>MDTB01164320.1_pt1 | contig 45164 bp, 38 predicted proteins | sample 811161 | NCBI WGS metagenome assembly MDTB01 (sample SAMN05326650, study PRJNA326480) | marine metagenome | isolation source: seawater | place: Mediterranean Sea | collected 2009 | reverse complement strand
GACTAACTTGCCAGTCAAATCATAGGCCCACGCGTGAAAAGGACATCTAAAATGCTTGTTATTGCCAACGTCTTGACCGAGTACGTGGCCCCTGTGCTGGCAAACTCCGCTAAGTGCGCGAATTGAATGCTCTGAATCTCGAACAATTAGTAAAGGATCATCTATTACCGTAATTGAAAAATAATCTCCTACATTCGGAATTAAACTAGCATGCCCTACACAGATCCACTCTCGATCCCAAATAGACGCTCTCTCATATTCAAACCATCTCTCTGAGTTATATAATTTCGGGGGCAAGGCCACACTTTCTGACACATCGCCAGCAGACCCCTCAATTGCCTTTAGAATCTCTCCAACGTCCAAGTCACTAAAGTGATCGATATGATGCTTTTCCGAGATAATCAAATGTTGATTCATAACTAAGCCTACAATTGTCTACTGTTTATATATCATTTCAATTTAAAGATGTGACTCTGAGGGTCCAAACCCACCACCACCTGGAGTTTCCATAATAACCTCATCATTTGGTTCCATTTCTCTCTTCTTTGCCTCCAGTGAATTTTTACCGTTAATGAGAAATGATCCAACTCTTCCCGGGCCACCACCCTGAATGCCGTTTGCCGGTATTATTAATCGACTTGGAATGGCATTTAAAAGCCAAGGGAACTTGGTATTCATTCGAAACCCAATACGCTGCCCGTCACCACCCCGATATAAACCCTCTCCACCTGAGTCATGAAGCAATTCTTTGGAGGTGAATTCAATAGGAATCGATGCCTCGAGCACCTCAATCGGGACAGCTGACACACCTGTGGGATAGCACGTCGCGGACAAGCCATTTTTTGTCGCTCGGGCACCCATCCCACCAGAGTAATTAAACATAGAACTGGTAAAAGGCACCCCATTTCGCTCTTTCCCCTGAATTTGGATCGTCCAAACCGCTCCGGAACCCTCAGCCAGAACCTTCTCAGGGACTATTTGAGCAAAGGCATTCAAAATAGGGAACGGAACGTACATTCCGACAACATGCCTCGCATTGACTGGCACCGGGTACTTGGCATTAACAATACAACTTTCTGGCGCTTTGACAGAAATTGGCGCCAAGCTGCCAGCATTGTTGGGCAAATCCGGATTAATGATGCTTCGTACCGCAAATGTGCTATACGCATGCGTGTAGGCCATCACAACATTTATACCGGAAGTGCTAGGCCCAGAACTTCCCTCAAAATCAATTCCAATCGTCCCATTCTCCGAGTCAATGGTAACAGCGGCAATCAGTTTAATCTCCTCGCCACTCGGCACATCAAAAGAGGTCTCACCAATAAATTTACCAGTGGGCAATTCTTTGATCGATTGACGAGTGGATTCTTCTGATCGACGAATGATCTCGTCGGACAATTCGTTTATATTGTCCAGGTCATAACGATCACACATAGCATTAAGACGCTCTCCTCCCGTCCTGCCACTAGCAACTTGTGCAGCAAGATCACCAAAAATTGCATCTGGCGTCCTAACATTCGTTTTTATAATGTCTTTAAGTGTATGGTTAACTTCTCCTTTTTCATAAAACTTTAAAACCGGTATCCAAAGTCCCTCCTCATGTATATCTCGAGCACCCGCTCCAATACCGTATCCACCGATATCGGTATGATGAATAGTTGAGCCACAAAACCCTATTAATCGATCACGTCTAAATATTGGTGATAAAATAGTAATATCAAAAAAGTGTCCTGCTGACATCCAAGGATCATTAGTGATCAGAACATCTCCATCAGCGAGCCGTTCAACTGGAATCTTATTGATAAGATTTTGAGCCGCAGCACCCAATGAGTTGATATGCCCGGGAGTCCCTATCAGCGCCTGAGCAACCATTCGAGCATCCGCATCAAACAGTGCTGTGGCCAGGTCGCCCGCTTCCCTCACGATTGGGCTGAATGCTGTGCGCTTTAGTGCTTTAGCTTGCTCATCTACGATACTAACTAAGCTTCCCCACATGAGCTCCAGTTCTATCCCATTCATAGGTTCCCCTCAGCCCTTACAGCGATCAGTGCTCCCTGACTAGACACAGATAAAGTCCAATCTGGTAAGACCAAAATGGTCGTTTCGCGTTCCTCGATAATACAAGGACCCTCTATTGTCTGACCTTTCCCTAATGAAGCTCGATCAAAGACTGGAGTTTGGTGGTAGCCATTGCCAAAATAAACTTTTCGAGTTGTTTTAAGACCACCAAATTTAGGTTCTGAAACGAAAAGGCTATCTCTACGAGTGGCAGGACATGACGCAGAGACGCGCCACGCAACAACCTCCAAATCCATGTCCTCCATACACAACCCATAGAGATTCGTATACTCGCGCTCAAAAGTGCCAACAAAGGTGCTCTTTGGGGTCCCTGCACCAGGACGATGCTCCAAGGGAACCGTTATTTCTGTCTGCTGACCGAGGTATCTCATATCTATGGAATATTGATAAGCAATCGACTCGCTAGATAAACCCGCTTCAACAAGGGCGCTTTGGCCCTCTAAAATCATTTGGGCGATAAGCTTGTCCGCCCTTTCCCAATCCAAATCATCGAGTCTCATTGGGCTACTCCTCACCATATCCAGTCTGATTGGAGTAACCAACGTTCCATAGGCACTTAGGACAGATGCCATCATGGGAAAAATGACTTTAGAACTTTCCAATTGTTCGGCCACATAACAGGCATGGATCGGGCCGGCGCCACCAAATGCCAACAGTGGCAGTCCTCGATAACTAACGCCTCTATCAGTGGCATGGGTCCGTGCGGCCGAGGCCATAGCCTCACCCACCAAACTATATATTCCATAAGCAGCGTCAATTGCTTTTACCTGAAGCTCCGAAGAGAGGCGATGGAGTGCCGATTCGCAAGCGCTTATGTCAAGAGGCATTGAGCCGCCCAAAAAATTATCTGGATCCAAAATACCAAGGAAAACGTCCGCGTCTGTCACGCAGGGCTTGAGACCGCCTAACCCGTAACATGCTGGCCCTGGGGATGACCCAGCACTCTCTGGACCAACCTTTAAAAGACCAAGTTCATCCACCCTAGCAATCGATCCACCACCGGCACCTATCTCAATCATATCTACCGACGGTACAGTAATTGGCATGCCACTTCCTGGCTTAAAACGATAACGTCGATCAACCTCGAATTCACCAGTGATCAGAGGTTCTCCATTTTGGATCAAGCATGCCTTGGCGGTAGTTCCGCCCATGTCGAAAGAAATCAAATTATCGATTTCAAACACCTTTGAAAGTAACCCAGCCGCAAGTGCACCTGCGGCTGGACCTGACTCAATCATTCTCACGGGCTGCCCAGAGGCAACCCTAGCACCAACTACGCCGCCATTCGACAACATTATTAGGGGCTCTGTATTGCTTCCTCGTGCCTTGATATGTTCCGAAAGTCCATTGAGATAAGGCTCAGAAAATGGGGTTGAGTAGGCATTAACACAAGTCGTGCTAGTTCTGGGATACTCTCGGATTTGGGGGGCGATTTCACTCGATAGGGTAACCTGCATCTGTGGGACTAATTCGGAAAGAAGCTCACCAATCAGCTTTTCGTTCGAGCCATTGGCGTAGCTATTTAGTAAACATACCGCCACGGACTGAATACCCAATTCCGAGATCTGTTCAGCTAATTCAATAATTTCACCCGTGTTAACTTTCTCAATAATACTGCCAGTGGCTGAGATCCTTTCAGTGATTCCAAAGGTCCTTTCACGAGGGATGAGAGGCTCAGGGTACTCTATTTGTGAATCAAACATGTCGTATCTATGTTCATCGCGTATGTAAAGGACATCCGTAAATCCTTTTGTAGTAATCAATGCGCAGTCGACACCCTTTCGTTCGATCAAAAGGTTTGTCACGACCGTAGTGGCATGGGTAATAACATCATCAACGTCTGAGAACTCGATGCCAGCTTTCTCCAGCACCAAATTAGCCGCCCCAAAAAAACCCTCAAGTAAATCATGATGAGTGGTCAACTTTTTATCTGTCCAGCAATCACCTGCGCTACTAATCAGTATCGCATCAGTGAACGTTCCACCCACATCAATTGCTAAAGAAAAGGAAGTCAAACTGTTACCTTTTGCTCAGACCCGAGCTGCCAAGAAATCGATGCCGCCGTATCCTTTATGAGTTCCAATTGATCACTAGAGGGAGGACTTGGCAATTGATCCAAGTCCCCAATCATAGAGACAGTGCCAATTAGGCCATTTTGATCAAAAACTGGGGCGGCGACAGCATTAATACCTACCAAGACCTGGCCTGGCGCGTCTGCCCAACCTTGTTTCTTTATCATTTCTAGTTTACCCCCTAATGAGGAATCATATTCAAGCAATGATGTAGCCGTGTTGACTTGAACATTTTCGAGTAACATCTGATTACATTCCTTAAAACCAAAGGCAAGCGCCACTAATCCTTGAGCTGATTTCTCGAATGAGAAAAGGGTGCCGGGCCAGGTTGTAATTTCTATTGAGGTTTTCTGACGATAAATGTCTAGAATTCGCACACCCCCGGTCTCAATCGCCCCAACCGACACAGCTAGCCCTGATCTCTGGTGAAGGAGCGGAAGTGCTCTTCTTGAGATTGACAAAAAATCGCTTTGTTTCGCCACTGATTGACCTAGGTGAAGCAACTTTGCAGTTAAAAAGTATCGCTCGCTTCCGGTCTCTTGCTCTACATAACCGAGCAATTTCAGCGTATTCAAATGGCGGTGCACGCGAGGCGGCGAAATACTCAAACTTTCTGCGATATCCTTTACGCGCATTGGTCCAACTGCATCGGCTAAGACCTCAACTACACTCAAACTTGTTACCACTGAGTCAATCTGTGGCGCCTTCTGATTAATCGCATTAGTCAAAATCTACTCTCAAACTCACGAGCAATTGAATTAATTGCTGAACCGAGCAGTTCCTGGTCTGTTGAAATAATAAAAAAGCTAAATCCCAGACCCAGATAACGATCTACCAAAGCTAAATCTGGACAATAAATACCTAATGGCTTTTCTGACATTTTTACGTTTGAGATTATCTCTTCAATAGCAGTATCGAGATCCATTGACGAGTCAGGGGACATCGCAATGGCGAGGCTTAAATCGGCCGGACCAATAAATAAAACATCTACACCTCCCACTTCGGCGATATCCCCACTATTTTTTACGGCATCCAAGTCCTCGAGTTGTACCGCCACGAGGGTTGACTCATCGCTCCCAGTCACAAACTTATCCTTCGGCAATCCTCCGTAAGAAGCTGCTCTGTGTGAGAGAGAAAATCCCCTACTGCCGCCCGAAAACCTCGTGCTTTTCACACAGCTGAGGGCCTGTTCTCGCTCAGATATTCTGGGGAACATCACACCAGACCCACCGAGATCCAAGCTACTGCCGACTACATTACTATCGAAACCACCCGGGCGAACAATGACAGGCAATGATCCACTACGCGCTGCCAGTATGCACATGCTTAATTGTTGCAAATCACAAGGAGAGTGCTCTAAATCAAGTACAATAAAATTCACGGTCGTGTTAAGCGCAATCATCTCAATCATTGCAGGATCGAATGTTTTAACAAAAATACCAATTAGCGGGGAGCCGCCTCTAGCGCTATCCCTAAAGCTTTTATTGATTTCGATAAACGAAGTCACCTTATGATTCCTTTAGGGTAAATTCTGCTGCCTGATACTCAACCAAATGCAGATAATCCTCTCGAATAGGCGAAAACACGTCCAAATTCATGACTATTTCATCACCAGTTGGGGCGCCACAATGCTCTAGGTCCGGTGCAATGCGAAGAAGCCCACCTTCGCTTACTTCAACCTCATCGCCCTCAACCCAAAATTTCATTCGTCCTTTGACAACATAAACTAATTGTTCAAAAGGGTGCCTATGGGGTCGAACCTCCATACCGGGCTCTAACCAGTTCATTACCATTAGCACGTTATCACCTCTGAACGCACATCGACTAACGCCCGGCCTCACCTGCTCCCGAGGCATATGTTGCCAAAATCTAGCGTTCGGTTTGTCTAAATTCATCAACCACTCCCTCATTCTCAAAGATACGAAATATTGAGATATATTGCTGTGCAGAATTGAATTGCATTATGCGATATCATCCCGTAATCTAAATCAGGAGTCAAATATTGGCACTGTGAATACGTCTGTGCGACTGGAAACTTTCTCAAAATGAACATAGCTGATCACTTGCAAAGAGCTAGAAAATTACAGAGTGGTAAGATTGCCTTGGCGGTAGGCGCAGCCCCCAAAGGGACATACGGCGAGCTAGGGGAACAGGTGGCGAGACTCGCACGCGGAATCCAACAGTTAGTGACCGGCCATCATAATGCCCACGTTGCTATCGTCATGACTAATTCCCCGCAATATTTGCAAATTCTGTTTGCTTGTTGGCATGCTGGTCTTGTCGTTGTGCCTATAAATGCCAAACTTCATCCAAAAGAGATTAGTTACATACTGGACGAAGCCGAATGCAGCCTATGCTTCGCTTCCCCCGACCTTTTGAACACTGTACAACTCGCCGCAAACTCTAATTTAATTTACCTGATTGATACCTCATCTCGTCAATACTATGACTTGCTTAATATGCAGGAACTCCAACTGATTGATAGAAAAAGTGAGGACCCTGCATGGATTTTTTACACCAGCGGAACTACCGGCAGGCCCAAGGGGGCGATACTCACCCATGGAAATCTCACAACGATGGCAATGTGTTATTTCACAGATATCGATCCATCCCCACCTTGGGAGGCTATTATTCACGCCGCTCCAATGAGTCATGGATCTGGGCTTTACAGCATTCCTCATGTCATGAAAGCGAGTTGTCACGTGATACCAACCTCCGCCTCATTTGATGCTAGTTCCATATTTTCTGCGACTAAAACGTGGAAAAACAGTGTATTTTTTGCAGCACCCACCATGTTAAAGCGGCTGTCACAGCAGTTCGACCCTGATGGTGCAAGCGGCATTAAGCTCATTATATATGGGGGGGGGCCCATGTATCTGTCTGACTGCAAGCAGGCACTCGAGACCTTCGGTGATAGACTCGTGCAACTTTATGGTCAGGGAGAGAGCCCGATGACTATCACCGTCCTAAGCCAAAAAATCCATGCCGACCACAACAACCCTAATTGGGAGCGATATTTATCATCTGTCGGTGTCGCGCAGACACTAGTAAAGGTAAGAGTGGCCGATGAGCAAGGACGATCCCTTTCACATGGACAGGTTGGCGAGGTATTAGTTAAGGGTGGCTCCGTAATGGCCGGATATTGGAATAACCCAGACGCCACCTCAAATGTTATTAAAGAGGGATGGTTACGGACCGGCGACTTTGGCGAGCTCGATGAGGATGGTTTTCTAACTTTGAGAGATCGAAGAAATGATCTAATTATATCTGGTGGCGTCAATATTTATCCGCGGGAAATTGAAGAGGTCCTGGTTGCTCATGAGGATGTTAGCGAAGCCTCTGTCGTAGGCAGACGTGATCCCGATTGGGGGCAGAATGTAGTTGCTTATGTAGTGCCAAGAGTGGGCACTGAAGTGAGCTTTGAGGATCTCGATATGCACTGCTTGTCACAGATGGCTCGCTTCAAACGGCCGAAACATTACCGCATAGTTAGTCACCTTCCCAAGAATAACTATGGAAAGGTGCTCAAGAAAAACATAAGGAATATTGAAAATAAAATTCCAGATCACACCCCGCATATACAACAGCTCGACCCGCAGACTTGGTAGAGGTGAAAAACGGACATCATTATGCGAACGCGTTTTACTCCGACAAGCCTGGCTGGATTAGTCTCCCGGGAATTAGGAACAAAAGCATACCAGATCAGGGATCAACCACAGCTGCGCCGAAATCCAAAAACTTATCGAGGAACCATCCATTATGACATCACCCAATAGACTTGTTTTTGTAGACTTCCCAACCGTCGACATAGAAGCATCAGCAAAATTCTATGAAGAAGTTTTTGGTTGGACGGTAGAGAGAAGAGTACCTGATTTATTTTGCAGGATTGTACCCGGCGGCTACTTCAAAAATCCTGACAAAACTGATAGTGAAATTCAGAACCTCCATCTGGGTATCCACAACGTTAAGAATGCGAGACCACATCCTAATCCTGCTGGAGATGATCCACGGAATGTAAGTGAGGGCGGGAGATCTATCAGAGCGTGGATTTTAGTCAGCGATGACGATTCACAAGAGAGGATACTGGAGACAGCAGAAAAACTCGGTGCTACCGTTTTGTGGCGGGACCATTACTGGCATGAATTTAATGGGCTAAATTCCTCATTCATCGACCCGTGGGGCAATCAAATCATGCTATGGACAAAACCAGAAGGTTTCACAGAAGATTATGACACACATACAGTTGAAGGCGCGCCTCGAGTGCCCTCGCATTGGACTCAAGAATGATAGAAATGTGTCGGGTCGCCATCATCATTGACACTGCGGCGTACGAGATATTGCAATGAGTCAAAGACTACCGGTTGTCTTTTTTGGCCACGGCAGCCCAACAAATGTCTTAGAGGATAACCGGTTCACTCGTTGCTGGTCGGATATTGGTGCTCAAGTTGCGCGTGCTAGAGCTACACTGATGATCTCAGCCCATTGGTATGACGAGCTTACTAAAGTCGCGGTGAAGGAGTTTCCTGAGACTATTCATGACTTTGGACCATTGGATGATAGATTGTTTCAAATTAGATATTCGACGAGATCATCATCTCAACTTGTTGATTTATTAACAGAATTAATTGACATTCCCGAAAATTGTAGAGATACTGAACGCGGCTTAGATCACGGTGCTTGGACTGTCATGATGAAGGCTTTTCCAGCTGCCACAATGCCAATCGTTCAATTAAGTCTGAACATGCATTTGACGCCAAGACAGCACTACGATCTTGGAGCAAAGCTTACTACGCTTCGAGATGCGGGCTTTCTCATAGCGTGTAGTGGCAACATTGTGCACAACCTCGCCGTAATGGACTGGCATGACATCGATCAGCCGTTTGATTGGGCAATTAGCTTCAACCGATCCATACTGCGACATATTATCGAACGACAGCACGAAAGAGTGGTTCACTATCAGGACATCGATGGGGCGAGAAAAGCCGTGCCTCACCCAGATCACTTTCTCCCGTTACTGTACGCTCTAGGCGCTAGCCGTTCGGATGATGAAATTAAAGTATGTACGGATGAAATTGTGTATAAATCACTTGGAATGGCCACCTTGGTGTTTGGAGGGTGATCAATGTGCTCAAAATAAAGTACACTAGTGTTTCTAACATTTCGTTTCGACACCTAAATATTTGTTTATCTTTTCCCGCTAAGCGCGAATTAGAACTGAAGAGGCCGAAAAAGGCATTAAACTATTTTTTGATTGAAAATAAGTCTCATTAACGTCTTTAATGAAGGAGTTATAACATGCTGAAAAGCAAACGCCGAATCCTGTCTCTCATGCCATTATTTGCTTTGATAGCCTCCGAGACATCTGTTAGCCAAAACTTGCTAGAAGAGATAGTCGTGGTGGCGCAGAAACGAGAACAAAACCTACAGGATGTGCCCATTGCCATCACAGCTTTTACCGGTGACCAAATGAATGCCCTGGGGATCCGAGAGAGCATCGATGTCGCGATGTTCACGCCCGGTGTCCATATTAGTGGTAATTTGGCAGGACAAAACACCCAGTTCTCAATCAGGGGAGTTACCCAAAATGACTTCAATGACATCATTGAGGCCCCGAACGCCGTGTACCTCGACGAGGGTTATGTTGCAATCGCGCAAGCACAGACCTTCACCGTTTTTGACATTGATCGGGTTGAGGTACTCAAAGGCCCGCAAGGAACTTTGTTTGGGAGAAACGCTACGGGAGGCCTCGTTCAGTTTATATCCAATGGCCCTTCATTCGAGGGGTTAGAGGGGTATTTTGATGTAGAAATCGGGGAGTTTGATTCCGATGCCAATTCCACACGGACCGTAGTGCAAGCAGCCGTCGGTGGACCATTGTCGGATACTATCGCCGCCAGAATTGCCCTGCGAACGAGCAAGCATGACGGTTATCTTAAAAATTTATACACCAATGCAGATCAATTACCCTTCTTGGGAGATCCCGGTCCTGGAGCCGGGGCTGACCTTGGAGACGATGATACTCAGGCAGCAAGGCTCCGATTAGCCTTCGAACCGTCCGACACTTTACGCATGGACCTTAGTTTGAATTATGCCACTAGTGAGGTCGCTACTGGACCTTATCAGAGCAAGTCAACTCTTGCAGTTGCACAAGAGGTCAATGGAGCCTACGAACTGGTAAATGTGATGGACACCCCTGCAAATGAAACTCGACTTTCAATGGTGGTCGACGCCAATGGCAATGATTTGGGTCTTGATGCTGGTGGTGATATCAACAATGGAGAAGCGTTTTTACCGGGTGGAGGAGGTGGTATTTTTTCTAGAGTTGTCCCCGGCGGAGATTTCTTTGGTTATCTAGACCCCGACGGCGATGACTTTACTTTTTCGGGTGATTTTGCATTCGCGGATCAGGGCAGCACCGATACGTTTGGCGTCAATTTTAAAGTTGTGAAAGACCTCGCTAACGGGATGATATTTACGTCAGTTACCGACTACAAAGATTATGAAAAGCTTTTGTTCATAGATGTAGACTCAGCGCCTGTAAATCAGGCTGTCAATTATGCCGGAGTCGACGCAACCAGCTTCACTCAGGAACTGAGGCTCAGCGGAGAGACAGAGCAGTCAAGATGGGTGGCTGGTCTGTATTACCTCAATATCGACAGTGATTCCGATAATGGCCTGAAGCTTCCCGAGGGGAGTTTCGCAGCAGTCTTTGGTGGAGTTCCCCTTGATGTTGGGACTGCAGCCTCATTGGAGACCAACTCATACAGCGTTTTCGGTCAATATGAATACGACATTTCCGATCAACTCACCATCATCGCGGGGTTAAGAGCCATGCGAGAAGAAAAAGACTTTGCTCTAAATATCGGCGTCGTGCCATCCGAAAGTTCTTTCGTTGTTAACACAAATCCTTGCTTTTCTGGCGGTTCAAATTGCCCTGGATTTATTCAATATTCAGACGAATTTTCAGAGAATCTTTGGGCAGGAAAAATCCAACTGAGTTATCAACAATCTGACGATTTAATGTTGTACGCCGGGGTAAATAGAGGTGTTAAGGCTGGGAGCTACAATGCACCAATAATCGGCGGTTATTTTGGAGGCGGAGGCGATGCCGCCCTACCATATGGCGAAGAAATCCTAACTGCTTATGAAGCTGGCTTTAAGGCTACAGTGCTCAATGGGTCAACTAGAATAAATGGATCCGCCTTTTACTACGATTACAGTGATTATCAGGCATTTTTGTTTGTCGGAGTGGGCGGTCTTGTGATCAATAAGGATGCTGATAATTATGGAGCTGAGTTGGAAATTCAAGCATCTCCAGCCGATGGCCTCGATATCATATTGTCTGGGTCTATTTTTGATGCAACGGTGGACGATGTGTCCCTTAGAAACGGCTCCCCTCTTCCGTCAAGGAGTGTAGACCCGACGTACGCGCCAGAGGTGCAAATCTCAGCCCTGGTTCGCTACGCATTTGATGCAATGGGCGGCAGAATGGCGGTGCAAGCAGACGTGAACTATTCGGATGAATATTACTACAACCTTCGCAACTTCGATGCAGACAAGTTCGATAGCTACACTGTCGCTAACGCCCAAATCAGCTTCGAAAGCAATGATTGGCTAGCCACGTTAGCCGTGCGTAACTTGACTGATGAGCGGGCTGGGATACAGGGATTTGATCTGGCGGTTTTGTGTGGGTGCAATGAGGTCGCCTACAAAGCTCCAAGATACGTCTCTGTCGGGCTACGCAAAGATTTTTAATGCTCTCAGAGGTAGTTAGCCGAAGAGGCTTGATAGCACGCGGTTCAGCCACAAGCTTGTTTTTGGTCGCAGGCAAGTGGCTGTCAATCAGCCCGGCAGAAGCTCAGTCTCTCGGCTTTGATCCCCAGATTCTATCAACAGAACAGGCTGACAATATTGCAATACTTGCGGACGCGCTAGTGCCTGGAGCCAAAGTTTCGGGAATCGCCCCTTATATCGATGCTCAACTCTATGCTGGGCAGGATTCGTTGCTAATTGCGAAGTACATGGGTGTGGATCCACCAAACCAACCAAACTTTTATAGGACCGCTTCCAACAACACGTCCCGCGAATTGGCGACGGGCATGAAGCCATCAGAGCTGATTGAAAAAATGTTTGAGAATTCGCTTCCGGACTGGATCGGGGCCCCAGCGCCTTACGTGTTGGAAGTGGTTCGCGCAGATGCTCTTGATGTGACCTACGGCTCACCGGAGGGCTTTAAAACTTTGGGAGTACCATATATGGCACACATAATGCCAGAGTCAATTTGGTGAACTCGAACTCACCAGACACTGTCATCGTTGGTGCTGGCGCAGCAGGACTCCTCCTCGCTGCAAGGTTGAGTGAAGCAGGAGAAAGAGTCGTAGTGCTCGAATCAGGCCCAAGGCGAGATCTTTCGCAACTGATAAGCTCGCAGATTTGGGCCCGACGATTAAAATGGCCAGGGCCCACAGTAGTAGAATCAGGAAATCATAAAATTGAGCACACCTTCAATGCCGGCTTTGGTACTGGAGGATCGGCACTTCATCATTACGGAGTGTGGCTTAGGCTTAAAAAAAGCGATTTTTCCTTAAACTCCGATTATGCCTTAGGTTTGGATTGGCCTATGGGATACGAAGAACTTCGATCGCACTATGATCTTGTCCAAGAGGAAGTTGGGTTGAGCGGGGATGCCAAAACAGAACATTGGAGGCCTCCGGGGGCACCTTACCCAATGGCACCGATGCCCATCTTCACTCAATCGCGAATATTACAGCGAGGTTTCAATCGGACAGGAAGACACACAGCACCACTGCCTCTGGCGATTAACAGTCGGCCATACAAAGGACGACCCAGTTGCCAGTTTGACGGCTGGTGCGATGCCGGTTGTCCAATTGGTGCACTTGCAAATCCCCTAATAACTTGGCTACCGAGAGCACTCAACGCCGGCGTAGAGATAAATAATAATGCGCATGTGATAAGAGTGCATCGTGATCCATCAAAAAATGATGTGATTTCAAGGGTAGAATTTCTGAAAAATGGGAAGAGGGACTCTTTAAAAGCGAGAAGATTCATTATCTCGGCCTTTACCGTGCAATCTGTCAGGATTCTTTTGAGTTCAGCGGAAAAGGGACGTCCTGCTCCCGGAGATCATGCCGGTAACCTTGGGCGCTATTTGACCACTCACCCCTGTGGTGAAATTTTTGGCCTATTCGAGGATGAAACCTATCCACACCAAGGAGTGTCCGGAGGGCAGCTCCTTTGCCATGATGACTATGAAGATAAAGCGTCTCCTGGAGGCTTTGGATCCTCACAATGGATGATTGGAAACTCAATAAAACCGAATGACCTACTAGGCTACGGCACTAGTCGCCCAGACATCAGTGGGGAGAAGCTTCAAGCGTGGCTAAAGCATGCGGCTCGGCATACTGGAAAGATGACTCTGTTACTGGAAGATATCCCCTCACGAGACAACCGAATCACACTCAGTGGTCGCACTGATAAAAATGGGATTCCGTTAGCCCATGCGCATCACGACCTCGATCAGAGGGTCGTTATGCGCTGGTCTCAACGCATGTCAGAAGGGCAAGAAATTTTTGAGGCTGCAGACGCAACTGAGGTTTGGGCGAGTGCCAGACATGCACAACATATCATGGGGGGCACCGTTATGGGAGATGACCCTAATCAGGCAGTGACTGATAGCTTCGGGCGCCTTCATGATATGGATAATCTTTACGTTTCTGGCCCTAGTTTATTCCCCAGCACTGGCGCCGTAAATCCCACATTCACAATCAGTGCATTAGCGTCACGACAAGCTGATCATTTCTTAGGGCAAGTGGCAAGTAGGTCAAAAAAAAATGATGATAGCCAGATTGGATCAGAAATGAGAACCCTCATAAAAAATTGACAAGTGTCAAGTCCTCCAAAACCAATCACAATAGTAATGGGGAGCTCCTTTTTTCAGAAGTCTCAATATTTTAAACTACTGATGTGTCCTTAATCCTAATTGGAGAATTCGCATGATCGCCAAAACGCGATGGAAGCCTTTAAATTGGCAAGACCCATTTGAGCTAGACGAGCAGCTCTCAGAGGACCATCGAATGGTACGAGATAGTGCTCGCCAATATGCACAGTCTGCGCTAATGCCCAGAGTTAAAGATGCATTTCGCTCTGAGAGCACTGATCCTAAAATATTCCGAGAAATGGGTGATATGGGTCTGCTTGGGTCCACTATAGAGGGCTATGGCTGTCCTGGCGTTGACTATATTTGTTACGGATTGATTGCTAGGGAAGTGGAAAGAGTTGACTCTGGGTATCGCTCTATGATGAGCGTGCAGTCTTCGCTAGTAATGTATCCCATTTACTCCTATGGTACGGAGAGCCAGAGAGAAAAGTATTTGCCGAAGCTAGCATCGGGCGAATGGATCGGTTGTTTTGGCTTAACGGAACCTGACCATGGTTCGGATCCCGGCGGCATGCTTACCCGAGCGAGAGCTGTTGAAGGCGGCTATAAACTCACAGGTTCCAAGATGTGGATAAGTAATAGCCCCATCGCCGATGTTTTCGTCGTGTGGGCGAAAACTGACGATGATATTATCCGGGGCTTTATTTTGGAAAAGGGTATGCCTGGATTGAGCGCACCCAAAATAGAAGGCAAATTGGCCCTGAGAGCATCTGTCACAGGTGAGATCGTGATGGACAATGTGTTCGTTCCCGAGGAAAACTATCTGCCAAACGTTGAAGGACTAAAAGGGCCTTTTGGTTGTTTGAATAACGCTAGATACGGGATCGCATGGGGGGTGATGGGCGCAGCTGAAGAATGTTGGCAAACTGCTAGGCAATATACACTGGATAGGGCTCAATTTGGTGTGCCTCTTGCGTCAAAACAAATTATCCAATTGAAACTCGCTGACATGCAAACTGATATTTCTCTTGCCACTCAAGGCTGTCTTCGGGCAGGACAAATGCTGGTTAACGGCAGTATCTCTCCTGATTTGATTAGCCTAATAAAACGAAATTCTTGTGGTAAAGCACTTGCCATCGCCCGCTCAGCACGCGATATGCTTGGCGGCAATGGGATCTCAGACGATTATCCAATCATGCGGCATATGGTTAACCTCGAAGTGGTCAATACCTACGAGGGAACTCACGATGTACATGCGCTAATCTTGGGAAGAAGTCAGACCGGCCTCTCAGCTTTTTGATTTTTGGGCGGTAACTCTAAATGTTGCTTAAAAATTGGCAGGAACTCATCTTCTCGGTGACTAACAAATAAAATTGTACTGTGTCTTTTCAATTCTATAATGCTCAGGAACCCTAGTATTTTTTGACGGTTAATCTCATCCAGACCCTGCGTGGGCTCATCGAGCACCAGCAGAAGTGGAGATTTGACCATTGCACGAGCAATTAGTGCCATGCGCTGCTCCCCAAAACTGATCTGATCGAAAGGTAATTCGGCCTTGCTGTCCAACCCTACCAACTTTAACCAATCTCCAGCTATCCTAAGCTGGAAATCGGATAAAGGCTCGTAAAGCCCAATCGAATCATGAAACCCCGAGCAAATAACTGTGAAAGTATCTACTCGGACGGTATACCGACGATGGAGATCAGTGCTTACTATCCCAAGAAGGCGTTTTATATCCCAGACAGACTCTCCAGTGCCTCGACGATATCCGAATACATTCACGTTGTTATTGTAGCACTGCATACAATCACCAGTAATCAATGAAAGCAAGGTCGACTTTCCAGATCCATTTTCACCAGTGACTAAGGTATGTTGCAGCGGTGCTATGGAGAAATTTAATTTATCGAGGATTACATGCTCATCAAAGGCTATTGTTACGTCTCGTAGATCGGCGATAAATTCTGAGTGATAAGCCTCGAGCGAGATTGAATGTTCTGGAAAAGCAGGCAAAACTGATTTATCCGAAGAAACTAAACGCGCCAATTCTTTCAGTTGATCCTCTTTTGGTAAGCTAGACAGGATTATTAACTCGGTTTGATCAAGATACCCAAGTCGCATAGTCCACTCTGGAATATCGGATCGATTACTCAACAAAAAAATAATGGATGTTTCGCTAAGCTCCATCGCAAGATCAAGCAGAGCTGAGAGTGAGGACACCGAAGAACCATCAAGGCTGTCAAATGGATTATCTAGAATCAATAATGGAGGCTCCTCAAGCAAGGCCCTTAAAATAAGCGCCTTACGGCCCTCACCAGTGCTGAGATCTCGATAGAATACGGATAAACGATTACGTAATCCAAACTCATCAATCAGTGGGTTATTGATCCGCGACTTTGGAAAAAAATCTATTAGCTTAGTACCACTCTCTGCTTCGGAGATGTAATCTGATGAGGCCAATTTGATTTCAGATTCGTACAGTTCTTGCTGTGTCTCAAAGGAGACAAGCGCAACACTTTGGCCGAAGACGTGGGTTTCGACGCAACCGGAAGAGCCACTTAAATTGCCTAACAATAATTGAGCGATAGCCTGCTTACCAGATCCGTTCAGACCAAAAACACACCAAGATTCGCACGCACAAATTTTCCAATATGGCACGCTGATTTGTGGGTGTTGAAAATCAATTAATTCAATCAGAGGTTTGCGAAAACTCATTTTTTAGTCCCCCCTGAATTTGTTCAATAGTAAACGCTTAAAAAACGGTTTTTTAAAAACATTGTCTTTAAAGTTACAATCGTCAACGAATTAACAATTGGAAGATTCAATTTTGAATATGAATGCATCAGCAATTGAAAAGCTGAACAAGAGAGCGCCCGAATTCATTCGATTGTTGGGGGGAAAGATTGTTGATCTTGATCAGATTCACCACAAGGTTACATTTGAGTTCAAAGTTCCACTCACCTACTGCCACTCAGGGGATATAGTACAGGGCGGATTTGTAACTGCAATGGCGGACGCCGCGATGTCCCATTCACTTTTCGGAACGGATGATACGATTAGTAACGTTGCCACTCTGGAAATCTCCACACGTTTTTTAGGGCCAACCCCCGGAGAGCAGATTTTGAGGGTTTCCGGAAGGGTAATCAAAAAAACCTATCAGACCGCGTTTCTTGAGGCGGAAGTGCACAACGAGGGGGGAGAACAATTGGTAAGCGCCCAAGCTGTCGCAAAATTAAGAAGAATTGCGAAACAGTCTTAAGCCAATCTAATTATTTCATTAATGGCCGGGATAACATGGTATTCCCATGCGCCTAATAAGCCCCAAATGGAACTCCCACGTCGACGTCACGCAATATCATCCACGGAAGCTCGGGCAATATAATTTATCTCACGCGCGGCATAGAAGTCGGAGAATAGCAAGAAGACTGGGATCAAAGTCCCGTTCTTCCAGCCTCGCCCATAAATGGCTGATATTCATTCATCGCCGGTCCTTCTGGACTTGAACCGGTTGTTGTGCCCGCATCAACTGTCAAGGTCAATCCGCTGGTATACCCTGATTCATCGCTAGCGAGCCAAAGTACTGCGTTAGCAACGTCCTCGGGCAGGCCAGCCCTTCCCCTCAAGGGAGAAGTCTCTGCCAGCGCAGTTACCGTAGCATCTAAATTATGGTGATCACCCCAGAGAACATTTGCGACCATCGGAGTGGCCATCCCTGAAGGAGCAATACAATTGACTCGCACACCAAATGCACCAAGTTCTGCAGCCAGATTCTTTGTCATGCCGACCACCGCATGCTTTGCAGCGCAATAGGCATGTGGCCCCAGACCACCCATAATTCCAGCAGTACTGGACATACTAATTATTGACCCTGTTCCTGATCTCTTCATTTTACGGCTAGCATGCTTCATGCCGTAAAACACGCCGTTAAGAAGTATATCTATCGTTCGCTTCCACTCTGCAGCAGCTGTGCTCTCCATTGGGCCCACGGCACCAACGATACCAGCACAATTGAACATGGTGTCGATACGTCCATACTTAGAAACTGCAGTCTCCACAAGCGCCTCGACTTGATCCTCGTCCGTAACATCGCACTCACAATAAGTTGCAAATTCAGAGCCGCCCAACTTTTCGACCACTTTCGCACCAAGTGAGTCTTGAATATCGCCTAAAATCACCCTAGCACCATGTGTAACTAACGTCTTCGCTGAGGCTTCACCTATGCCGCTAGCCCCACCGGTTATCACGGCAACCTTTCCAGCCATTCGCATATCCATTCTTGCTCCTCGGTTCAATTAGTGTGGGAATACTGCATTATTGAAATTTAATCAGCTCACTGGGAAACGATAACTTAAGTCATCTGGTGCACGTTGCCCTAGAGTCTCCGGGTCAAAACCGACCATATCTCTTGAAGATGGGGCCTCTAGTCGGATCCAGTCGGTCATTCCAGTTCGATGAATAATTTTCCAATCTCCATCGATCTTTACAAAGCGGTCGAGATAACGTCCCGCCACAAAAAAATCCATTTCAGTGTCATGTGCATCTTCAGCAGCTAGGGGATCACCGATGGCTCGCATTCGATGAAATGCTGTGAAATACGTTTCTCCATGAGCCTCTTTCGAACTATCTAGGTTAATAAGAGTATTGCCTAGTTGATGATGAGTACGATGAAAAGTACTCAAAACCTTAAAGGCAAATCGAACGAAGTCACCAGGGTCATCGCCAATCGCACATCGGGCTGGGTCAGAGGACGGTCCCTGATAAAAGTGATTGTGAGTCGATTCAGGATGAAACAAGCTTCGAAGTAAGGGCTCATCCAATCGATCAATGCCACGAGCGTAACGAATGACTAGCTCCTGAATAGCTTGTTTGGCCAATAAAGCCTCGATATGGTTTGTCATAAAGCTCCACCTTAAAATAGTGATCCGCTCGAAAGTTGGTGCCGTGCGCGTTTTAAAAAAGAGCCAAAATTAAGGCTTGTATCTTCCATGGCACCATTGATCGCCATTAACCCTCATCTCCATAATGGCACAGTCTTTTTTGTCCTCTCACGCTTCGTATTCTAATGCATCGAGGCTCGATTCACTCCGAAATTATTCAACTTGAGGAGGTATTGTGAGTCTTAAAGTTTGTCAGGGGGAATTCATTATCCAAGTAGCCTTGCGAAGAATCAGCGTTAAGCCGAACATCTGCAATAAAAGATTTTAATCATCAGCTAAATTTTATTGGCGACCAATCTATGAGGTTGATATCAGATGATTTTGATACTTATAGCCTTTTAACGGCGACTAAATGTATAACTCGTAGTGGGAGCAGAGAAGCCCAGGTTACAGGAAGTCGACTGCTATAAAAGTTTCTCCGTGGCCCTTCGTTTGGCTGGGGTGTTGTAAACCGATACCGGCTGTACCCAAGTCCGATTGAGGGTAGGCTTACAGGGTTTGTAATCGGTGTGGCGCTGAACCGGCACTCTGCTTATTGATTGGATAGCCTCGATCATTTTTTGCGGAGACCAATATTCACCATGAGAGGCACCAGCAGCTCGCGTAATGCTCTCATTCACCAAGACACCCCCAAGGTCATTTGCGCCACATGAAAGCATTGAAATCGCGCCTACATGACCCAGCTTCACCCAAGAGGCTTGAATATTCGGAATATGCTTTCCTGCCATTAGCCGAAGAACAGCGTGCATTAGCTTAGCTTCTCTCCAGGTGGGTCCTGGTCGAGCACCACCGCTACGATATATCGGCGATCCGTCAGAAACAAATGGAAGCGGGACACATTCTGTAAAACCCGAGGTAAGTCTTTGAAGCTTGATAATTTGGAGCCAGTGCTGAGCCCAAGAATCTACACCTTCGATGTGTCCGAACATAATCGTGGCAGTGGTGGGGAGCCCTAGTGAATGCGCGGACGCCATAATCTCTAGCCACCGAGAAGATGAAATCTTGTCTGGGCATATTATCGCGCGAACTGTATCATCCAGTATTTCAGCTGCTGTACCGGGCAAAGAACTCAGCCCGGCTTCCTTCAAGCTAGTTAAGTACCCATCAATCGACAAACCCAATGTGCTTGCACCATGCTCAATCTCCAGAGGTGAAAAGGCGTGAATCGCAATATCAGGCGCGGCATCCTTGACAGTACCAAGAATATCTAGGTAGGTCTCTCCAGTATAACTAGGGTGAATCCCTCCTTGCAGACATACCTCAGTCGCACCAAGAGAACGAGCCTCTTGAACGCGTCTTCGAAGCTCTGTCCCGTCAAGGTCATAGGGATCTCCGCTTCTAGAGTGCCCCGCTCTCTTAGAGAAGGCACAGAATTTGCAGCTATACAAACAGACATTGGTATAGTTAATATTGCGGTTGACCACATAGCTGACCGCGTCGCCAACTTGAGCGGCTCTTAACCTGTCGGCCGCCTTACAAACCACTTCAAGATCGAATCCACGAGCACTCAGCAGACCTAAAAAGCCTTCCTTTCCGATATCTTCTCCTTTCAATGCGGCCATGGTGAGTTCACTTATTAATGATGAAGGTGTCGATCGAAAATCAGAGACAAACCTTGGGATCTGTTTGGAAACTCCTGCCCGCCAATCATCATCTCTTGCCATACCCTCCGTATCCGCCATTTCAAGCACATGAGGATAAACATGCGAATGTATCCAGCCAGAGTTTCTAATGTATCGCGGATAGACTGTTAATCTGGACACCAATGTCTTACCGCGACTTGCCACAGCCACTCGAAGGCTCTCTAAACTTGGCCAGGGCGCCTCTGGATTCACATAATCTGGAGTGACAGGTGATATCCCACCCCAATCATTGATTCCTGAATCCAGCAGATTTAAAAGCACATCTGGATTCAAGTTTGGAGGGGCCTGAATACTGACGTCTAAAGGCAATATTTTTCGAGCGACGGCTATAGTCCATACCAATTCAGTGATATCGGGCTCCCTCGCTGTGGCCATCTTAGTGCCATTTTTCGCTCGAAAGTTCTGAATGATTACTTCTTGAATATGTCCATACCGGCAGTGCAATTTACGAATGCGGTGCAAATCGCTCAGGCGATCATCTCGCGTTTCACCAATACCTAAAAGCAACCCGGTGGTCATGGGTATCTTTAGACGCCCCGCTCTCGCGAGCGTAAGCCAGCGACGAAACGGCGATTTATCTGGAGACCCAAAGTGAGGACCTCCCGGTTTGCAAAGACTCGCAGCACTACTCTCCAACATTAATCCCATTGAAGCTGACACGCGCTTTAATCTAAGTAGATCGCTTTGATTCATCGTCCCGGCATTAATGTGAGGAAGCAAACCAGTTTCATGCAAGATCGCCTCTGCCACTGTCTCCACATACTCAAGAGTGCTTGAAAAGCCATTAGTCTCTAGCCATTCTTTGGCATGTCGGTATCGAATTTCTGGTTTTTCTCCCAGGGTCAAGAGTACTTCACGACATCCTGAATTTTTTCCATCCTGAACGACCTGCAATACAGTCTCAATAGGCATGAATAAGCTGTCCACTTTTGACACCGGCTTGGCAAAGGTACAATAGTGGCAGACATCTCGGCAAAGCTGGGTAAGGGGGATAAATACCTTTGGGCTGTAAGTAATATTTTGCCCATAATACTGATCGCGCCGTGCGCGAGCGAGAGCGGTTAGCTGACACGTGGTCTCCGGCATTTTTTTTACTCGGAGAACACTGGGTGTCACAGATGAAATAATGTTTTTTTGGATAGTTATACCCCCCTCCCCAGATGGCACTTTACATTGTCTCAAAGATGTCGAAAAAGTCCGAATCAATTTGAGTCCCCCAGAAATCCTGGGGAGGATTTCTGTTAAGTTTTCATATTTTTGAATTCGCTACGCCAAGCAGCTGTTGCGGCGCCTAGTGCGCTTGAATTTTGCATCAATAAATTAAGATCATCGGGATTGTCTACATCGTTAGAAGATCCAACAGCAGTTAGGCTGCACCAACTTAAGCCAGCTTCGATCGATAAACGCTTGTGCTTCCCAAAGCTTCCATTTCCAAAACTTAATTGCATCTGCGAAGATTTGCGAAGAGCCATCAAGTTAGTACCATGCTTTGCTCTATCTGGACACAAAACGACCTCATGATTTTTAGCAACGGCCAGAACCTCGGTTAATTCAGCTTCATTAAGCCTCGGCAAATCACCAAAAACCAATAAAATTTGTTGCCCTTCTGCTCTTTGAATCGCTCCCTCCAAAGTCTCATTAAGCCCGCGAGATTGGATTTGATTCTCGAAATACAGGTTAACGCGATATCGATCGAAAAAATCAATTTGCCAACCTCCCCCATGAACAACGGATACAATATCGATTTCCGGATGATTTGCCAGTCTTGACAGTACATCATCAGCCATTGCCATCACTAGGGCTCTACGATCAACGCAACTCAGTACTCCCGAAAGCCGATGTTTACTTGATGCCAATGATTTAAGCGGCACAATTGCCTCAACGAGCATTGAAACAGTTCTCCACAAGCCACCTGCTAAACCTGTTGCAGCGACACTCGTCGCTCATAACAGTATTCACAAATTTAATTTTACGCCGAGACAAATCTATATTTTTTTCAAAACAAGCGTCACAGTCATCCAGAACCCATTCATCAACCAAACCCGGGTAACGCATTTCCAAGTAGCGAATCCAACCTTCAGCAGTTGCGGCAAAACCAAATTCCGACATAATTTTTGCTGCTGGACCCTTAAGCGCCTGTCCACCAACAATAGGCGAAATTGCGACTATGAAATTAGCCTCTTCTCTTATCAAATCCAGCATCCCTGGTATATCCAAAATAGGGGCTAGACTCAAAAAGGGATTGGACGGTCCCAAAACCACAGTCACCGGAGCACCTTTTTTCCTCAACAACTTTTTCAATTTTTGTGATGGTGATGCGGAACCAATCCCTTCGAAATAAATGCTCCTTACTTTGGGTTGGCATTTTAACTTAACAAAATAATGTTGAAAGGCCATGTCCCCCTCATCAGTAACAATTCTTGTGCGAATAGAGCTGTCAGTGGCTGGAATTATCATATGGTTAGGATTTAGTCCGAATTTTTCACACAGAATTTCAGTGACCTCGGAAGGAGCCATTCCGTTCTTCAATAGATGTTGACGCAATAAATGTAACGCTAAATCTTTATCCCCCAATTGAAACCAATCAGAGCCACCGAGACGCCGTATCTCGTCGAGGGTTTTCCAGCTCTCTTGTGATCTGCCCCAGCCCCGATCCTTGTCAAGTTGACCAGACATTGCGTACAACAAGCTATCGGTATCCGGGGATATAGATAAGCCAAAATGCTCGAAATCATCTCCAGTATTGGATACTACTGTGACGCTAAGATTTTTAAATTCTCTACTGATCCCACCAGCGAGCTTTGCACCACCACCGCCACCACTTAATAAAACAAGGTGTGCATCTGTAACCAAATGCATCGATTCATTTTTCATCTGAACATATCTAGATGATCGGGACGAAGTAAATCACGTGAGGTTGCTGATGAGGTAGGCCGCAAAGCACACCCATTGACCAAAACGATTGGAAGGCCTTGGTTCGTTTCTCCTTGAACTAAAGAGGCCGCCGCAGCAATACCATCCGCCATCGCAGGTGACGTATTTTGCATCGCACGACCTGAAAGATCGAACTCTCCATTCTGATCCCAAATCGGTTGCAGGCCCCATGACCCAATCGAAAAACCAACAGTACCCATTCTCCAGGGTCTTCCCAAGCTATCATTTATTATTACGGGAATGTGAAAACCAAAGGTCTCAGATAGCTCCAGAGACAATAAGCGAGCGCTATCATCAGGATCTCTCGGCCACAATAAGACGTTATCGGCATTGGCAAATCCGCCTACATTAGATTGGTCAATACCAGCATTTGCCAAAATATGTCCCGTGCGATGCTCAGTAATAATGACCCCCGTTTGTGAACGAAGGATTGCCTTAGACTCCTGTAATATCAGCTCTACCAGACGCTCGTCTTTGCCAGTCGCCTCTGCAAGTGCTGTTGCTTCATTACTGGGCTCAATGGTTTGCAAATCTACCAGCTGACCCTCGGCTTTGGAGACAACCTTTTGTGCTACCACCAAAATGACTCCCTCAGACAAAATAATCGAATCCTCGAATATCGCCTGGGCAATAATTTTAGCCAACTCATCTCCTTCCTCAATGATTGGGATAGATGTTAACGGAATGAGATTTAGACCCTCGTTTTTCATAATTTCTCAGTCAATCCCAGTGAATTGAAGACCTGCATGAGTTTTAAATTGCTTATTAAGATTTATCAAAACAGAGGTCAACGCCTCAGCTGCGGCCGCGTTATGAATTAATCCCGCATGAAACCCACGCATGCCAATAGATGAAATAATGTCAATTACGAACTGCCGAGCAGCTTTATCATTCCCGGTAACTAATACATCGCAAGGAATCGTATTTTGTGTTTGTAAATGGACTGCCGCAACATTTTGAAAAGCGCTCACAACTCTGACTTCCTCACCAAGTAACTCCTGAGCAATTTGGCCCGCACTGCCCTCTGGAGGTAATTGAACCCGTGCCACTCGAGGTGGAACTAAGGGAACAGTTACATCGACCAAGATCTTCCCCTGAACCGCTTCATTGATACTTTCAAGTATTTGTCTATGGGCCGAGAACGGAACAGTGACAAAAACACAATGCCCAGATTTGGCAGCAGAAACATTATCCATCCCTGCTAAAACCGAATCTTGAATATTTTCCTTAACAAGTTCCCTAGAAACTCTTTGAGCGAATTCTATGGCTTGCTCCCCACATCGAGATCCAATTACTAGCGGATATCCAGCTCTCGCGAGACGCAGAGCTAAACCATGGCCAAGTTGGCCAGTGCCACCGATGATTGAAATGGATGGTCGTTCTATGGACGTCATACTAAAAACCTCTGAATATTTGTGTTTGATTTTGGGGCACATTGGCAAGGCATACAGTACACGACGATTGAGGGGCTATCTCGAAGTCTCTGTTTGGTAATTCGCGACTGCTGAGGCCTTATCTTGAGGGACATAAGACTTGCCGTTCCACTTTATTATAGACCTCTTAAAGAGCATTTTTGTCTGTACTTCCCGAAACAGATTGAAACAACAGTAATCGATTCACTAGTACTACCGAACCAGCCATCAATCAAACTGCTTTATTTAAATTGTGTGACCATCGCTTCAACGAATTGGGAAAATTCATCAACTGGCAATTTGTTAATGCCAGCGGCAGCTTCCCTACCTCCACCTGTTTCAAACTGGCGACACACCGTCACAGCACCTATCCGATTATTAAGTGGCGCACGAACACTTACGAGATAGCTACCTTCATTTTCTATGAGAACTGCATGTGCTCTGTTTGGATAGTCACGTACCAAATGATTACTAAATACACCAATCACACGTCTTGCCCAAGGCAAGCTTGGAAGCTGAAAAATCGCTAAGTTAGATAGGTCAATCTCTGGTGCAATTTGAGCCGACGCGGCAAGATCTGCCTCATAACCTTGACATAAAGCATGAAAATCCTCGGAATCACGGAAGCCTTTAGGTGATTCCGCTTCATATAACTTCCGATACAATATTTCGGGGTGATAGTGCAAATCCTCCAAATTAAGGCCATAAGCATTATAATTTACCAGTGTTCCTAATTTTTTTAAGTAGGCCACATAAGACTCTGACATCATTGTTTTTTTTGCGATTTTAATCGCGCTCTCATGAAGATTATCACCAAAAGAACCTGTTATCGCCCAATCTACTTCAGCCCCTCGCAGTCGGGCATTCACCAAAAGAGACGTGCACATCTCTGGCGCCTCACTAATAGTATGCGTGAGGAGATGATGATCTGGTATTACGCCCGAAGCATGATGGTCTATATAATCTATCGAGACACCCTTATCTAACAATCGTGACAAAGCTAAATGATTAGTTAGCATCGAGATGTCGAGAACTGTGACGCAGTCACCAGCAATGCCGCTTACACTCTCAAGAAGCGCAATATCACGCTTTACTCCGGTGATGCGTGTGCTTACCAATGGCATCTGTCGGCGGAGTTGTATTAGCGAGCATATCCCGTCAGCGTCTCCATTAAATACATCGTACTGCATGTCATCATTCCTGAATCGTCCTCTCACATGACACCATTTAAAGAGTGCGTTATCCATGCTTGAGGGGGAAGCATAAAATAGCTTTACCGAGTATGCTGTCGACCTTTCAAAAAGTACATTGGAAGGGTAATGGAAATTAATTTAATTGGAAAAGTCGCTTTAATAACTGGAGGGGGAGCAGGAATTGGGCTCGCTTGTGCACACACCTTTGCGAAGGCTGGCGCAAATGTAGCCATCTGCGACATCAATCAAAAGAGGCTTAACTCTGCCCTAGAGGAGCTTACTCCATTTGGCGGCTCTTACTATGGCGCATTATGTGATGTAAGCAAGGCTCCAGATGTTCAACGCTTTTTCAAACAAGCCTCTGACTCGATTGGAGAAATTGATATTGCGTTGAATAATGCTGGTGTTGGAGCACCGTTGGTTCCTTTACTCGATACGGATGAGGCTGATTATGATCGCCTGATGGGAATCAATTTGAAAGGAGTGTGGCTTTGTATGAGGGAAGCCCTGAAAACAATGATACCGCGTGAGTCTGGCCATATCATCAACATGGCATCTGCACTTAGCAAGACCACATTTCAGGGTGCCGGCCTGTATGCGGCGTCGAAATATGCTGTCGGAGGCTTAACCAGAAATACTGCGGTTGAGTATGGAAATTCTGGTGTAAGGATAAACGCTATTTGCCCTGGCTTCATTGAAACACCCCTCCTTCGCGAATCAATTCCGCAAGACCAACAAATCCTTCTTGCCAGCCGCCACCCGATGAATCGTCTAGGCACGCCTGAAGAAGTTGCATCGGCAGCTCTCTGGTTAGCAAGTGATAAGTCAAGCTTCGTTAACGGGACATTACTCTCTGTAGACGGAGGTTGGACAGCAATCTGATTGATTTCAGCCCGCAGTGTGGCGCTATTGTGACATTAGAAAAATTTGTTAGTATCAATGATTAAACTGTAATGCCACATTTGGCTTATTAAAGGCATGCATTAATTTGTGTTCATTGGCATCAGGATACTCTCAATAGAAATGCGGAAAAATCAGGCACCACTATCATCTAAACCAAAGATTTCGTATGCCCAACCAGACGATCCTTGGCTGACGAGGCATCTGATTTTATGCATAGAAAATTTGCTGGGGAGAAGACGAGTACAAAAAGTATATGACAATCTTAAATTGGAGCCCTTCGAATTGCGGTCTTTTTTTCAAAGAGCGATAGCTGAAACGGGGATCAGTATTAATTACGACCACAATCAACTATCGAAATTGCCAAAAAAGGGCCCATTAGTCATAGTTGCTAATCATCCCTTTGGATTAATAGACGGCATGATTCTTTGCCACCTCGCGACTCAGGCTCGTGGTAATTTTAGAATCCTCATCAATTCTGTACTTTGCCGTGACCGTGATCTCGCCCCTTATTTTCTGCCGGTTGACTTCTCTGCCGGGAAAAAGGCAGCAAAAAGTAACCTCTTAATGTCTCAAAGCGCAATCCAAGCGATGAATCAAGGCATTCCTGTCTTAATCTTTCCATCGGGCTTTGTATCGACTGCTAATAATTTTGGCTTTGGGGAAGTAACCGATGCTCCATGGACCAATTTTGCGGCCAAAATAATCAAAAAAAGCGGGGCAGCGGTGGTTCCAATCTATTTTCATGGGAAGAATAGTCGAAGCTTCCATATTGCCTCAAAAATAGCCGAGCCTCTTAGAATGGCTCTCTTGATTCGAGAAGCGCGGTCAAAATTTGGTGAGAGCGTTCGTGTCAATATTGGCAACACTATCGCGGCCTCAGAGTTGTCCGACTTTCAAAAGCGATCAGCACTGACACAGTTTCTCTATCACTCGGTACAACAGCTAGCTCACGTAGCCTGAATTCATAATCATCTCTAAGCGACCTGCCAGTGTGTTCTTCAATAAATAGGGGTATCGGATACTCCGATTCAACATCTGCAGCGCCGCAGAGTAAAATCGCCGATAGATGCGAAAAACACTCTGCTATCAGCTGGATTTTGCCTTCCATTCTCCTAGTCACGCCCCAGACCGGGATTGAGAAGAACACTCAACCAACGCCCGATCAGCAAAGCTTTTCAGCTGTAACTGCAGGCCCTACACCTACGTAAACCCTTCTCAGGGGACACTTGTCCATTACCGGTGACCTCAAGCAGTGGTAACTTAATTCTATCTTGATCAAGAAGATGTATCTTCCACAGCCGTCCTTTAATTATATTTTTAACTAGGAATATCGCCCCTATTTCCTACAATTCTGCCATTCGGAGCGCTGAATCGTAATGAATATCTAGATTCTCAGGGCACAAGCCAAATACATCTCAATCTTTTTAAATAAACGTGTGGAAATAATCAAATTGAGCCGAACGCATACCACCGTGATACTCTGCAGGCATACAAACTGAAACCGTTCTAAGCCAATGCCAAACGTGAAATACCGTCAATCACCTTTTCCCCAGACGGTGTATGATCGGGAGGTGTGCAGGCAGGTGATAATTCCCAGGCTATTTTTCTATGGATAATTCTTATGTTCTCGCGAACGAACAGGACTGCACCCTTTGGCTGGAGCTAAATAGGCCAGAACGCCGAAACCCATTATCTAGCGAGATGATTAATGCTCTATCTCAAGAGCTAGAGTCTGGTTATTTGAACAAGTCAATTCGCACAATTGTAATAGCCAGCAGCGGACCTGCATTCAGTGCGGGACATGATCTATTAGAGATCCAGCGGAAGAACCATGAAAGCGAGGTAGATTGGCATAATCGTATTGGTGTGCTCCTTGATTCCTGTGCAAAAATGATGATTGGTATTGTAAATGCAAAAAAACCGGTAATTGCTTGTGTCCAAGGAATCGCCAGCGCTGCAGGTTGCCAGTTAGTTGCCACTTGTGATCTAGCAATTGCGTCCACAGATGCAAAATTCTGCACGCCTGGAGTAAACATTGGTGTCTTTTGCACGACTCCTTTGGTCGGGGTGGGCCGCAACCTCTCTCGAAAACACGCATTAGAAATGGCTTTGACCGGGAACTATTTTGACTCAATCACCGCAGAAAGGTTCGGTCTGATCAATCGACATGTGCCAGCCGAGCAACTAAAACGCGAAACTCAAGAACTCGCCAAAACGATTGGATCTAGGTCATCAGAAAGCATCGCGATCGGCAAATCGACCTTTTACCGACAAATCGAAACGCCCATCGAGGAGGCTTTTGCAATCGCTAATAAAGTAATGCTCGAGAACCTTGTTTCTCAAGGTGAGGCAAAAGAAGGAATGCAAGCCTTTTTACAAAAACGAACTCCAAATTGGGATACACCTTGAAATGAGGCTCAGTTGTGATCACGAGCTTTCCAACCTCCTTGGGAATGCGAGGCATATTGCTGTTATTGGAATAAGTGAGCAAACTGACCGCCCAAGCAATCAGGTGTTTCGTTTTCTTAAGAACGAAGGATTCGAGCTCACTCCAGTAAACCCATTGCTCAAAGGAAAACGGTTGCTCGGGCATGAGGTTTTTGGCTCACTAGAGGAAATTCAGCGTCCAATTTGCATTGTCGATGTGTTCAGAGAAAGCAGATGGTTACCTGATATTGTCGAAAAGGTGATTAACCTTAATATCCCCTCGATCTGGACGCAACTGGGAGTTTCAAATGTAACAGCTGAGACTAGAGCCCTAGAAGCTGGGATAAATCTGGTAGTCAATCGGTGTCCAGCTGTAGAAATCCCGAGATTGAGAGCAGCCGGTTTCTACAACCAAGTAATTGCAAGTCAAAGTTCATTGCCTCTCGTTTCTTCAAGCTGTGAAAGTGACCATAATGTAAGCAAAGCGGCAAAAAGAATATAAACCGAGACATAAAAAATACCAAACTTGTTCCACAATAAAACAGCAATAGTTGGCGCCAGGGCCCCACCGAGGATGGCCCCGATTTGGTAGCCAAGAGAGGCTCCCGAGTAACGCACTTCCGTAGAAAAAAGCTCGGTGAAATAAGCGGCTTGTGGGCCATATTGCATACCAAGAAAAATGAGTCCTACTGATATAGCTACCGTGATCATTATTGGCAGTCCAGTATCTATCATCGGGAAAAGAGCGAACCCCCAGATACCCGTCAAAATAGCGCCCCATCTGTATACCTGTTTACGCCCGACGCGATCAGACAAACCCGAAAAGTAAAATTGGGCGGGAACCATGATTGCTGCAGCAATCAAAACGGCTGCAAGCATCGAGTCGCGCGACAGATCAACAGAACTTGAGTTCAAGCCATAGGCCACAACAAAGGCAATCAAAATATAAAAAGTCACCTGCACAGACAAGAATGCGCCCGCGGCAAGCATTATCCGTCTAGGATAACGTCTTAATGCTTCAACGACTGGGGACCTAGGAACTAAATCATTTTCTAAATCAGGGGATTGCTCTGCCTTCAACGCCTTAAAGGCGTTGGTATCCTCCAAATTAAGTTGGACATAAAGTGAAATCCCAATCAGAGCGATGCTGGCGATAAAGGGCACTCGCCAACCCCATTCTAGAAAAGACGCATCGCTCATTGAGCTACTAACCGCGATGAATGCAAGATTTGCAAGGATGACACCAATTGGAGCTCCTGCTTGCGCGTATGCGCCGTACCAACCTCTGCGATGGATTGGCGCGCTCTCGGTCACCAACAGCATCGCGCCACCCCACTGTCCTCCAACCGCCAAACCCTGAAGGAACCGCAAACAAACAAGCGCCAGAGGCGCAGCGATACCAACAGATTCATAGGTCGGTAACAATCCTATTAAGGTCGTGGCAACACCCATCAACATAAGCGCAGAAACTAGGGTTTTCTTTCGTCCAACCTGATCACCGAAATGACCAAAAATGACCCCTCCAAGTGGTCGCGCTATAAAGCCTACTGCGAAAGTGCTGAATGAAATGATGAGCGAGACCATCGGCGGCAAATCCTGGGGGAAAAACGCCGTTGGAAAGATGACTGCTGCGGCGGTTCCGTAAAGGAAAAAATCGTACCATTCGATACTAGTGCCTGCCAATGAGGTCATTGCTACTTTTTGCATGTTTTTTTGTTGTTGTGGATCTTTAAACTCTGCCATTACTGAATTCCTTTAATCGCCATGCCTTAGCCAGTAGGATCTCTGATTAACCCGCACGCACGATACTTGTAAATTATTCGGTAACTTCCCGAAAACTGACACAAAGTTTTCCTGCCAGTAAGGTAAAAAATGAAATTCCCCAAAGCACCTTGGGTAGTCAGCCAATTTGTATGCTCAGGGCTTCCATGCTCGCAATATCTAACTCGAACAAACTGCCGGAATTTGCCGACACCACCGGACCTAGTGAGCCTGACAAAATAATCTCTCCAGCTTCAAGTTTACCCAGTTTTCTGGCGAGCCAAGCCACTGAGTTAGCGGGTGAGCCAAACACATCTGTACCGACGCCTTCTGAGACAATTTCTCCATTTTCTCTCAGGGTCATTTTACATTTCTGCACATCGATCGAGCCCGGCTCAAAGTGAGTGTCACCAAGAACGAATAAGCCACCGCATCCATTATCTGCCGCAAAATCGACCGCGCCAATACGCCAATCTCTTATTCTACAATCTGCAATTTCAAAACAACACATCAGATATTCTGTCGCATCTAACACATCTGCCGCATTACAATTCTCACCGTGCAGACCTTCACCCAGCACAAAGGCAATCTCAACTTCTATCTTTGGTTGAATTAACAGGTTGTCCAAACAAAGAGATTTGCCAGGCGGGTGGGCCATTGTATCCATTAGATATCCAAACCCTGGCTCATCAAGCCCAAAATAACTTTGGGCCTTTCGATTGGTTAAGCCAATCTTTTTACCCACTAACCTGCTGCCTGCAATAATTCGATTTGACAGCAATTGCTTTGATATTGCGTAACCATCTTCAATATCTAGATTTGGAAAACGAGTGGAAATCGGGTCTACAACTGACCCTGTCGTCAGGGCCTCGTGTAATTCATCACCGAGCAGCTCTATTATCAGTTCATTTGGATTCATCAGTTCACCGGGGTTATGTTCCAAACAGTTGAGGAGGGCTCGAAGATATGCACTTGAGCATTCCCGGACTGCATTGCGGTTCCTTTAAGATATTGTGAAAGGGCTCGAAACACCAAACCGTGCGACGCAAAAAGAATAGTCTCGTAGGGATTTTTTTCTGTCCATCTCGCCACAGCACCAACCACACGATTCACAAAGTCTCGCCAAGATTCAGCATCTTCAGGCAATATAGAAAGCCAAGACTCATCCTCCTCCAATGCATGTTCCTTACGCACTTCAGAATATAATCTACCCTCAAATGAACCTACCGACATTTCTAAAAGTTGCTCCTCAACATGCAGCTGCAACTGAGAGTGTCGAATGAAAGGCGCCAATGTTTGCCGTACTCGTGTTGCTGGACTCGTGACTGCCAGAGATATCCCAACTCTCGCCAAGATATCACTTGCTCGACTAGCCTGAGCATGACCCTTTTTGTTTAGCGGCACATTAATCTGTCCTTGAAATCTACTCTGGCGGTTATATTCAGTCTCTCCATGCCGAATGAAGAAGAATTTACGAGTCGGCAAGGTCACTTGTTTCATTGGGATTGATCCAGAAAGTTCCACATTAACAAATGCGTCGAAATCCCTTCTATATTTTCGGGCCAGTCATGGTCCCATCCCTCAAGAGAGTAATGCTCCACTGCTGACCCTTGATCACAAATAGAATGCCTTATTTGGAAAGTAGAGGCACTTTTTCTCTCCATGCGTTCTCTGCAATTAAACTTTTCCGACCAATACTCAATCAAGCTCGGAATATCACGCATGGTCCCTACTGAATCCCACGCCTTCCAATCCCACGTTTCGTTATATTGAATAATCGGATCATCTGTTCCGTGTATATGCATAATCCGAATATTATGTTCCGGATTGCAGATCTTTGGATTTACTGGCATCGTGCCCGCAAACGACGCGATAGCATCAAAACGATCACTCATATGACAAGCAACCTCGTATGCAAACATTGACCCAAGCGAATACCCCACCCCATAAACACTCACAGTCGCAAGTTGTTGCGTCGCCGAAATATCATCCAGCATAGCGCGAATATATCTAATATCCTGCATAGTACTTGAGTCCGTATTTAGCTGCCAGGCGCCTTCATTATCCGCAAACACTCTGCCCTGCGGTATCGCAATAATGATTCCTTTCTCGTCAGCTAATTCTGTCCACCGTTTTTGTTGTGGGATAAGCCAAGCACCATCACTATTAGCATCACCACCTTGAAAAAAGACAAGAATATCTCGTGATCTATCGGTAGATTTTTGAGGGACATAAATATAATAGGCGCGCTGATCTGCTCCGACTAACACGGTGCGATCGGGAAGGTGTTGCTGATAATGAGACTTTATGGAAGCAATATAAAATCGCCATGCGATTTGACCGCCAACTCCAATCAACGCGCAGATGACCAGTGCTTTAAGTATTTTATTCATTTAATTCATTCACAAAATTATTATTCTTCACTTAAATGTTTAGCTCTGCCGATACTATCCCCCAAATAATTTGTTTAAACGGAATTTAGAATACCAACAAAAAAAAACAGAATCATCGAAGTTAGAAGGCAGCGGCCACCCGCAAACCTCTCACGATTCAAATTCCCAAATAGTCAAACGTATGATCCAGTAACAGTGAAAACAAATACAGTAAAAACAACTTCAGTGAAAGTGTTGCTTAAATCCCCCCCAAGCTAGCAGCACGGCTATCTAACCAAAAGGGCTTTTTCTCTTCTTAACACAACGTTAACCAAAATTGCTTCGGGGCCCATTCCGATCAGAATGCACCAGCTCCTGCTCATCGGCACTAAAGTAGAAATAGGAGATGGCTCTGCGAGCTTGGGTAGTCGTATTTAGGCCTGACCAATGGACCGTGAGAGCACTGTGCACCACTACGTCACCTACTGCCAGTTCTGCGGCGACGACATCATCACCATCTAGATTGATATCAGGAATTGGAATTTTATTAGGGAAATGCTTGAGATGAGAACCACGTAGATAGTGTAAACATCCATTTGAAGAAGTTACAGAATCGAGTGGCACCCATAGAGTGGCACCAAGCCTAGCCAATTTTTCTCGGCCTATTGCGTCCATGTGTGGTTCAATTCCGAATGCCGCGCCCTCGGGCCGATCAAATAGTGCCGCCGAAGCACCATGGACGTCGTCCCCGACCAAAAATCGCATTAATGAAAGATGCTTTCCATTTTCCAGTACGCGACGAAACCAGTCATCATCACGATGCAGCGATTTAAGCACATTGGGATAGTGCAGCAAGCCTGCATTGGCTTTATAAAAGCGTTCAGCGTGGGGACTCACATGCTCTCGGAGTTCCTGAATCTCTGCTATTTTGAAATAACTCCTAAGAATCACGAAACCATCGAGATCATAATCCCTTTTAATATTTTCGTAACTACGGTTTGAATCACTCATCTTATATGGTGGTCGCATAAAAAATAGGAAAATAACGAGGTTACCAGGTCAAGGACTTGGGAAAAACACTCAGGGTACCCAACCTTTATCAGTTTCGCCAGCTGATGCTCGTTTAATCAAGCACATTAGCCTAGTGAGAATCGGGATCTAACGGAGTTTCCGCGTAATGTGGAGCTCACCTCTATTTCATATTGCGAAGGTGTCTCAAAACACGTGGGCCACAACACGCAGAGGTGAACCCTGTAAGAGCTAAAAGTACTAACCAATAAATGGAATGGGTAGAGCGATTACTCCACCCATTCTCCCAGAGGATTACGTATGATTGTCGTTAATTCATGCCATCATAGATAACTTGAAAGGAAACCGTTCGCGGTGCTGGCAAAAATCCGTTAGGAACATTCGCCGTAGCTGGGAAATACATACCATCGAAATCCGTAGCATTATCGACCCCAATTGTGAACTCCCAAGGCCCTCGACGAGCACCGACATTTATCGAAAGATTCTCAAACTGATCTCGAGCCGGAACATAGTCAGTTGCGACGAAGTCGAAAACATTAATGCCATCTGGGCGGTCTCGAGTTACATAGTTCATCGCCGCAAATAGTTCCCAGTCGCCACTGATTGTGTAGTCCCAATTGACTCCAAAATTGTGTGTTGCTGGTGCATAATTAAAGAGGTCGCCACCCTCACGAATTGCCGCTGGATATCCAGACACATTATCAGAGGGAATGCTTTTAACTTCTGCGTCCGTAAAAGCACCGGCATAATTAACCGTCAGATTTTCAGTAACCGCCAAGGTAAACCCTAATTCCCACATAGTGACGGAGGCATCCGTTCCACCCACGGTCATAGTGAGCGGCTGGGGGGCTAGCCTGAGTTCAGCCCAAATCGGCAAATCTTCCCAATCCGAGTAAATATAAGCCATTTCCAATTGCATACGGCCATCAAACAACGTCAGTTTTGTACCTAGTTCGGTATTCATAAGCTGCTGGGAATCCGCATCACCAGGGGGAGTAACCCCAGCTGCGGCAAGAGCCTGCTGCTCAGCCAGTCCCCTGGTTACAGGGGCACGATTATTCACCGAATGGGTCAGATAGATCATGCTGTTCTCAGCCGGAGTCCAAGTCACTCCGGTCCGATAACTCATATGACTGAACTCAGTCTCTGAGGTGGTGCCAGGATCACTTGGAAAACTATAGGGACCGTAGAGAGGATCTCCAGGTATGGCGGTATTCTGAAAGTAAGTGTCCTTCCGCGACTCATCTTGATACCTCAAGCCTGCCTGAACAGTCCACTGTTCCGATAACTCATATTCGACATCACCAAAAACAGCCCAAATATCTTGATCAACTGGATCTCCCTCTCGATATTTAAATCCAAATGCTGGTATGTCGACTATCCCTTGGTTATTGCTCTCAGCATCAGCATAAAATGTGCCCAGAATCCACTGAAGGGGGCCTTCGGAAGTAGAGACTAGACGAAACTCCTGCGTCACAGATTCGGCGGAAAGATTATACAAAGCCACATAGGAGAGCGGACCAAACCCTAAATCAAACTCCTCTTCAAGGTTATACTCCTTGGTAGGCGTGTCAACATATCCGGTAGCACTGGTAAGCTCTGCAAAGCCCAGGTCAAATTTTGCAAGAAGAGTCGTCCAACTAATCTCAAAAATGTTTTTAAATTGCCCGTCAGGGAATCGTCCGAGGGATAAATCAGAAGTCGGTGCAAGGTGGATCATTTCGCCGCCGGTCGATTCAATGATCTGAGTCGCGGGCAAAATATTGTAATCAGTATTCCATTCCGAGTGCGTGAACTCAATGCTTGCCCAGTCTGCTGGCGTCCACAGCGCCTTAACACGCCACGAATCGCGTTCATAAGCAAGTGGCTCATCCAGGTCGGGTCGACCCAGAGTAGAACCGTAGCCGGGATCATCCTCGCGCAAGAAAGCAAGGCGAAGACCAAATACCCCCTCGATAACCGGAATATTAATAACACCCCCGAGGGTAGAGCCTGTTCCGCTAGAATCCGAAACGTCTGTCACCCCTGCTCGGCCTTTAAACCCGAAGTTTTCCAAGTCTACTGGGTTAGTGCGCATGATCACGCTCCCGCCAGAGGAGTCAAGACCATAGGTCGTACCTTGCGGACCACGCAATACCTCAATTCTAGCCAAATCAAAGGTTCCCATGGGGGGCGGCACTGCGCTGCTAACATCAACGTATGGAATGTCGTCGACGTAGTAACCGACTGGGGACATAGCGTCTCCTGCCGCCGACTGGCTGATCCCACTGGCCCGAATCTGCACACCCTCGTCTTGGGGTGCTTTATTACTGAAGGCAGTAGCGCCAGGGACAAGATTAATGACATCATTGACTTCATTAAATGTTGGAAGTTGCAATGTCGCTTCGGGTATAGCTTGAATCGATTGTGTGATTTCCATGACTGACTCTTCTCTACGAGTCGCTGTCACGATGGTTTCCTCCAAAGTACGGGCGCTTTCTTCCTCTTCAGTCTGAGCAAAACCAACCGAAACGAATGTAAAAGCTACGTAAAATAGCAGCAAAGGCATTAATTTATTTTTCAAAACAGACTCCATCAGGCTATACAAATTATAGTTATGTTTTAGCGAAATTCGCCTCATCAAAATCTAACCCATGCGACCCAAAAAGGTGAATCTCTTTCCAGGGTAATCACCCATTTTTTGCAGCAAATGGTAATTAATACATAATTCAAGGACATGATTTTTAGTCCATCAGTGGAATTTTGCGATTTCCTGTGATTAGTCAACCGCGTATTTGGGGGGAAGTCAGCATCTCACGGGAATCCGCAGAGGTCTTTATGGGATAACATAGGAATAGTTCTAGCCGACATGAAAAAATCAAGTTGGGCACGCCACGCGCAAATCTCTCTCATTTTATTGGCAGCAGCTTTCTTGCGCCCATGGCACCAGGCTTCGATGCTAATATCAAAGAGTTAAAGGAATGCTTGCATCAATTTGGCGTATTCGCTTATTCATCAAACCTTATAGACTTCGTCTGTTAGTCGGTGTTCTGGCTTTCGGGCTTGCTAGATTTTTTGAAGCTTTAATACCGTTCTTGACCGCGATCGCAATTAACAAGTTATGGGATGGTGACTATGCGGTTACAGAGCCAATAGCCGGGATAGCTACCGCAGTAATTGCCCGATACATAGTAGTCACCTTCGCTCGCTACAGCGTAAGGCGAGCGGGACTCGGTGTCGCTTTTGATCTACGCCAACGACTTTATCAAGCACTACAGCACCAGGGACAAAACTTTTTCTCAAAAAATACAATCGGTGACATGATGACGCGCGCTGTCGCCGATATCACTCTGATTCAGCGGCTTGTTTCCCTGGGAACCATCTTAATCGTGATTATTGTATATGCATTAATATTTGGTTTCGGCTTCATGCTTTACCTTTCGCCGACGCTCACATTGCTTTTGCTCCCCCCCCTCCCGTTCGTATTTTGGTATACCCTCAGAGCATCCAAACAAATGGAATCCGCTTCGCAATCGGTCCAAGATCGGCTCTCAGACCTTGGAACACACGTCCAGGAAAATCTGTCTGGCATCAGGACCATTCAAGCCATGGTTCAAGAAGAGCGCGAAATCGAACGTTTCGACAACACAAACCAAGCTTACGCCGACGCTTTTTATGAACAAGGCTTGATCAATTCCCAAATGATGGCCTGGATGCCAAGTTTGGCCGCAGTGTGTAGTCTTACCATATTGGGTTTCGGTGGCTACCAGGCACTTCATGGCGCTATGCCCGTGGGGAATTTCATTGCCTTTTTTATGTATGTAAATATGGTTGTAAAACCTTTTAGTGTTGCCGGCTTTATTATAAATTTGTTGCAAAGAGCCGGGGTGGCTAGCAAGCGACTCTCGGAAATTTTAGAGCTCGAACCCGAAATTTTTGACGAGCCCAGTGGCATTACCCCCAACCTGATCTCAGGAAAAATCAGCATAGAATGCCTGACTTACCGCTACCCCGACGCAAAACAGAATGTGTTAAATGATGTGTCGATAGAAATCCAACCTGGCGAAATCGTTGCAATCATGGGGCGAGTAGGTTCTGGTAAAACCACGCTGCTCAACCAAATTGTTAGACTTATCGATCCAAAACCTGGGAGCGTTAAAATTGATGACTTCGACGTTGCTGCCTATCCGCTGGCGCAACTTCGAGCGCAAGTAGCATTGGTGCCTCAGGCTCCCTTCCTCTTTGGAGAGCCACTCCAAGACAATATCACCTATGATGACCCAAATCGGTCGTTAGATATGATTTGGGCTGCCGCAGATTCGGCAGATCTTAAAGACACAATCGAGAGTTTCCCTGATCAACTTGATACCTTGGTAGGCGAGCGAGGGGTGACACTCTCGGGAGGTCAAAAACAAAGAACTACACTTGCTCGTGGCTTAATTCGAGACGCGCCGATCTTAATACTCGACGATTGCTTTTCCGCTGTGGATACAAAAACTGAAGACTTTATTCTTTCGCAACTGGCGACCTTGCGTTCAAAGAAGACTACCCTACTCGTTTCTCATCGAATAAGTACCGCGCGCCGAGCTGACCGAATCGTGGTAATAGACGAAGGTCGAGTAATAGAAATGGGTACGCATGCCTCTCTGCAGAAAGCAGGATCATACTACGCGGAATTAGAGCGTGCGCAACGGAATGGAGCCGACGCTATCGATTTCAATTCTGCAAGAAAACAGGCATGAACAGCAAAAAAAATTATAGCCTTTTTGACGCGGAGCTTTCGGGCGCGGTGCTTGACTTTAGTCTACTAAGGCGACTGCTACAGTGGCTCAGACCTTACCAAAGAAGCTTATTCATCAGCACAATTTTTATGCTGTGCGCTTCGACACTTCAAATATTGTTGCCTATCATTATCTCACTCGTGGTGATCGACCATATCTTAGCCGGCAACTCTGAAAATGATACTCCGGACTTTGGGTTAATTACCGCGACTGATTCATTGTCAGAAATAACTGGTCTTCACCCTATTCTGGTTGCATGTCTTTTTTATTTTTTCATTCAGGTACTGTGGGCTTTCTTCGGGCATGCTCATCGAATGACATTGATATCTGCTGTGATTAATGGCCTTCGGGACCTGCGGAGCGATTTGTTCACTCATCTTGAAAATCTTCCCTTAGCATTTTATGACAGAGTAGCGGTCGGCAGGGTGATGACTCGTGTTACCAACGATGTGGAGGCTCTGTACGAATCTCTTAGGGGACTGGGCACATTAATTGGAGAATTTGTCCCCTTCTTCGTGGCTTTAGGTGTCATGCTCGCAATAGATTCTCAGCTAACGCTTATTCTTCTAGCAGCGATTCCGATACTTGGATTGGCGACCTTCTATTTCCGTCGGTTGACACGAGATCTTTTTCGCCAGGTCCGCCAAACCTTATCCGCATTAAATCAGAGTATGCAGGAAAATCTAGCAGGACTTCAGGTTGTTCAAATCTCCGCTCGGGAGGAGATGAATCTAAAACGGTACACTGAAGTAAATTGGGAAAATCGTGATTTCGAACTTCGTTCAGCAAGAATCGAGACCTTATATGGCGCTTTCACAGATTCCCTCGCGCACGCCGCAATCGGAGTGATTATTTGGTGGGGAGCAGGCCAACTCACCCAACAAACCATGTCTGTGGGAGAGGTTGTTTTGTTCACTCAGTTTATTGGAATGTTATTTCATCCAATTGTAGTGCTGGGAGAACAAATCAATGTGCTCTTCAGAGCGATGGCGAGTGGAGAGAGAATCTTCCAAGCACTCGATTGGGACGAGCAGATCCACGAACCTAATAATCCAGTAAATCTGCCAGAGCGTTTAAAGGGAGAGATCAGGTTTAAAAACCTGACTTTTGCTTATGTCGAAGGCGAGACAGTTCTCAATGGCGTCAGTGCCAAGGTAAATGCTGGGGAAAAACTCGCTATTGTTGGACAAACGGGCTCCGGAAAGAGCACCTTAATCCGGCTGCTGAGTAGGTCATATGATTTTTCGGAAGGTCAAATCTTCTTGGACGACATTGACGTTTATCATATTCTTACCAAAGACCTTCGGCGCCGCATCGGTGTTGTTCTTCAGGACTTCCATATATTCTCGGGATCCGTACTCGAAAATATTAGTCTGGGCAGATCCGATATTGATCGTAAAGCCGTGGAGAGAGCAGCAAGAACTGTGAATGCCCATGATTTCATAAGTAAGCTTGCTAATGGCTATGATGAAGAACTCTCAGAGCGTGGGGCCAATCTGTCCCAAGGTCAGAGACAGCTTCTTGCATTCGCGCGAGTACTTGCTGCCGACCCGGAGATTCTTATTTTGGATGAGGCGACTGCCAACATTGACACGGAGACAGAACTATTAATTCAAGATGCGCTCCAGCAGCTCACCGCCAATCGAACCTCGATAATCATTGCTCATAGGTTACAGACTGTTAAGGAAGCTGACCGAGTACTTGTCCTAGATCAAGGGAGAATAGCCGAAATCGGATCGCACGCTGAATTGCTAATGGCCAAAGGCATATACTCACGATTGCACTCCCTGCAGTTTGATTCTTAAAACTGATCGTTTCAGGAAAAAGACTCACGCCTAGAAAGAAAAGGACATCGCTCAGTATTAACGTCTCTCAACGCCATCAAGACATAGTCTGTTTCTCAGCTGAACTTAATCTTCTGAGCCGGCTCCGGCTTTTGATACCTCTGCCTCCCACTCGGCCATTCTTTGTCGTATGCGCCCCTCAACTACCTCATCGAAATCGCGGCCATGTGGTAAGACCACTCCTTCGGGGTAATCAGCTCCTAGAGCACTTTTACTAACCGATAAGCTCCACGTGGCTAATTCCTCAAGCATTCTTGCTGCAAGATCGGGATAAAGATCTATCAAATCGTGCTCTTCACTGGGGTCTCCAATCACGTTGTAGAGCTCGAAAGGTTGACTGATAAAGCCCTCCTTTTCAAACGACACGTTTTGAACTATTTTCCAGTCGTTGTCCATCCACATTCTGCCATCACTCGCTCGAAAACCTAGGGGCTTCTCCCGTCGGATTGGTTCAGTGTTAAAAATGTCAGCCAAAGAGATGCCGTCATGAACTTTGTTTATAGAATTCGCATTCAGGGAGGCGACATCTATTAATGTTGGAAACATGTCATAGGTTGCTGCAGGAAAATTTGAGACTCTGGGCTTAATACGGTCTGGCCACTCTATTATCGTTGGCACTCGGAGCCCACCTTCGTAAAAGTCTTTCTTGAAACCGCGAAGATGTCCCGTGCTGTCGGGTTTAGGTCCTCGGATGCAGCCCAAGGCCACTGATTCCTCGCTGGTGAGGTTCGGATCGATGTCATCACTGCAGTCAGACGGGTATTCGATGATGGGTGAGGCGTTTACGCCATTAGGATATGTCACTCCGGTATCTACATTGGGCGAACCCCCATTATCACTAGTAAACCACAGTAGAGTGTGCTCGGCGATTCCCAAATCCCTCAATCCACGTCTGAGGCTGCCGATGGATCGGTCCATGGCAACAATCTCACCATGCATATTTGCAGAGCTCCTGTCTACCCTACCAAGAAATGGCGCAATGTCCTCGTTAGAAGCTGCCCAGGGGCCATGTGGAGATGAGTACCAAATAACCACAAAAAATGGTTGCGAGTCGCCTGCAATTCTAGAAATAAACTTTAGTGCTTCATTAACTATTATCTCAGATCCATCGCCACTAAATCGCTCTCTTTCACCCATTCGACTCAATTCGAAGCCGTCCCTGTCCGCACTGGGCATGTCGAAACCGCTCGTAGCACTCAGCCAATAATCAAATCCCAGCTCGCCCGGGTTATGTGGATCGCCTTTTTCAAGAGGATGTTCAAGTCCTACCCCGTTGTAGTTCAGGTGCCATTTGCCAAAATGGCCAGTAGCATATCCCGCATCTTGAAAAGCGGTGGAGAGTAACTTTTCCTGTTTATTAAGAGGTTGGCCGACACGGAAGGCACCCGTCCGATCATTAGTCCTACCGGTGAGGACTGAGGCGCGGGTAGGAGTACAACTAGGAGCTGCCGCATAAAATCGATCCATGCGCAATCCATTGCTAGCCATCGCGTCGAGGTTAGGCGTCTTCATGATGGGGTGGCCATAATACCCTGTTTGCGCCCAACCCATATCATCAGCCATCACTAGAATGACATTCGGTCTGTGAATCGAGACTTGTTGGTCTATTTCTAAATCATTACTGCAACCAAAAAAGATCAACGCGAACACCATAGTGATACCCAAAGATTTTTGCATAATTTGAATCCTCACCAGCCGCACTTCCAAAGTAAGTTTTTAACTAATTTTAATCAGTTTCAGTTAGTTAATCTGCCATTCAAAACCATTGTCTTTGACAAAACAAAATACCCGATTGCTCTTGATATCTGAAGTAAAAGTTCATTCGTCAATCTGATAAAAACTCACTGGTATGAGTTAAATATTGAATTTGCTAACCATTTAATTAGCCTCAGGGACGAAAAACATAAAGAGCTAAAAAAAAATGCACAGCGGTTTTGATGAATTCGTTAAAGCTATTGGTCCTCAAAAAAAATCGACCCGATGAGCGTCATCAAAACACCGACAATACTGGCCGTCGCAGCACAAGCAAAAGGGTTTGGACCCAAATTCTCGAGCAGATCCAGTTTAATGATTTCCGAGTGAAGAACAGCAAAAACACAAAAACCGCTTAGCATACCAGCGTAAGCGCCGCGTTCAGAAACTTTGGACCAAAGAGAGCCAAGTAAGAGCGGCCCAGATAATGCGGAGGTCATTCCACCGATGCCCATCCAAACGAGTAACGCAATGTTTACTCCCATCAAAATCCAGGCGATTAACGCGCTAACCAACAAAACAAACATCGTTGAGAAGCGACTAACCAGCAATACGCGCTGATCCAATGCTTCGACGGATAATTGTGGGGACCAGCGGGGCGCAAAAGTTCTTCGATAAAGATCGTTTGAGAAGACCTGCGCGGAAGAAACAATTAATCCATCAGCTGTAGACATGACGGCACACAAAATTGCGATGCACAGAAACGCTGCCAACGGGACTGGCAATACTGCAGTGAATAGCGCCGGGATGGCTTGGTTAGCTCCCCCGTCTAATAGAGCATCACCCAGATGAACTCGCGCTAGCAAGCCCCCAAGTGTGACCGCAGGCAAAAGCATCGCAAAAAGGAAGGCGAGCCAGACGAAACGCCGTCTGGAAGTACTAGTTTTTAAGGCCCACAATTTGTTGCCAATATGGGGCAACATGCCCATAGGGATATGTGCAATGATCAGCGCGATAACGGCGATCGGAGATGCGACGAGACTGGCATTGGGATTGAACAACAACAAATTACTTCGATCCGCCTCACCAAGTCGATGCATTAGTACACCTAAACCGCCATCAAGGCCGTAGGCGAAAAAAAACATGCCAGCCACACCGATTGATATAAAAATCATCACAGCACCCTGAACACCATCCGTCAAAATATCTGCATGGGCTCCACCCAAGGTAACGTAGCAAAAAAGTATGGCGGTGGTAATCGCTAGAGCTGGTCCCGCTGACAAGCCAAGCATCGTTTCAAACATAACAAGGCTAGCAACCAATTGACCTGCGAGGTAAAAGAATAAAATTAATGAGAGCACTGCGGCGATCACTCGAATCCTATCCGATCGATATTTGTCGCCTAAATACTCCGGAATCGATCTACTTCCGAATTCATTGCCTTCCTGCGAAACCGCCCTCAAGCAAATCAGAACTCCGATGTAAACACCCAATGGATATGCAAATGCATACCACATTACAGACAAACCATGGCTATAGGCATATCCAGGCAAACCCAGAAAAGTTGCTCCAGAGGCGGTCGTGGCTGCAAAAGCCAACGCCAACGGTAGCGGACCATATCCACCTCTAGCAACGGCGAATTCATCAGAATTTGTTACGCGTTTATTACCCCAAATGCCCAGCGCCAACATGCTGGCACCATAGATCAAGAAGAATAGCCAAGACCAAATCTGTATGCTCATGGAATAATTATCAACGAGGGAGCTACTTCAGTCTCTGTATTGCAGACACTGCACCATCCAATGACCAGAGCACCCTATCTTTTACCAATGGCACATCGACACCTTCAGTGCTTTTCTGACCAGCCATATATCGTGCATATACACCATGCAGTATTGCCGCGGACTTCCAATGATTGAAGCCTATGTAGAAATCAAGCATGCCGATATTGTAGCCAGTCCTACTTGCATATCGTTCTGCCAATTGATTTCGAAAAGGAAAACCCCCAGCAGAGGTTGGGGAACTCGGACTATCAGCCACATCCTTTTGGTTGGTAGGCCACCCTTTCAAAGTGTAACCGAGATCTGCTAAGGGGTCGCCAAGAGTAGAAATTTCCCAATCTACGACTGCGGAAACGGTGGAATCTGCACCTATTAAACAATTGTGGAATCCGTAGTCACCGTGAACGACTCTTGCAGCGCCCTGGTCAGG
>MDTB01150172.1_pt1 | contig 45184 bp, 36 predicted proteins | sample 811161 | NCBI WGS metagenome assembly MDTB01 (sample SAMN05326650, study PRJNA326480) | marine metagenome | isolation source: seawater | place: Mediterranean Sea | collected 2009 | reverse complement strand
GGTACACGACCAATTCCTTCCCTCGCCGGGCGCAGGTGTTGGCCGCCACCTCCAAACGACGCATGGCTTCACCCTGGTCAGCACGCGTGTTTCGCTCTTGGAAAGAGGGGCTGATGGAAAAGGGAAATCCCAGCGCCGACACAGAATCGAATTCCACGGCATCGCGGATGCCTCGCTCGTTGGCCACGATGACCAGGGCTTTGGTGGCCGTTTGGTCCCAAATCGCTTCCTCTTCCAGTTGCTGAAGCACCTTCGCAGTGTCAGCCATGGCAGGCACGGCCCTCGGGGACACAAAACTCCCCAAATCAAGCCAATCGAATCCAACCCTGAGCAGGGCGCGGAGGTAGGCCAACTTGTCCTCTGTGGTGATGGGGTGCGGCCAACCCTGAATGGCGTCTCGTGGGCAATCCACAAGCTGGAGTGGGATTGAAGTGTTCACACCATGAAAGTAAGCCACCTCATCCCAAGTGAAACCTTTTCATGCCCGTCCGCGTAAGGAGCCTTGACATTGACCCACCGCAGAACCCTTTCCCCATGCAACTCGACTCTTTCAACCGACTTCCACTCGATCAAAAGACCAACTACATGTGGGACCACGGCGTGTGCCTGGCCCAACGTGTGATCGAGAACCGATACATTTTGTGCATCTTCGAAGTGAATGGCTTCTTTGTGGAAGCGATATACTCACGACGCAACAACCGGGTGAACGCCATCCTTCCCATCGCCGACTTGCCTGAATGGGAAGCTTACGTGGACCAAACCCTCACTCAGCTCCTGAAACTGAGCTGATTCTTCGTCCCAAGGCCACCTGACAGGTGCCCCCTGGATTCTGTCCAAAGTCCCACACCTCAGAAGGTGGTTGGGACTTTGTCGCATTTGGACCGTTCCAAGATGTGTTCCATGCCACATGGGCCAGACCCAAATGGTCCACCAAGTGGGCTGCTTTGACGGAGTCTCTGGAGGATGAGGTCCAGACTTCACCTCGCCACCCATCTTCCAACATCCACGTAGGCGACCTCGACGACACATGCCAGAGCCGATGGTCGGGGCTCACTGAGCGAGTGGTGTTTCTGGCACCAAGGTTCACACAAGTGCCCAACAACACCGCCACACCCACTGCATGTCTGAACCACACCCGGCGGTGATGTCCCTGAAGCAGTGGACACACCCACAGCAAAGCTGCCCCCCACACAAGAGGTCCAAGCCCTGCGCGGCCAATCCACGCCACATTCCAAGTCAACCCTTCCCAGCGGTTGATCCTCTCGGCGAGCGACAAGGTGCCCTCACCCATCCATTCGAGCCCACGCATGAACCACCCGACACCCAATCCAGCACCTGCCACACAGCATGCCAGGCCCCAAACCGCCAACGCCGCGAGGAGGTTGGCCGGATAAAAGAGGAGAGGAAAGGTTTGGAAATCGTGGACGTTCCAAGGCAAGGTGGCCCATTGAGCGCGAAGGGGAACCCGCCAAGCCAGGTGCTTTCCTTGCAACGCGATCAGAGCTGCAGTGGCAGCAAACGACAATTGGACGCCCAATTGGAGAGGTGACATGGGATCCACTACAGCCACAACACATCCGGCCGCGCCCAACAGCCCCCAGGTGTGCAACGATTTGCCACGCACCAAAAACCACCACCCCAAGCTCGCCATCACGGCAGCCCTGATGGCAGAGAGGGACCAACCGGTGGCCGCCACAAAGGCCCAAATCGCCACCACGCCAAGCACACTCCCCACGCGCAACAAACGTTGTTGTCTTTGCAACAAGAAGAAAAACACCAACGACACCAAGGAGACGTGGTACCCACTGACAGCCAGCAGGTGAGACAGCCCCAGCTGCTGCAGGGCATGCTGGACATCATGGGGCACGGATTTTTTGTCACCTGCGAACATGCCCAACGCAAGACCTGATTTATCTGTGCTGAGCTCTCTCTTGACCCAAGACCTCCAGCGGTCAGCCAGAGATGGAGGGTATGAACGCCTTGACTCCAAGTTGGACACCCCGAGCAACTGACCGGTACAAACCACTCCCAAAGAAGCCAAATGCGCCGAAAAATCAAAGGCATCAGACAAGTCAAACGCCTGTGGCGACGTCACCCGAATCCACTTGGGGCCGTCCATGCGAAGTGCGGTGTCCGGCATGCTCAACCACAATGTCCCCCTTTGGCCAAGATCATTCTGACAGAGAAACACCCCATGTTGCGTTGACCTGCCTAGGGAAGCCGTGAAGGTGGGACTGCAATCGAGGCACATCAGGGTGGGAGACGTGGTGGCTTCGAGGGTCATGTCCGACTCCGACGTTGTCAAATTCCAATTGCCAAAACCCCAACCCAACAGAACGAACGGCGCAAGCCGACGCCACTCGGCCAAAGGGACCAACACATGCAACATTGCCAGGACGCCCCATGTCAGGACAGGCAACGGAACAGGTGAATCTTGGAAGCAAGCTGCGCTCCACATTCCCAAGCCGAGTACAACGGTCCAACTCACGGACCAATCTATGTCGATCGAGGGCCCTGATTTCGGCCCACTGGACCGACGTCGGGACGTAATTCAGAAGCGATCCGAAAGGGGCAACTTTAAGTCGCGTGCGCGTTTTACGCCTTGGACGAAGTGGGCCCAAATCACGCTTTGGTCCCACCACCCGACCAATTCAGCCTCGGGGCTCGCTAGCCTTCGCAACATAGCGCGCTGCCGCAGCACCCTGGGCAACGCGAGGTAGAACGCACCATGGGCCTTCCCAACCGCCAGGAATTGCTTCCACTGCCCTTGAGACAGCATTCGGCAGGCGGCAATTCCATCCAAGGTCATTCGACGAAAGGCAAACAACGGCCACGCGCCGCGCCTGTTCTTGACCATCACAATGAGGTTGTTTCGGAAGTTCAGGTAGGACTTGAAGGGGCTTGAATTCTGCAAGGTTCCTCCGCCCAGATGCTGCACCGACACCTGGCCCACACACCCGATGCGGTGTCCCAAGTTTTGAAGCCGCCAGCACAAATCAATTTCCTCCATGTGCGCGAACAAAGCACCATCCAAACCGCCCGCCTCGACCCACGCCGACTTGCGCACAAACAAGGCTGCACCCGACGCCCAGAAAACTTCCCGGTTTTGTTTGTGCCACGCGTCCACGGGCTCCACCTCATTGAAAAGGCGTCCCAAGCAAAACGGAAAACCGTCTTTGTCCATCCAGCCTCCTGCTGCACCAGCATGCTCGCACAAAGAGGGGTTGGTGTCCTGAACCACGAGGGGGCTGGCGACCGACCAACCACGTTCGTCCATAACGTTTAAAACAGGATCAATCCAACGAGACACAATGCGAACGTCCGAATTCAAGAGCACACAAACGTCGGCATCCACTTGGGACAGCGCCTTGTTGTACCCCTCCGCAAACCCCCAATTGCGACCCAACGCGATCGTCCGCACCTCGGGGTGGTTCGACTCAAGCCAAGCCAGGCTGTCGTCGGTGCTGCCGTTGTCTGCCACCCACACCTCAGCATCCTCAAGCGAATGCGCCAACACGGAGGGCAAGTACGTCTCCAAGTGGTCACGGCCATTCCAATTGAGGATGACCACTGCGATGCTGCGATCCTGGTGGGACAAGATGCTCATCTGGGGTTGTAGAACAAGTCTTCAGGCTCCTCCCGTGAAAAGGCGTCGCGGGGGTTCAAACGGTTCTCCATCGACTCAGACACCCGAAGGCGGTTCTCACGGGATTTGAGCTGCGACAACCAGTCTTCATTCTGGCGTTCGCCCAGCATGTCGCTGTGAAGGAGCTCGAAACACTCAGACACCACATGAGGCGCAAAAAACAGAAAACGCTTGTTGTTGAACCGCCCTGCTTTGTGGTAGTGCCAAATCTCGTAAGGATAATATTCCGTCTCGTGGTGGCGCTTCACCACCGTATTGGGCTTGCCAAACCGAAGGTAAATGTTGCCCATTTCGGTCATGCTTCCTTGCCCTTGCTTGCAGTCGCCGTACATCTCGTCAACGTAGGCCACACGGTCCATGAATTGTCTGTGACGCGTGGACGCCTCGGCCAACGAGCGGCTCCGTTCAAGCCAAAACCCCGACACGTAAGACTTCATCCGAGTCATGTCACCATCAGGGACCAACACATTCAAAATCGTGCTTTGCTCGTTGGTGGTCGCCAGGGCCAAATGGTCGTGCATGTGCCTCACCAGGTCGTCCAATTTTTCAAACGCATCCAGCGAAGGGAGGAGGGGAGCAGGACCAGCCTCGACCGCATTCGGTTTGCTTGGGTCACGCCTTGGCGCGAGCATCACATCACGCGACACGATGACGTCGCCCTGTTTCGTTCGGGCTTCCAATTTGAGAACGGGCCGCTGCACATCTGGAACCGTGTTGGACGTCGGGAGTGATTCAAAGACAGGAACCACGGCTTGCGCCTTCAAGCGTTTGTACTTCGTGAATGCGGCGTCCCAGTTGCCCTGGGCGTCGGCCCAGCCGTATGCCAGCAAGAACAAAGAATCTTGCCCAACGACGTCGTCTATCTTGTGCAGTTCCACGTAAATCTTGGCTGCGGCCTGGTCTTGGGAGATGTGCTTCCCCACAGATGGGATCAAATCCATGCCGCTGTGCACCATATTCGGATCAGATAATCCAGTTGCTTTGGCATGCGTCGCGACAACCATGGGGTCTGCAATCTCAGGCATCCCACCAGGCGAAATACGATATGTTAAATTCGACGAGAGGAGCGTGACATGGTCGCGCACCACAGACCAATCCACAGAACACGGACCATCAAACACGGGAATACGGTCCACATGAAAATGAGAGAGCGCTGAAGATTCCGGCAGATCGGGACGAACCTCCAGACTCGATTTGCGGAATCCCAACACCTCGTCCTGCCGAGACACAACAACGGTCAACGTCACCGAATCACCAGAGGCCGTCATGTCAGATTCCCAAGCGGTTTGAACTTCCAGATACGCTTGGCCATTGGGCAAACGTTGTACCAGCGCGTCTGTGCGCCAATCTTGTTGTGCCAGTGCAGCTGTGCCAAGCTTAAGGCTCATGGCGAAGCAAATTCCTTGCAGAAGCGCACCACGAACAAATCGGGAGGTTGAATCTGGTTTGTTCACTGATCCAAATTTACAAGGTGTTGCACAGGTGATTGCACGCCCTGACGTAAACCCAATTCAAGTCAAAAAAAAGTGCCCACACCGTGGACACTTTCTCGGCGGAGGCTGAGGGATTCGAACCCCCGGTACCTTTCGGCACGCCGGTTTTCAAGACCGGTGCAATCGACCAACTCTGCCAAACCTCCCGGACGGCAAAAGTAGCACATCCATTTTCAAATTCAAGCTGGGGCCTGGCATTTTCGCCAAAGCCCCTCCTGAATGATAATTAACATTATGTAATATAGAGGCGGTAAGCCCAGATCACTGACCCAGCGCCTTCAGCTTCGCGCTCATGTCAAGCAATTTGTCGTCGTCCCCTGTGCGGGCATATACATCACGCAACGAACGCATGGTTTCCAAGTCGTCGGGGTCCACGACGTGGGCAGCTTCCAAGTAAGGCTTCGCTGTTGCAAAAAGTGCCTTTGCGTCATCTTCCATTTTTTTCTGGGTGTCAGACTCCGTCTTGGTCATGCGGGGCTTCCACATGTCGTTGGCTTCGTTGATGCCTTGAACAGCCTGGTTGAAGTACAAAGCGCCCAGGTTGTAGTTGGCGTCGAAGTAGTCGGCCTTCACTTCCAACGCCCTGAGGTACGCGTCAATGGCTTCCGACGCGTTGCCCAAGTTGTCCAAGACAGACCCAAGGCTGAACCACAAAATCTCATTTGTAGGATCTTGCTCTGCCGCGAGCGCCAGATTCTCCTTGGCCTTGTCGAACTCTTCGTTCGTCAGGTAAATGTTCAATTCCTCAATGATCAGGGATTGCTCACGTGGATAGGCCTTCCTTGCATCGGCAAGCGTTTGAAGGGCCAGGTCTTCTTGGCTTGAATTTCGGTACAAGTTGCTGATGAACAAGAACACGTTGGGCACCTGGTACTGGATGTCAGCGCACGCCTGGTAACGTGCCACAGCCAATTCCACATTGCCCGCCTTCTCGTAACACAGGGCGGAATTGTACAAGGCCATGGTGTCGGTGGCTTCAAAGGCCGAGGCGATTTCTGCGCTCAGGTCGAAGAACCCTCCTGCACGTCCAAAGTCACCCGAGTTGTATTGCGTGATGCCGGCGTTGCTCGCCGCCATTTGCACTTGGCCCAGCCCGATCTGGCACTCCTGGGCGTATGACCCTTTGGTGTCCAACTCTTTTGCCTTCATGTAGCTGTCTTTGGCGATGTTCAAGGCATCTGGGAACGCCGCAAACAAGGTGCTGTCTTTGCTGATGTTCAAGTAGATCTCCCCACGGTAGCGCCAGGTCTTGTTCTTGACGTTGGCCTTGGGGTTCTCGATCGCCTGCTCGATGTAGCTGGCTGCCGTGGCATAGTCGCCTTCTTTGTTGGCGTTGTAGGCAGAGACCACTTCTTTCTGGGCCAAACCTTGGAATGAGATGGCCGCCAAGGCCATCAGAGTTGCGAAGTTCCGCATGTTTTTGGGTTTCAATTCGTCACAAAAGTACGTCGACGGGTCATCGGTGGTCAAAGGCCGTGCCAAGCTCAAGCTTCCGCACTCGGGGTGTCGCCAGACGTGCCTTCTGGCGCGTCTCCTTCGGTTTGTTCGTCCTCTGACTTGGGGACCTTGCACACCGCCGCGATGGAATCTTTGCCACGAAGGCTGATCAGACGTACCCCTTGGGTGGCCCTGCCCATCACACGCAATTCGTCCACGGCCAAACGGATGGCGATGCCCGACTTGTTGATGATCATCAAGTCGTTCTCGTCCGTCACATTCAAGATGGAGATGAGCTCTCCCGTCTTCTCGGTGATTTGCAAGGTCTTCACCCCTTTGCCGCCTCGGTTGGTGACACGGTAGTCGTCCACCGCGGAGCGCTTTCCGTAGCCGTTCTCCGACACGACAAGGATGTCGCTGGACGCATCTTGGATGCATACCATGCCGATCACTTCGTCTTCATCGTGCGCCAACGTCACGCCACGCACCCCCATGGCGGTCCGTCCCACGGCACGTGCTTTCGATTCGTGAAATCGGATGGCCTTGCCTGAGCGCAAGCCCAACAAGATTTCGCTGTCGCCGTTGGTCAAGCGCGCCGACAGCAGCTCGTCCCCTTCACGGATGGTGACGGCGTTGATGCCGTTCGTCCGTGGGCGGCTGTATGCCTCCAACGATGTTTTCTTGATGAGGCCTTTTTTGGTGCCTAAGATGACGTAGTTCTCGTTGACGTAGTCCGCATCCTTCAAGTCTTGAACAGGGATGTACGCCAGCACCTTGTCGTCTTGCTCCAAATTGATGAGGTTGACGATGGCGCGCCCCTTCGACTGCTTGCTGCCCTCGGGCACCTCGAAGATGCGCATCCAGAAACAGCGGCCTTTTGCCGTGAAGATGAGCAACCAATTGTGGTTGGTCGCCGTGAAGATGCTCTCCAAGAAATCTTCCTCACGGGTGGTGCTGCCCTTCGATCCCACTCCCCCCCTGCCCTGGGCTCGGTACTCCACAAGGCGCGTGCGCTTGATGTAACCTGCATGGCTGATGGTCACCACCACCTGCTCGTCGGGAATCATATCCTCGATGCTGAGGTCGGCGCTGCTGTATTCAATGGTGGAACGGCGCTCGTCTCCGAAGCGCTCTTTCACGTCCAACAACTCGGTTTTGATGATCTCCATGCGACGCTCCACGCGGTCCAAGATGTCCTTCAAATCCGCGATGACCGCCATCAACTCGTCGTACTCCGCACGGAGCTTGTCGCGCTCCAGCCCAGTCAACTTCTGCAGTCGCATGTCCAGAATCGCACGGGCTTGAACTTCGCTGAGCTCAAACTTCTCCATCAGCCCGTTTCTCGCTTCCTCAGGCGTTTTGCTTGCCCGAATCAAGGCGATGACCGCGTCAATGTTGTCAAGCGCGATGATGAGCCCTTGCAGAATGTGGGCCCGCTCCTCCGCCTTGCGAAGGTCAAACTGCGTGCGACGGACCACCACTTCGTGCCTGTGCTCGACGTAGTGCGCCATCATTTGCTTCAAGTTGAGCAATTCCGGACGGCCTTTGACCAAAGCAATGTTGTTGACCGAGAACGACGTTTGAAGTTGCGTGTACTTGTACAACTTGTTGAGCACCACGTTGGGGATGGCGTCGCGCTTCAGTTCGTAGACGATGCGCATGCCGTTCCGGTCCGACTCGTCCCGGATCTCGGAGATGCCCTCAATTTTCTTGTCGTTGACCAAATCCGCGGTCTTCCGGACCATGTCGGCTTTGTTCACCTGGTAAGGAATCTCCTCCACAATGATCATCTCGCGACCCGTCTTGGTCTCTTCAAAGCGCGCCCGCCCGCGCATCACCACGCGGCCTCGGCCAGTTTGGAATGCGTCATGCACCCCTTCAATGCCGTGGATCACCCCCCCTGTCGGGAAGTCAGGCGCCTTGACATGCTCCATGAGGTCCTCCACGGTACAATCGGGGTTGTCCACCAAGTGCACCATGCCGTCCACCACTTCGCTGAGGTTGTGGGGAGGCATGTTCGTGGCCATCCCCACGGCAATGCCTGCGGCGCCATTGACGAGCAGATTCGGAATCTTGGAAGGCAACACCGTGGGCTCCTTCAGGCTCTCGTCGAAGTTGGGACGGAAGTCGACGGTCTCCTTGTCCAAGTCGGCCAACATCTCCTCGGCCACTTTGCGCAGACGTGCTTCGGTGTAACGCATGGCTGCCGGGTTGTCTCCGTCGATGGACCCAAAGTTTCCCTGCCCGTCCACCATGGGATAGCGCAAGGACCAATGCTGGGCCATTCGGACCATGGTGTCGTAGACCGAGCTGTCTCCGTGCGGGTGGTACTTTCCGAGCACCTCTCCCACAATCCTCGCGGACTTTTTGTATGGCCGGTTGGACAACACCCCCAGGTCGAGCATGCCGTAAAGCACCCTTCTGTGCACGGGCTTAAGTCCATCGCGCACATCGGGAAGCGCCCGACTCACAATCACCGACATCGAGTAGTCGATGTAGGCAGATTTCATCTCGTCAGAGATGTTGATTTGAATGATTTTTTCTCCTTCAGCCATGGGTTCCAATTCGTGCCTCCGCGTTCCGCGTGGCACCCTTGTTTTTCAACCTGACCAAACACCTGGTCAGCCAACTTCAAAAATACCTTTCCCCCACGCCCTGCGCAGGAATCAGGCGACTTCAATTACTCACAAATGCCCCAACAGCGATGTGAATAACCTGAGGGGAAATCAAAGCGACCTCTGAGGGTGAATCCTAGTTTTGAGGTTGAACTTTCATTGAACATTGATGGACGCAAAATTTTCAGCACGGGTGCGAGAGGTGATTTCGCTGAGTCGTGAAGAGGCCCTTCGTTTGGGCCACAATTACATCGGGGTCGAACATCTGTTGCTGGGCATCATCAAAGAAGGAGAAGGCACCGCAGTGCGCATCCTCGAGGGGTTGAATTGCGATATGCAAAAGCTTCGCAAACTTGTGGAAGGTTCCGTCCGACCCAGTGGCGCCAAAGTCGGTGGTGCGGGCAACATCCCTCTTGTTAAACAGGCCGAAAAGATTTTGAAAATCACTTATTTGGAGGCCAAAATTTTCAAAAGCCCCATCATTGGGACGGAGCATCTCCTCCTCAGCATTCTGAAAGACGAGGACAACGTGGCAACCAAGAGCATTCACGCATTCAACATCGACTACGACGTGGCAAAAGAAGAATTTGAAAGCTTGCTTTCTGAAGGAGGCGCTCCCTCCACCCCAAGGGCAGACCATCCCATGGCCGACGGCGGCGAACCCGCAGACGACGGACCGGGCAATTACGGTTCAGGGGGAAGCAGCGATGGCCCATCTGGGCGCAAGGGTGACCCCAAATCCAAGACCCCAGTCCTGGACAACTTTGGCCGTGACCTTACGCGCATGGCGGAGGAAGGCCGCCTCGATCCTATTGTTGGTCGGGCTAAAGAGATCGAACGCGTCAGCCAAATTTTGAGCCGCCGCAAGAAGAACAACCCCATCTTGATGGGAGAACCCGGCGTCGGGAAATCGGCCATTGCTGAAGGCTTGGCGTTGCGCATTGTCGAAAAGAAGGTGAGCCGCGTGCTGTTCGGCAAGCGGATTGTCACGCTCGATGTGGCCTCTCTTGTGGCTGGAACGAAGTACCGTGGACAATTCGAGGAGCGCATGAAAGCGGTGATGAATGAGCTCGAGAAGTCCCCGGATGTCATCCTGTTCATCGACGAAATCCACACCATTGTGGGCGCCGGAGGCGCAAGCGGGTCGCTGGACGCGTCCAACATGTTCAAGCCTGCCTTGGCAAGGGGGGAGATTCAGTGCATTGGCGCCACCACCTTGGACGAGTACCGCCAACACATCGAGAAAGACGGCGCGTTGGAACGACGCTTCCAGAAGGTCATGGTCGAACCCACCACGATTGAGGAGACCACCCAAATCCTTCACAACATCAAGGACAAGTACGAGGAACACCACAGCGTCAAATACACCGACGAGGCCATCAACGCATGTGTGGCACTCACGAGCAGGTACATCACGGACCGACACCTCCCAGACAAGGCCATTGACGCCTTGGACGAGGTGGGAAGCCGGGTGCATTTGACCAACATCCACGTGCCTGAGGAAATCGTCAAGATTGAGGAGGAAATCGAGGAGGTCAAAAAGGACAAAAGTCAGGTCGTTCGCTCCCAGCGCTACGAAGAAGCGGCAAGGTTGCGCGACAAAGAACGCGTGCTCAACGACCAGCTTGAGAAGGCGAAGCGCGCATGGGAAGAGGAATCCAAAAACCAGCGGGTGACCGTCACCGAAGCCCATGTCGGCGATGTGGTGGCCATGATGACTGGCATTCCGGTTCAACGCATTGCAGAGAAAGAAAGCGGCAAGCTCGCACGCATGAACACCGACTTGGAGGGCAAGGTGATTGGCCAAGACGACGCCATTCAAAAGGTGGTCAAAGCCATCAAGCGCAACCGCGCTGGCTTGAAGGACCCCAACAAACCCATAGGTTCGTTCATTTTCCTCGGCCCCACAGGAGTCGGCAAGACCCAACTTGCGAAAGTGTTGTCTCGCTTCATGTTTGACAGCGAGGAGGCCCTCATCCGCGTCGACATGTCTGAGTACATGGAGAAGTTCGCTGTCACCCGACTGATTGGAGCGCCTCCGGGCTATGTGGGCTATGAAGAAGGTGGACAACTCACCGAAAAGGTGCGTCGTCGCCCCTACTCCATCGTGCTGCTTGATGAAATCGAAAAAGCGCACCCCGACGTGTTCAACTTGTTGTTGCAGGCGTTGGACGATGGCCAATTGACCGATTCCCTCGGCCGCAAGGTGGATTTCCGGAACACGGTCATCATCATGACATCCAACATTGGTGCGCGCCAATTGGCGGAATTCGGCACAGGTGTGGGCTTCGGCACGGCGGCCAAGCAAGCCAACGTCACCTCAGACCGCGACTCCGTAATCCAAACAGCTTTGAAACGCGCGTTCGCGCCTGAGTTCCTCAATCGGATTGACGACGTGGTGCTGTTCAAGAGCCTGAAGCGGGAGCACATCCACAGCATCATCAACCTTGAACTTGATGCCTTGAAAAAGCGTGTGGTGGACCTCGGCTACGACTTGGAAATCACCGACGCTGCGTCGGACTTCATCGCCGACAAAGGCTACGATGAGAAATACGGCGCGCGTCCCTTGAAGCGGGCCATTCAGAAGTTCCTCGAAGATCCCTTCGCGGAGGAAATCATCAACAGCGAAGTGCAAGAGGGCGACTTGCTTCGCGCCGATTTGGAGAAAGACAGCACCGAACTCACGATTTCTGTGATCAAAGGTGGGCTGCTCGAGATGCCTGAAGGCGCTGAGGAAGCCTTGAAAGGAGATGTGAACGAGGACAAACCCAAGAAGCGCAAGTCCAAGGGCACGAAAAAGGCCGAATCTCCCACCACTGACGACGACGCCAATAAAGACGCCTGATGGATTGGAAGACGTGGACCCTGCAGACCTTGCAGAACAAATACGTGGCGGCCACCTTGTTGGCTGTGGTGTGGTCAACGTTTATCCATGACTTGGGCATGCTCTACGTTTGGCGAGAGTCTCGCGCCTTGCATCACCTTGAGCAAGAGCTTTTTGAGGTCAATCAACAAAACGAAGGGTTGAGGCATCGCCAGGCCGACATTTTCGCCAACCCCAAGGCCCTTGAGCGCTTCGCGCGACAACGATACTTCATGCGCCGTCCCAACGAAGAAGTCTACAGAATCGTGAACGAATAAAGAGCATGGGCGACTTGGCCCCAACAACGTTCCCAGGCCTGAGGCACCAAGAGCAAGGTCCACATCAGTCCAGCAAGACCACCAGTCAAGTGCGCGTCATGCGCCACCCTTGTGTCTGACACGTTGGCCATGCGCGATTCATACCAGAAGAACAGCACGCCAGCAAAAGCTGCAGGGATGGGAATCACGAAAAAAAGCAACAGCATGTGCGTCGGGTGAAGCACGATGTACGCCACCAGCACGGCACTCACCGCCCCCGATGCCCCGAGGCTCCTGTAGCGCGGGTTGTTTTTGTGCTTGATGAGGGCAGGAAGACTCCCTGCCACCAAGGAACACACGTACAAACCAGGCAGACCAGCCAATCCCAAAAATCCCAGATCGGTCTGCACCGTTCGGCCAAATTCGTACAACACAAACATGTTCATGGCCAGATGCATCCAGTCGGCATGAACGACGCCGTGTGACAGCACACGCCACCACTCCCTATGTTCATAAACACGAAAAGGAATGAGCATCCACCGTGCCTTGTCAGAAGAATCCATCCACCTCCAAGACGTCACGCACGTGGCCATCACAGATAAGGTCAAAAAATCCACGATTCAAGAACTGTGGTCGGCGACAATCACCCAATCGCCATGGATTCGCTTCCAGAGCAAAGTGTACATGCCCTCGGCATTTGTCTGGCCTTCCTTTTCTAGGTGCCAACCTCCGACCAGCCAACCTGAGCTTCGTGAAACCCGCACCCATTTGTCGTTGCGAAAGGTCAGCGTGCCCATGTCCGCCTGCGTGGGGTATCCCAATTGGTATCGCTCCAGAGTCGCCGAATGGCCTCGTGTGATGCCGGATTTCCCCACGAACAACAGGCTGTCGCTCCGCCAGTATCCCTGCATGAAACCTTCGAGGTCCCCCTGGTTCCAAGCGTCCATCTGCGACGTCATGACTTGGGCCACTTGATCTGGCATCCCCCCCACTTCAATGCGCGAAGCCTGGGCAGACCCCTGCGAGCAAAGGCTCACCACGAACATCGCCGCACACATCACGCGCTTCCCGGTCATCTGGTGGAGCATCAGACGTTGAATCGGAAGTGCATGATGTCCCCGTCCTCCACCACGTACTCCTTCCCTTCCACGCTCAACTTGCCAGCTTCCTTCACCGCCTGTTCGCTGCCCAGGTCCACAAAGTCACTGTACTTCATGACTTCAGCACGGATGAATCCCTTTTCGAAGTCGGTGTGAATCACGCCCGCCGATTGGGGGGCAGTGAAACCCTTGCGAATGGTCCATGCCCGAACTTCTTTCTCTCCAGCCGTGAAATAGGTCTGCAAGGCCAACAGGTCGTAGGCAGACCGGATCAATTTGGCCACCCCCGGCTCGTCCAACCCGAGGTCGTCCAAGAACATGGCCCGCTCCTCGTGGTCCTCCAACTCGGCGATGTCCGCTTCGATGGCGGCACCCAACGCAAGCACCCCGGCTCCCTCCTGCTGAGCGACCTCTTTGACGCGGTCGACATGTGCGTTCCCAGAAACCACAGAACCCTCGTCCACGTTGCAGACGTAAAGGATGGGCTTGGAGGTCAGCAATTGCATTTCCGACATCAACGGCTCCTCAAACTCCTCGAGTTCCAATCCACGTGCGCTCAACCCTTGCTCAAGGTGGGCCACCAACCGGCTGTAGAAGGTCATTTGCTTGACAGCCTCTTTGTCTCCAGTCTGCGCGGCTTTTTTCACCTTGGACATCCTCGATTCTACAGTCTCGAGGTCTTTCAGTTGCAGCTCGGCGTCGATCACCTCTTTGTCCCGGATGGGATCCACACTTCCGTCGACGTGCACAATGTTGTCGTCCTCAAAGCAACGAAGCACATGTAGAATCGCGTCGGTGGTCCTGATGTTTCCTAGAAACTTGTTGCCCAGTCCCTCGCCTTTGCTAGCGCCCTTCACCAAGCCTGCGATGTCGACAATTTCCACGGTGGTTGGCACCACATTTTGAGGCTTCACCAATTCTGCCAAGGCGTTCAAACGCGGATCGGGCACCGTGATCACACCCAGGTTGGGCTCAATTGTGCAGAAGGGGAAATTCGCACTCTGGGCCTTCGCGTTGGAAAGGCAGTTGAAGAGGGTGGATTTTCCCACATTGGGGAGTCCGACGATGCCGCATTGCAATGCCATGATGGGGTCTGTTTTAAGGGGCTGACCAGGTCCGCGAAGGTAAGCCTAGGATACGTTCCGGAGGGGCATTGGGTTTTTCCAAAGTTTATGCACAAACCACGGCCTTCGCTTCCACCATCTGGTAGTTTTGTGGCATGAATTACGGAGAACTCCAAGCTACCGCCAGCCAAGTCCGTCGGGACATTGTTCGCATGGTCCACGCTGTTCAAAGCGGCCACCCAGGAGGTTCTCTAGGGTGCACCGACCTCTTGGTCCAATTGTACTTCGACACCATGAACGTGAACCCATCGTCCTTCGACATGGATGGCCGCGGAGAAGACCTGTTCTTTTTGTCCAACGGGCACATCAGCCCTGTGTGGTACAGCGTGCTCGCCCGCCGCGGGTACTTCCCTGTGACGGAGTTGGCCACGTTTCGCAAATTGAACTCGCGCTTGCAAGGCCACCCTGCCACGGAAGAAGGGTTGCCCGGCATTCGCGTGGCCTCAGGTTCACTGGGCCAAGGACTCAGTGTGGCTTTGGGAGCTGCCCAAGTCAAGAAGCTTGCTGGCGAGGAGACATGGGTGTACTCGCTGCACGGCGATGGGGAATTGCAGGAGGGCCAAATTTGGGAAGCGGCGATGTACGCCGCCCACCACAAGATTGACAACATCCTGTCTTTTGTCGATTGCAACGGCCAGCAAATTGATGGCCCCACAGACGACGTCATGTCTTTGGGCGACCTCGCGGGCAAATGGGCGGCCTTCGGATGGCACGTGCTGTCCTGCGACGGCCACGACTTCGAAGACCTGCAACGCACCATCCAAGCGGGCCATGCCCGACGCGGCACCGGTCAGCCGACTGTTGTCCTCATGAAGACGGAAATGGGCAAAGGGGTGGACTTCATGGAAGGCACCCACAAGTGGCACGGCATCGCGCCAAGCGACGAGCAACTCGACTTGGCGTTGGGCCAACTGGACTCCACACTGGAAGACTACTGATTCGGGACCACGCCTGTTCCCCATGAAGCCTCGACCCATGAAGCCGTTGGCGCCTCGAGCCACCCTGCCTGCCATCTGGAAGATGGGGGTGTTGGGTGTCGCCCTGTGCTGGTTCTCAGGCTCGGGTTGGAGTCAGGTTTCCACCGACGAAGAAGCGCTTCCCACGCGGATACTGTTTGTCTTCGACGCGTCGAACAGCATGAACGCCTTTTGGAGTGGTGACCGCAAGATTCAAACCGCCACACGACTCCTGAGCGAGACGCTCAAAGGCTTGCACCAAAGCGACGAGTTGGAGCTCGGACTGCGCGTGTACGGACACGGCACCAAGCATGTGCCAGGAGAGCAAGATTGCGACGATACCGAATTGGTGGTCCCTTTTTCCAGCTTCAACAACCTCATTATCAAGCAGTCCCTGTCTCGAATCAGGGCCCAAGGCACCACACCCATCGCCCGCTCTTTGGAACTGGCGGCGGACGATTTTCCCGAATCGCCTGGCAGAAACGTCATTGTACTCATCACAGACGGCATCGAGGCTTGCGACGAGGACCCGTGTGCGGTATCCAGGGCGCTCCAAGCCAAGGGCATCACACTGAAGCCATTTGTGATCGGCATGGGCATGGACGACTTGATGGCAGAGAGTTTGAATTGCATCGGCAATTTCTACGACGCGGCAGATCCACAAGCTTTTGAACATGTCTTGCAACTCGTGCTTGAACAAGCCATGCACAACACCACCGTGCAAGTGGACTTGCTGAACCGATCTGGGGAGGCCACCGAAAGCAACATGGCGTATTCGTTCACGGACTCCCGCACGGGTGTGCACCACCCGCAATGGGTTCACACCCTTCGTTGGGGAGGCGGCGCCGACACCTTGTACATCGACCCTCTGCCCTTGTACACGCTGACCGTGCACAGCTTGCCTGAAGCTCGACTCGACAGCTTGTCGCTGAAGCCCGGTGTGCACAACACCATCGCCGTGCCTGACATGGGGACAGGCCACCTGACGCCGCGATTCGCGCGCGGTGTGCGAACAGACTATGGCTCAGTGGATGTGCATTGGCACGTGCAAGGCGCATGTGAACCGTTTTTCAGCAGCGACGTTGGCACTCGCACCCGGTTCCGCGCGGGAACTTACGACTTGACGTTTGGGACGAACCCTCCAGTCATCGTAACCGGCGTTCAAGTCGAGGAAGGCCAAGACTTGAAGGTGGAAATCCCCGCGCCCGGCTCCTTGGTGTTGCAGGCCGCCACCAGTGGTTACGCCGTGGTCATGGAGGCACAATCCCTCCAACCCGTTTTGCAATTTGACGCGTCAGACTTGGCCGGAATTCACACGTTGCAACCAGGCGAGTACAACGTGGTCTTTCGGGCACGAAATGCGCGCGGCACCCTTTACAGCATTCAGAAAAACTTCACGGTTGCTTCAGGCACCACAACCACAATCAAACTCCATGGTTGATTCACATCACATCCTCCTCAAACCTACTGAGAACAAGGACACACGTTCTGGCTTCGGCCAAGGCCTGCTTGAAGCCGGCCAAGCCGACAGCAACGTGGTGGGCCTTTGCGCAGACTTGACAGGTTCGTTGAAGATGAACGCCTTTCAGAATGCGTTCTCCGAACGTTTTTTCCAAGTGGGCATCGCCGAGGCCAACATGATGGGCGTCGCCGCGGGCATGACCATTGGTGGCAAAATCCCGTTCACAGGAACCTTCGCCAACTTCTCCACGGGCCGGGTGTACGATCAAATTCGCCAAAGCATCGCATACAGCGAGAAGAATGTGAAAATTTGCGCCTCCCACGCGGGATTGACTTTGGGAGAGGATGGCGCCACACACCAAATCTTGGAGGACATCGGGATGATGAAGATGCTCCCCAACATGACGGTGATTGTCCCTGCGGATTACGAACAGACGCGCCAGGCCACCTTGGCCATCGCCAAGCACCACGGTCCAGTGTACCTCCGGTTTGGCCGCCCCAAGGTGCCCGTGTTCATCCAACCTGAAGCGCCTTTTGAATTGGGCAAAATTCAGCGAATCATCACAGGATCCGACGTGACCATCGCCGCATGCGGCCACTTGGTGTGGGAAGCCGTCCAAGCCGCGGTGGAACTCCACAAAGAGGGCATTTCAGCGGAGGTCTTGAATGTACACACTGTCAAGCCCCTGGACGAAACCACCCTTGTGGAATCGGCCAAACGCACCGGTGCTGTGGTGGTGGCAGAGGAGCACCAGCGTCTTGGCGGTTTGGGCAGCAGCATCGCCCAGTGCCTGGCAAGCCACCACCCCACCAAGATGGATTTCGTGGCGGTGGAAGACCAATTCGGCGAATCAGGCACACCGAATCAATTGATGGCCAAGTATGGCCTCGACGCGAAGACCATCGTCAAGAAGACCCGTGCGTTGCTCGGTCGCTGATCCACGTCAGGTGTGCACGAAAACGGCCGACTGCGGAAGTCGGCCGTTTTTCTAGGCTTCAATCGTCAAACCCCAGCACTCACACAGAGGCGATCTCCAGGTCTGCGATGGCCTTGTACAATTTGTCAGCCAGGTCTTTTGAACCTTCCACCAAGGGCAAGCGAACGTATGCTTCACAGATGCCGAGGTGCTGCAATGCAACTTTCACCCCCACTGGGTTGCCTTCTGCGAACAGCAAATCCATGATGGGCGTCAGCGCTTGGTGCGTGTTTTGTGCTTCTTGGATTTGACCAAAGGCCGCCTGCTGAATCATTCTGGACATCTCGGCAGGGTAAGCATTCCCCATGACCGAAATCACGCCTTCAGCGCCCATGGACACCGTAGGCATGGCCAAGGCGTCGTCTCCTGACCACACGGCGAAGTCTTTGGGCCTTTGAGACAGAATCAAACCAATTTGCCCCAGATCTCCACTGGCTTCTTTGATGCCGCACACGTTTTCGTGTTGGGCAAGTTCAATTGTGGTCAAGGCGGTCATGTTGCTTGCCGTCCTGCCGGGCACGTTGTAGAGCACGATGGGCCTGGGTGCGGCTTCAGCCACGGCGTTGAAGTGCATCACAATGCCCAACTGCGAGGGTTTGTTGTACGCCGGCGAGGCCACCAAAAATGCGTCAATGCCTTCCAGGTCCCATGTGCGGATTCGGGCGCACAACTCCAAGGTGTTGTTCCCAGACACCCCAACAACGATGGGCATCCTGTTGGCGTTGACCTCCACCACAAAATCCACCACGCTGCGTTGCTCATCAGGGCTGAGAGTTGGCGTCTCCGCAGTGGTGCCGAGCACCACCAAAAAGTCGCAGCCTCCTGTGGCCAGGTGCTCCACCATGCGCTGCAACGCAGGGAAGTCCACTTTGCCGTCGCCGTGAAACGGCGTGATCAAGGCCACACCCAACCCTTGCAACTTCATGTGTGCGCTCATTGGAAATCGATCTTGCTCAAATATTCAAGCGTCTTGGAGGTGTGGGACTTCCACTCCTCCATGGGGTCCTTCAAAATCACGTCCACCTCTTCCAACTCATCCTCATCCTCCACGGGTTCTGGCACAATTCGAAAATCCAAATCCTCGCACCACTCCGTGCCATCGACGCCGACTTTCATGCCCGCAGTGCTTTTCCGCATCACAAACTTCAGCGGCAAAACAGGCTCCAACTCCAAGTCAATCAGAATGTCGAAGGGCGTGTCGGCAAAAGCCTCAAATTCCTTGACTGGCCAGCCATGCCAATTCAAATCACTTTTGCAGAAGTAGCCTGAGTCCAACTTCTTGACCAGCCAGTTGGGGGTGTTCTTTTCATCTTCTTCCACGTAGCTCAAAAAACCCACGCGCTTCACCCCGTATTTCTCCTTGAGCATTTTCCCGATGGCCTTCACCTCTCGAAAGTGGGTGTGGTCACGCTCCAGGTACACAAGCCCCACGCTCTTGGCCCGGTACAAAGACACCGCACGCCGTTCTCTCTCCGGAGAATCCAAACGCGCCAAGCGCCAACGGAAAATTCGCTCTTTCAAGGACACAGCCATCAAAAATACACCTTCCCTTACCCTGCGTGTGCTCCCGTCAAGTCCGCATTCCTCCCCAACAACGTTGAAGTTTCCCACATCCCCCACGAAAAAACTTGATTCAAATTGGCACGGTTCGTGATCTCCTTGGCGAAATTTCCATCATGCAGCAACCTTTCTTTTCTCTCGAGCGCGCCGGAGCCGCGTTCCCCGCAATCCTTTTGGCCGTCATCGTCTTGCTTTCTTCATGTTCCAACAGCGCTGGCACCCAAGTCAAGACACCTTTCTCAGGCAAGAAGTACATGTCTGATGCGCGCCACTTCCGAGGCGTGGGCATGGGACAAAGCGCCAACCTCAACATCGCCAAGAGCAAGGCTGAGCTTGAATCGCGGAAAGCCATGGCTCAACAAGTGCGCACCAACTTGAAAGTCGTTTCAGACGCTTACTCCAGTGAACTGGTTGGGAACCAAGCATCAGAGACCGTTGAGAAATTTGAGTCACTCGCGCGGGAAGTCACCAACAACACGATCGGAGACATCCGTCAACTTGGGCAAGACATCCGGCAACTTGAAGACCAAACCTACCGAGTGCATGTCGCCGTCGAGATCAAGAAGAAGGCGATGTTCCGATTCCTCAAGGACAAGGCCCGTAATGACGCCAAGATTTCTGAGCTCGCCCGTGCTCAGATGATCACCATGCTCGACAAGGAAATCGAGCGCCTCGAATCAGAAGAATGACGGCCCGCTCAGCGCAGGTTGAATTTGTCTGAGAATTTGGACTTGAACTTGTTCAGTTTGGGGGCGATCACGGCTTGACAATAAGGCGCTTCCCGGTGAAGCTCGTAATAGGCCTGGTGGTAATCCTCGGCCTCATAAAACGTCTCGAAAGCCTTGATTTCTGTTACGATTGGCAAGTCCCAGTCGGCCTGAGCTTTCAGCTTGGCTGCCTCCGCAACTTCACGCTGCGCGTCGTTGTGGAAGTAGATCGCGCTTCTGTATTGACTGCCCACATCGGCCCCTTGTCGGTTCAAAGTCGTCGGGTCGTGGGTTGCAAAGAAGACCTCAAGCAATTCGGCCAAACGGAGTTGGGTGTTGTCGAAGGTCACCTGAACGACCTCGGCGTGTCCAGTTCTTCCAGTGCACACTTCCCGGTATCCAGGATTTTTGATGTGGCCCCCGCTGTAACCAGAAACCCCAGAATCCACCCCAGGAATGGCTTCGTACACCGCTTCCACGCACCAAAAACACCCAGCGCCCAAGGTGATTGTTTCCAAATGTTCTTGTCCCATCGATGTTGCTTGCAGGCTGAGAGAGCACATGAGTGCCCACAGCCACTTCACTTGTATCATGAACAAATGTCACCTCTCTGAAGAAGAACTCCAACCCAATCAGTCCCCTGATTGTGCCATCCGGTAGCGCAAGAAGCACCCTTGAAAGCCAAGTTCTGGTTGGGCTCCTTCCCAAAGCACCGACACGTCGGAGGTTCTCAGCCCAAACTCCAACCCTTTGCGCATGCTGAATCGGAACGACACCGGGTACCGAAAGACATCTTGTCGACCTCGATGGACTCCCGCTTCAAGGACCACCACGGAGGTGAGCCTCACTCCAGCTGTGGCACCACCTGTCCAACCTCCTCGGGCAATGGCCTCGCGGTTTCGCACGCTGATGTTGGCGGCCAGCACCACAGGTTGTACAGGTCGAAAACCTGCAGAAAGGGCCAAAATGGGCTTGGCACGCACCACGCGTTCCTCTTCTTGACCAGATTCAAACCACGACTCAGGATTCAACAAGTCTGAAGCGCTGGACAACCAGCTGCCAGGATCAATGGAGAATAAGGTGGGATCGAACGCTTCTGGGTTGCTTGGATCGGGGGCAAGTCCAAGGCTGAGGTTTTGAATGCCGTACTCCCTGCCTTGCCATGTCATCTGCCCGACGTCCACCAGGGACGCCCCAATCCATATGTTGTTGCGGGAAAGGACCCCACCCACATCGACACTCCAACCCCGACCAGCCGGACTGAGGATGTCCAGCCATCCAAGGGAAAGTCCTGAACCTTGCAAGGAATCGAAGGTCTGGATGCTGCTCCACGACAACCCCTCCGAGCGTGCGCCAAACGCCGTCAACTCGTCGCCTTCTGCTTGCAGATCGAAGTAGGCCGAGCCAAGAACAAGACGGGCGCCAACCCCGGTGTGCAATTCCCAACCTCCTTCGTCTTGGGCGCCCCAGGACTTGGAAAGCCCAACTTCATGGGAGCGCAACGATTGGAAGGAAAACGTGGAGCCTTGGAGCAGATTGGCCAAGGTCGCTTCTGTGTTGAGTTCCACCCCTTCCCAAACTTGACCCAACGCGAAATCAAATTCTTCCACAGGCACAATTTCACCTGAGTCCACCAGACGGATTGAGGAGAAGAGATCAAGTCCACCATCTGAGAACAACTTGGCTGCGGTGGAAGACAGGTTGACCGAGGCGAGCACCGACCTTCTGTTGGCATAGGCAAATGCCCAAGTCCCCATGCGTTTGGCGTAAGCCGCCGACAAAAAACTCGCACTCATGTGAAGGTCCTCGTCCGTCAAAGCCTCCACCCAGTCGTCAACCGTCCACTGCGTCGATTCAGCCTCAGTCTGGCCCCTTAATTGGGACCAGAGATCGGTGCGTTCCAGAAACGTCGAACGAATGGACACGCCTCCTTCAAACCCTCCTGTGGTACGCGTGTAAGCACCTTCCCATCCGTCAAACGTCATAAGCGCAGGGTTGTACCCCAAGGCGCGGTAATCGGAACTCAACGCAAAGGGCACGGACGCGCCTTGGATATGGGTGCGTTCCATTTGGGCCTCGGCGACATACGTGCAGCACCACGCCAACAACAGGAGAAAGAAGGGGCGAGCCATGGGCCAATGTACGAGAATCAGACGGGAATGTTCCAAGCGAAGGGGTCCTCCCCTGCCCCAGTCCTGACCTCATCGAGACGTTGCTTCAACCTAGGGGCGACCGTCCACGTGTCTTGGCTGGGCAAGTCCCAGTCTCCATCTTCGAGTCCCAACGTACAAATGGGGGAAATCGTGGCTGCTGTGCCCAGTCCAAATGCCTCGGTCAACCGTCCTTCTTTGATCGCCTCGTGCAGCTCGCGAACCTCGACCACGCGCTCCTCCACGTCCACTCCTTCGTGACGCATCAACTCCACAGCACTGGCACGGGTTACGCCTGAGAGCACAGTGTCGCTGGTGGAAGGCACCACCAACTTGCCATCCATCACAAAGCCCACGTTCATAGTGCCACACTCCTCCACCTTGGTGTGGGTGGCGCCATCCGTCCACAGAATTTGATCGTACCCCTCTGACTTGGCAAGCTCTGTGGGGTGCAAAGACCCTGCGTAGTTGCCTGCCGCTTTCGCTGCGCCAGTGCCACCAGCAGCGGCCCGTGTGAATTTGGTCTCCACCTTCACGCGAACTGGCTTGGTGTAGTAGGCGCCCACAGGACACGTAAAGATGCACAGTCGGTAGTTGTTGCTCGGACGCACACCCACGTGACCCTCGGTTGCGAACATGAATGGACGGATGTAGAGTGCGCTGTCCGGTGCGCTTGGCACCCAATTCGAATCGAGTTTCACCAATTCGACAATGGCCTGGAAAATGATGTCTTCAGGCACTTCCGGCATGCTCAACCGACGGGCCGAAAAATTCAACCGTTGGATGTTGCGTCCAGGACGGAACAGCGACACTGAACCGCCTTGCTGCCGGAACGCCTTCATGCCCTCGAAGATGGCCTGGCCGTAGTGCAAGGACATCATGGCAGGAGAAAATGTCATCGGACCGAACGCGGAGATTTCACCTCGCTGCCACGCACCATCTGCGTAGTCCATGACAAACATGTGATCGGAAAACACCCTGCCAAACGCAAGGTTCGCGAAGTCCACATCACCCAGTCTGCTCGTACCCACGGGGGAAATGTCAAAGTCCAACATCACGTGATTCTCCAATTGCATGACCTTTCAGTTAGGTGGTGCAAAAGTCGGAAATCTGAGGCCTCAACGCAAGTCGAGACTTCCCAAGAAGTGTTCAATGGACATGACTTACTGAACCTCACCTTGAAACAAGAATTTGTTGGGGCTCACAAGGCCCGTTTTTACGGCGTACATCACCATGGCTGCCGTGTTGTTCACACCCAACTTGGCCATGATGTTCTTGCGGTGGGTGGTCACGGTGTGCGCACTCAAGAAAAGCTTGCTTGCCACCACCCCATTGGTGTGCCCTTCCGCAATCAAAGACAGCACTTCCGTCTCCCGCGCGCTGAGGTGAATGGGGTCGCAGGTCAGCGGCAGGTTGTCGAGGTCGCTGACGTCGATGGATTCCTTTCGAATGCGGTCCAAAATCTGGCCGCAAAAGAAGGCCCCACCTTGGGACGTTTCTCGGATGGCATCTTCCACCTCCCCCAGATCGCAATCCTTCTTGATGTAGCTGTCCACTCCCGCTTTGAGGGCATTGACTATGGTGTGTCCACTCTGCTCTGACGTGATTGCAAGCACGCGACATCGGGGCTTCATGACCTTCACCTTGCGCACCACGTCGATGTCGAAGCCCTCCGCAAGGAAATCCACAATCACCACCTTGGGATCGAAACTCTGAACCAGCCCCACCAGGTCTTCTGAAGTGCTGGCTTCCCCGACGACTTGGATCCCCTTCACATGGCCGGCCATGTTGCGGACGCCCAGTCTGAACAAGGCGCTGCTGTCGGCAATGGCAACGGTGGTGGACAACGAATTCATGTCTTTGGAATGATTCTAAACAAATATAGGACACCCCTTTGGCGCAGACTCACCGGGAGCCCACCTTCTTCGCCATCCCGTCCGTGGCGACCACTACATCGGTGTGGAACGCTTGAGCCTCCTCCAGCAGTTCCCCGACGTCTCGGTACCTCGTGCTGATGTGCCCCAGCACAAGTTGCCTGACTCCAGCCTGGCTGGCCAACCGCGCCGCTTCTTTGGCGGTGCTGTGGTGGGTGTCTTTCGCCCTGACAGCATCCCGTTCCGCGAACGTGCAATCATGGTACAACAAGTCAGCCCCTTCGGCCAATGCCTTGACAGACTCACAGGGTCGGGTGTCCGAGGAATACACGTATGCCCTGGCCTGAGCAGGAGGCTTGCACCAGGTCGATGCTTCCTGGACCTCGTCATTCCAAAGCACAGACTCGCCCCGTTTCAAGGCCTGACGGACATGAAACGGCAATCCAGCCGATTTGGCCTTGGCGCCGTCCAACTTCCATGGCAGGTTGTGCTCCTCAATGCGCAACGCCCTGGCAGGGACTCTGTGCTTGGCAGGTGCGCACACAAGCCTGTGCCGCGCTCCTTCCTCTAAGATCTCCACTCCATCCCCCCATGGATTGAACTCAACCTCAAACGACATGTGCGCCTGGATGGCACGCCAGGTCGCATCTAACCACGGACCGAGCGCTTCAGGCCCCCAAACCGTCAATGGTTCTGTCCGTCCCAACAGCGACATAGTGCTCAACAAACCGGGCAGACCCAGAACGTGGTCCCCATGCATGTGGCTGATGAACACCCCTTTCAGCTTTTGGAATTTCCGCTTGTTCTTCCGCAAAGACAGCTGCACTCCTTCACCTGCGTCCAACAAATAGGTGTGCCCGTGGATGTCCACAAACTGCGAAGTGGTGCCTCTCGAAGGCACGGGAACCGCAGCTCCTGTCCCGAGAAACACCACTTCGAAATTCATGGCGCAAAAACCTGGCGTCTCAGTGCTGGACTTGCACGCGCTCCACCCGGCGCACACCTTGACGCGTCACCACCAAGAAATACATGCCGGCTTCCAGCGAAGACACGTCGAGGGCCAGCCCCATGTTGCTGGAACGTCCTTCGAGCACCTGGGCTCCATCCAACGTGAAAATCGCCCAAGTGTCACCTGGCAAGATGCCTGTGCAAAAGAGCTCCGACGATGCAGGGTTGGGGTACGTGAAAAGGTTGATCTGAGCCACGTCGAGCAGGAAGGTCAGCACATTGATGTCTTCCACTTCCACAGAGCATCCTGAGTCGTCGGACACCACCACACTGTATGCACCTTCACCCAAACCAGACAACACCTCACCGGACCCCAACAGGATGCCTGCCGAACTGTACCAGTTGGCGGTCCAAGCTCCAACAGCACCCGACACTGTCACGGTGGCCGATCCGTTGAACACACCAGAATCTGTGTTGGACACTTCCACTGAAGCGGCAAGCTCGCATTCCAACGCATCGTCCCCCACCAACCAGCCGCCAAAGAGACTTTGACAATCTGCGGTGGTGACTTGGACTGAGAATGACCCCGCGTTGTCAACCGACACAGACATCCCTGTGCCAATCTGATCCCCGAAGGCATTGAACCAAGCCACTTCGGACGCCTCCACACCCTCCGCCAAGGTGGCTGTCAAGGTGCCTTGCGTCCCCTCGTCGCTGTTCACGTTGGTCACCACCACATCTTCCAACAAAGGACAATTCACGCGCAAAGTAAAATTGTCAAAGGTATACGGCGCATTGAACGGCGTGAAAATCGTCGCCCAAGCTTGGATGTCGATGCTGATGCGGTAGATGCCTGAACGGTTTGGAGCCCCTTGGATGGCCGCGCAGTATTGCTCGCCGCCCAAGAAGGCGTTGGGATTCCCAGAATCGCCGTTGTTGTTGAACAAGACCTCCAAGCCAATCTCGTCCGCAAAAAACTGTTCCTGGGTCACCGTGTCTGTGAACACAATGCCCTGGAAGACACCGGCTCCATCCACGGAGTTGGCCAACACAATCACGCTGTCCACGGGCAAGGTGGGTGGGTACGTGGAGTCAATTCCGGCTGCGTTGGCAGGGATCAAGATGTGCAAGACGTCGAAATACGACTCGTCCAACATTCCGTCCAAGAAAGTTTCGCCCATCGCAGGATCTGGCGACACCCCGAAGGTGGCTTCCCCAAAATCAAAATCAAAATCGCATTGCCCCCATACACCGGGCGCCAAACACAAGACCAAGGCCGCCAACGCGAGCCCCCTAAGGTTCAGAAATGCATTCATGTCGTCGTTGTTGAAGACTCCGAAGAGCCGCCCAGCTCCTTCTCTGTGGCTTCCAAATACACGAAGTCGACGGCCTCGTTGACGGTGGGCGTGATGTTGAGGACGCGATCGAGTTGGGAAATTTGGACCAACTTCTCCACGGTGGGTTGCAAACCACAAAGCACGAAGGTGCCGTTTTCATCGCGGCACAAGCGATTGCCCACAAGCACTGCGCTGAGGCCGCTTGAATCGCAGTAACGCGACTCAGTAAGATCAAGGACAATGTTCAAGTGGCCGGACTTGCCCAACTGGACCAATTCGGCTTTCAAATCAGGCGCGTGGAGGGCGTCAAGCTTTTCGACGGTGCTCGTCACAATGACTACGCGGTCGCGGTGTTCTGTGGTAAACTTCATGTTGAATCGTTCAGGCCAAATATAGCACGGCCAACGAAGTCGGCTCAGCCCTTTCTTTGGGCGAGAAGATACAGCACCGCCATCCGAACCGCGACGCCGTTCTCAACCTGATCAAGGATGATGGCATGCTCGCTGTCGGCCACTTCGCTTGAGATTTCCACCCCTCGGTTGATGGGGCCAGGATGCATGATGACCACGGGCGAATCGGATTGGCTCAGACGCTCCAGCGTCAACCCAAAGCGCATCGTATACTCCCGCAGCGTCGGGAAGAACCTCACTGCGTCAGACTGCCCTTGGCGCTCGAGTTGAATGCGGAGCATATTCAAGGCATCTGCCCAGCGGATGGTGTCGTCCAAATCGTGGCTGACCTGCACGTCCATGCTGTGCAGGTGCTTTGGAATCAGGGTTTCTGGACCACATACGCGTACATTGGCGCCGAGCAACTTTAGTGCTTCGATGTTGGACAACGCCACACGTGAGTGCTGAATGTCTCCCACAATGGCGATGTTCTTCCCTGTCAAATCGTCCCCCAACGCTTCGCGCAAACTGAATGAGTCCAGAAGAGCCTGGGTCGGGTGCTCGTGGGTGCCGTCGCCCGCATTGACGATGGGAACGTCCACCTTCGACGCCAAGAATTGATGGGCGCCTGGATGAGGGTGACGCATCACCACCATGTCCACCTTCATGGCCAAGATGTTGTTCACAGTGTCCACCAAGGTCTCGCCCTTCTTTACACTGGAGCCTGCCGCAGAAAAATTGACCACGTCGGCAGAAAGGCGCTTCTCCGCCAATTCGAAGGACAAACGGGTCCGGGTGGAATTCTCGAAAAAGAGGTTGGCCACTGTAAAGTCACGCAACGAGGGAACCTTTTTGATGGGGCGATTCAACACGTCCTTGAACTCCTTGGCGGTGGCGTGAATCAGATTCACATCTGCTTTCGTCAGTCCCTTGATTCCCAGAAGGTTTGGGGTCGACAATCCTTGCGCTTCGCTCATGACGGCTTCTCGTTCAACAGGATGACACGATCCTCTCCTCCTTCTTCGCTCCAGAACACCTTGACGTGCTGGGCCCCTATGCTGTCGACATGCTTCCCGATGTAATTGGGCTCGATGGGCAACTCCCTTGAGAACCTCCGGTCAATCAACACCGCCAGCGCCACGGCGTTGGGACGGCCGTGGGCAAGCAATGCATCCAGCCCCGCCCGGATGGTTCGACCTGTAAACAACACGTCGTCCACCAAGACCACATCTCGACCTTCCACAGTGAACCCCATGTCGTTTACATTGGGGCTGAGGAGCTTGTCGTTGGACCGAATGTCGTCTCGGAAAAACGTCACATCCAATTTGCCGCACGGCACGACACATTCGGGCTGCAATTCTTGCAATCGTCGTTGCAACCGCTCTGCAAGACGGCTCCCTCTCGGTTGCAACCCAACCAAGACTGTGTTCGAGAAATCATGGTGTTCGATCAACTGGTGAGCCAAGCGATCGAGGATGAGCGCAAACTGCGCCGAAGGAATCAAGGTTTGATCCGTCATGTCTGAGTGCAAAGATACAGGCAAAAAAAAAGAGACCCGCAGGTCTCCTTTTCATTTCCAAACTTGAAAATCACGCCTTACCGTCGGCTTCTGGGGCTTCTGGGGCGTCTGCTGCGTCGTCGGCCTTGGGCTCCTCAGCCTTGGGCTCTTCCTTCGCGGCTTCCTCCTTCTTGGCCGCAGCTTCCTCCTTCTTGGCCGCAGCCTTCTTCGGAGCCACCTTTTTGGGAGCAGCTTTTTTCTTTGGAGCCGCCTTCTTGGACTCTTCAGGTGCCGCATCCTCTTGAGCGTCACCATCCATTTGCTCTTTGAGGGCCGTCAACACGCTCAAGTCACCGAACGTGCTCTTTTCAACGCTGGAATTCACTTCCTGCATCATGCGCGAAGAACCGCCGCCGCCGCCCGAGTTGCTGCGTGGCTTCTTGGGCAAGTCAGACTTCACAGGTCCTTCTTCGTAGGTGCGCAAGTGGCTTACCGTGATTCGCTTGGCATTGCGGTTGAATTCCAACACCACGAAATCGGCTTGGTCGTCAACACCGAGGGCCCCACCTTCTTGCTTGTTGAGGTGCTTGCTGTGGCAAGTTCCTTCCAAGCCGTAGGGCAAGGCGATGGTGGCGTGACCGCCTTCCACCTTGACCACGGTGGCCTGGTGCTTGCTGCCAACCGCGAACACGCTCTCGAAGACCTCCCATGGATTCTCTTCGATTTGCTTGTGGCCGAGGCTCATGCGGCGGTTTTCCTTGTCCAATTCGAGCACCACAACCTCGATTTCGTCGCCCACGTTGCAGAACTCCGAGGGGTGCTTGATTTTTTTGGACCAGCTGAGGTCAGAAATGTGCACCAAGCCATCGATGCCTTCCTCCAATTCGACAAACAGGCCGAAGTTGGTGAAGTTGCGCACCTTTCCTTTCTGCTTGGATTCAACAGGGTAACGTGCTTCGATGTCCTCCCATGGGTCCTTGGTCAATTGCTTCAAACCAAGAGACATCTTGCGCTCTTCGCGGTCAATGCCCAACAAGACACATTCGATTTCGTCGTTGACTTTCAAGAAGTCCTGGGCGCTGCGCAAGTGCTGAGACCAAGAGATTTCGCTGACGTGGAGCAATCCTTCCACACCTGGGGCGATTTCCACGAACGCACCGTAGTCCGCCATGACCACCACGCGACCCTTGATCTTGGCGCCTTCCACCAAGTCCTCGCCCAACGCATCCCATGGGTGCGGGGTGAGCTGCTTCATGCCCAAGGCAATTCGCTTCTTGTCGTCGTCAAAATTCAGGATCACCACGTTGATCTTTTGGTCCACTTCCACCATCTCCTCTGGGTGGCCCACACGGCCGTAGCTCATGTCGGTGATGTGCACCAAACCGTCGACGCCTCCGAGGTCGACGAAAACGCCGTAAGAAGTGATGTTCTTGACGGTGCCTTCGAGGACTTGACCCACTTCGAGGCCTTGGATGATGAGACGCTTCTGCTCTTCGAGCTCGGCCTCAATGAGAGCCTTGTGCGACACCACCACGTTCTTGAACTCCTGGTTGATCTTGACAACTTTGAATTCCATCTGCTTGCCGACGTACTCGTCGAAGTCGCGGATGGGCTTGACGTCCACCTGAGAACCAGGGAGGAACGCTTCCAAACCAAAGACGTCCACGATCAAGCCGCCCTTCGTGCGGCACTTGACCGAACCCTGGATGATCATGTCTTCTTCCTTGGCTTTGTTCACCTTGTCCCAAGCGTCGTAGATGCGCGCCGTTTTGTGGCTGACCACGAGTTGGCCGTTGGCGTCTTCTTGCTTTTCAATGAACACAGGCACTTTGTCGCCTGCCTTCAATTCTGGGTTGTATCGGAACTCACTTGCGCCTATGACACCTTCAGATTTGTAGCCAATGTTGACCACAATCTCTTTTTTGCCGATAGAAATCACAGTGCCCTCCACCACTTCTTTTTCTTTGATGAGGGTGAGGCTCTCTTCGTAGAGGTCCTCGAGACGCTTGCGCTCTTCTGCGCTGTAATCGTCTTGCTCGCTTTCGAATGCGTCCCAATCGAAATCACCTGCGGGCTTGGCAAGCTCACGGGGCTCTGAAAGCGCTGGCTCTTCCACCGCAGGGGGTTCAGCTTTCACTTCAGGTTCAACTTCGGGGGCAGCTTCTGGAGCTGGTGCGGCTTCTGCCGCTTCGGGTGCCTTGGCTTCCTGGTTCTCCAGGTGGCCTTCTTCTGGCTGTTGGGTGGCGTCGTTCATGCGTCACCGGGGTTTTATGCTTCGCCACAGGGAGCGTTGCGGAGTGAAACTCGCCTTGCCCTGTCAAGGATTTAGGGGTGCAAAAATAGTGCAACACCTGCCGCCATCCAAGTTGATTGTCAGCCTTCTCGCATCAACGAGAAACCAGCCAAGTCTGGCGACCGGCAGAACACACGAATGTGCACCAACCAGACCACGCCTCTGGCACGGTGAATCCTCCCGAAGGAATCCGAGCCAAGTGTCTGCCTTGGGCGTCGAACACGTCAACCACTGAGGCCGCTTCCAAGAAGCCGCCAGGATGGATCGGGTTGGCGCCACGCACTGCGCCTCGAGCCATCGACTCCTTGGAGGTGCCATCGGGACAATCGTTGCATTCCCCTAATGTGACCATGTCCGTTTGCACAAATTCTCCCACGCCATTTGGCAACCGCGCGAACGACTGGTCTGCCACGCTCATCCCAAAGTGGGAACTGTCCGCGATGGAGAACCCGTCTGGCGAGCGCAACACCAGCACCTCGCCCGTCTTGTTCAAGCGGAAGTTCATATGGTTCCAGCCGTCCCCGCCGTCCTCGTCCGCCCAGAGCACCATGTAGCCGTCCCCCTCAATCACAGTGGAATCTCCGGCATCGACCGGAATCCGCCACTTGGTGGGGTTGTTCAACCTGTCTGTGAGGTAGTACCCTGCCAAATCGATGGGCACGGTGGATTTGTTGTGGATCTCCACCCAGTCTTCCAATTCACCTTGGGCGTCTGTCTCGCCGTTGACGTTGAATGTCATGTATTCGTTGAGCACCACATTCGCAGGTGGCACCACCAACAATGCGTTCGTCACCCTTGGCGTGGGTGTGTCAAACCACGTTGTGGAGGGGGCGCCATCTGTGGTGCGTCCAAAACTCACGTTCGAAAACGAGGTTTGGACCTCCCAAGTGTCTGCCACCGCGCCGTCTGCCCCTGTGAGGGTGAACGTTTGGTTTGCATTGACCGCCGACCAACCCAAGTGATGGCCTCCCTGACCAGCCTCACCGTCCATCCACAAAAGCAAGAAGCCTTCCGCGGGCACCATGGTTTCCACCGGGTTGTCTGTGGGCAACGAGAAAGACTCGCCAAGCGAGGACGACAACGTGTACCCGCCAAGGTTCACCTGAAAAGCGTTGGGGTTGTACACCTCAATCCATGCATCCAATTCTCCATTCTCGTCGATCAGGACGTTGGAGTTGTCCAGGAGCACCTCGTTCAGATACAACGCAGGCGTGGGAAGCACCTGGTCCACATTGGCGGACTCCGGCGTGGGCACGTTGAAGAACACCCACTCTTCACATCCATCGCACACACGACCAAAGCTGACGTCGGTTTGCTGCGGAGGGTAGACAATGGAATCCAACACTGTGAGGCCGTCGGGCGCCGTCAACCACACTCCCTCGTTCTCTGCGCTCAGTTTGAAATTGGCGTGCAACACCCCTTGGACGCTGTCGTTGTCGCACCACACCAACAAGTGATCCCCAGGCGTCATGAATGTGCTACCTGGGTCTGAGTCGGGGAACGTGTACTTGGTCAGGTTGGTGGGGTCGTCCGAAATGTGGTGACCGGCCAAATCCAACAACCCGCCAGGATTGTAAATCTCGACCCAGTCGTCGGATTCGAAGAAGTCGTCGAAGTGCGCCAATTGGTTGGAGGACATCGTCTCATTCAACACGGGAGTTTGGGACATGGCCACCGTGCCCCAACCCATCATGGCGATTGCGCCAACCAAGCAGTACTTCATGTCGCCAAAATTAAACCACAGCGCCCCCGTGTTAGTTTTGCCACCACAAATCAAACACCATGGCCCACGGAACTTTCAACGTCCCCTACCCAATCAACGAGCCCGTGCTGAGCTACGCGCCTGGTTCTCCAGAGCGCGAAGCCTTGCAGCAAGCGTATGCCGAGATGTACAATCAAGAGCCCGTCGAGGTCCCCATGTACATCGGTGCTGACCAAGTGAGCACCGGCGACAAGCGCGCCATGACCCCCCCGCATGAGCATGGGAAAGTTCTCGGCCACTTCAGCTATGGAGATGCGAGCCATGTGCAGGCGGCCATCGATGCGGCCTTGTCTGCGCGTCCAGCTTGGTCTTCTTTGCCGTGGGAACATCGCGCGGCGGTGTTCTTGAAGGCCGCCGACTTGATCGCCGGGCCTTGCCGCGCCAAGATCAACGCGGCAACCATGCTTTCCCAAGGCAAGAACTGTTTCCAAGCCGAAATTGACGCGGCCTGCGAATTCGCAGATTTCCTACGCTTCAACGCGTACTATGCTCAACAAATTCATGCGGAGCAGCCAGAAAGCGCAGACGGCATTTGGAACCGATTGGAATACCGCGCCTTGGAAGGGTTTGTCTTCGCCATCACGCCATTCAACTTCACCGCCATTTCCGGCAACTTGCCAGCTGTCGCGGCCCTCATGGGGAACGTCGTGGTGTGGAAACCCAGCGACACTCAAGTCTACAGCGCCCAAGTCATCATGGAAATTTTCCAAGCCGCGGGGTTGCCCGACGGCGTGATCAACATGGTGACATGCGACGGCCCTGTCGCCGGAGACGTGGTGTTCAAGCACCGCGACTTTGCAGGGTTGCACTTCACCGGGTCGACCGGCGTGTTCCGCCACCTTTGGAAGACCATCGGCGAGAACCTCGAGCTGTACCGAAGCTACCCCCGCATCGTTGGTGAAACCGGCGGCAAGGACTTTGTACTCGCCCACCCCAGCGCTGGAGTGAAGGAAGTGGCCACGGGCCTCATCCGTGGCGCGTTCGAATTCCAAGGCCAAAAGTGCAGCGCCGCATCTCGCGCCTACATCCCGGCCTCCATGTGGCCAGCATTGGCAGAAGAATTGAAAGCCGAAATGGCCACCCTCAAAATGGGGTCGCCTGAAGACTTCGGCAACTTCATCAACGCAGTCATCGACCGGAAATCGTTCAACAAAATCAAGTCGCACATCGACTTCGCAAAGTCGGCCGACGACGCCCGGATTGTGGCAGGTGGTGGCACCGACGACAGCGTGGGCTATTTCGTGGAACCCACGGTCATTGAAACGGCCAACCCGCATTTCAAGACCATGGTGGAAGAAATCTTCGGCCCGGTATTGACCATCCATGTCTACGACGACACTGAAGCTGACGCATTCGAGAAGGTGCTCGATTTGGTGGACAACACGTCCGAGTATGCCTTGACGGGCGCCGTGTTCTCCAACGACCGATACGCATTGGACTTGGCGTCCAAAAAGCTGGAAAACGCTGCAGGCAATTTCTACCTCAACGACAAGCCCACCGGGGCTGTGGTGGGGCAGCAGCCGTTTGGTGGGGCGCGCGGTTCTGGAACCAACGACAAGGCGGGATCATACCTCAACCTCCTCCGCTGGGTGAGCCCACGGACAATCAAGGAGGCATTGGTCTCGCCCACCGATTATCGTTACCCGTTCTTGGGCTGATCCCAAGACCTGCTGGCTACGAAAAAGGGACGCCAAGCAGCGTCCCTTTTTTCATGGTGACGAAGCGGATGGCCCCTCAATCCTCGTCGTCGGGGTATGGATTTACCGGGATGCCGGCCATGTCCACACGAGCCGCCTTGCCACCCATGATGGATTTGAACGTCTTGGCGTGTTCCGGTTTCAATGCGCCGCTTTCTTCGACCCACTTGGTCAACACCACAAGCTTGTCCTTCTTGCCAGGTCGACCAACTGTGACAATCTTGCCATGAACGGTACGCAAGCGGAAAGCGCTGTTCAAAATGCTCGCTTTCGCCGACTTCAACCTCGCTTCAGGAATCTTGTGAATCGACATGGCGTCTGCAATCAGTTCGTCGTAGCTCATGGGATGGTTGCGTGCGCGAAGGCGCTTCAGGATGAACGCACCCCAAATGCTCTTGGGCCCACGTTTTTTGGGGGTGTGGCCCGATTTGGTTGTCGCTTTTTTCGCAGGCCCACCCAACTTGGACAGGATCAATTCGACGTGGGCCAATTCCGTAGTCAAGCGCTCCTTTTCGCGGGCGAAATGGGCTTGGAGACTGGCCGTCTCCTTGGCTGAAAACTCAATTTTCGTCATGGATAGAAAAAACAAAATGAAACTTGGAGAGAGGTGCAAGGACGGGCCGTTGCAGGACAAATGTATGATGATTCATTTTACCAATACAAACAACACCCATCGACATGGAAAAGGGAGACGCGTTTCCGCATCTCCCTTCAGGTTCGGTGTAAGCCGGATTCTGTTCCCCGAAGGGCTTCGTCATTGATCTAACGCGACCTACCCTCTGACTCGAACGGGACGCCCTCAAACGTCAGTTTACATGGTCTTGCAACCCAAAAGGTTTACCCAAGCCGCAAGGTCACCCTTGCGCTGGTGGGCCCTTACCCCACCTTTTCAGCCTTGCCTGTGCCCGAAGGCCATCGGCGGTTTAAATCTCTGTGGCACTGTCTGTCACATCCCGTTGGACGCGCCTTCTCTTTCAAGAAGTGTGGTTCCCTGTGTTGTCCGGACTTTCCTCCCCACCGAAGCGAGGCGACGAAGTCAACCGAATGACAAAACTACGACAACGCGCGGTCGCGTTCCAGTTACTTTCAACGCATGAAAACCCCCTCCGCCGCGTTTGCCCTCTTCGCTGCTGCCTTGTTGACCCAATGCACGTCGCCTGAACATGTCCCTGGTGAACCAGGAATGCCTGAAGCGACATCGTTGGCATACGACCAGGAGGTTCACCTCGCCAACGTGCGACAACTTACGTTTGGCGGAGACAATGCTGAAGCGTATTGGGCGTTCAACAACGACGCCTTGGTGTACCAGACCACCCAACCGCAGGCGGGCATTCCCTGCGACCGCATCTTCCTGATGCCATTGGACGAGGAGGCTACGGCGGACGGCAAGCGAAAGCCTGTTCAGGTCAGCAACGGTCTGGGGCGCACCACTTGCCCTTACTTCTTGCCAGGCGACAGCGTGGTGGTCTTCGCTTCGACCCACGCCGAAGACAGTGCCTGTCCTGAAGTGCCGGAGCGCGGTCCAGAGGGCCGTTACGTGTGGCCCATATACGACAGCTACGACATGTACCTGAAAAACTTGAACACTGGTGAGACAACAGCCATTGCGGTGAGCGACACGTACGACGCTGAAGCCACCGTCAGCCCCAAGGGTGACCGCATGGTGTTCACGAGCACCCGCGATGGAGACCTCGACCTCTACACCTGCGACTTGGGTGGACAAAACATGGTTCGCGTCACCTCCGAGTTGGGTTACGACGGCGGGGCATTCTTCTCGCCAGATGGAGAATGGTTGGTGTGGCGCGCCTCACGCCCATCCACGCCGGCAGAAATTGCCAAATACAAGGGCCTCCTTTCCAAGGGCATGGTGGAACCCACCAGCATGGAGCTGTTCGTGGCGCGCGCGGACGGAAGCGAGATGCGCCAAATCACGGAGCTCGGAGGCGCCAACTGGGCCCCGTTCTTTCACCCCGATGGCAAGCGCATCCTGTTCTCCTCCAACCACGCAACCGGTAGGTTCCCATTCAACGTTTACATGATTGACGTTACCGGAGAGAACCTGACCCAAATCACATACGACGAGGCGTTTGACAGCTTCCCCATGTTCTCCCCCGACGGCACCAAACTCGCCTTCAGCTCCAACCGGAACAACGGAAGAACGCGCAACACCAACCTTTTCGTGGCGGATTGGGTCGAGTGATGCCGACCTTCGCGGCATGGGTGACTTGAAGTTGTACATGCTGAACAAACCCTTTGGGCTTCTGAGTCAATTCTCGGACGAAGGCCACAAGCAAGGACTGGGATCGCTTCAGCTGCCTTGGGGCAAAGACATCTATTCTGTGGGGCGGCTCGATGCGGACAGCGAAGGGCTTCTGCTCTTGACCAACAACAACCGCCTCAAGACCCAGCTCTTGGATCCAGAACGAAGTCACGAACGCACCTACCACGTGCAAGTGGAGGGTGTGCCCACTGAAGACCAGCTGCAGCAATTGCGTGCCCCCCTTCCGTTGCGAATCAAAGGCAAAGAATTTCGCACCCGCGGCGCGACGGCCAAAGTCATCTCTCCGGCATGGCCCGATCGCGTCCCACCCATTCGCGTGCGGAAGGCTGTGCCAGATTCGTGGCTGGAGCTAACCTTGACAGAGGGCAAGAACAGGCAGGTGCGCCGGATGACCGCCGCGGTCGGCCTCCCCACCCTCAGACTCATTCGTGTGTCCATGGGACCGTGGAGACTTGACAACCTGGCCCCAGGTCAGTGGCAGGAGTTGAGCATGAACCTTTGGAACGCATGATGGGAAGGGCTGTTCGAACCCTCGTGGCCGTGCTGTACACCGCGGCATGCAGTGCATTCGGCATCCTGGCCATGGGACTCAGGTTGGTCGACGGCGATTGGGTGATGTGGAACATCGGGCGCCGCGGCTGGAGGGTTCCTTTATTGAAACACGTTGTAGGTGTGTCCACAGAGGTGCACATTCACCCAAAGACGTCGGCACTTGCCAAATCCAACCAAGGACTTGTGCTTGTGGCGAACCACACCAGCCTTCTCGACATCAACGCTGCGTTCGCTGGAAGCCCCACGCCCATCGTGTTTTTGAGCAAGGCCAGCATCCGGAAGGTGCCCTTGCTCGGGAAAATCAACGAGTTGGCCGGCACCATTTTCGTCGAGCGTGGCAACCGAACCTCGTCCGACAAAGCGGTCAAAGCCTTGACACAAACCCTGAAAGATGGGCGAAGCGTGTTGGTGTTCCCAGAAGGCACTAGAAGCTCGGATGGTTTGCTGAAGCCATTCAAAAAAGGGGCCTTCCACCTGGCCGCCGCAGCAGGAGCGCCCATTGTGCCCATGCACATTTCAGGCACCCAAAGCCACTTGCCCCCGTCTGCCTGGGGATTTCAAAAGTCCGAAGAAACCGTGGTTGTCCGGCTTGGCGCACCTCTGGTCTCCAGCGCTCATGACGTGAAAACCATCATGGAAGAAGCCCGATCTGCGGTCTATGCATTGGGGAAGGCAGAGTAACTCGACTCCAAGCCTTCGAGGATGGCCCGCTGTGCGTCAAGGCCACGTGCATCGCTTGCCCCACCAACGACCAACATGTTCGGGTGCTCCACCCCATCTGGTTTATGGCTCAACTGGCCGGCACACACCACCACATGGTCGACCGCATGGGTCTGTATGGAGCCATCCGGCAACTTGACATGGAGTCCTTGGTCGTCCACCTTGACATAGTCCACGCCGGACACCTGTCGAACCCCTCGCTGCCTCAGCGTCAGTCGGTGGATCCAACCCGTGGTTTTGCCAAGCGCCGTTCCCATTTTTCCTGGCCTGCGCTGGAACATGGTCACCTCGCGCGTTGATGCCTGACGCTGAGCAGCTTCGAGCCCGCCGCGGCTCTGAAGAGACTCGTCGACACCCCATGACTTCATGAAACCTACTGCGTCTGCATCGTGGGTCAGAAAGTCCGCCACATCGAATCCGATGCCGCCGGCCCCCACCACGGCAATGCGCTTCCCAGGGACGACCTTTCCTTGAAGTACATCCGCATAGCTCACCACCTCGGGCCGGTCTGCACCCGGAATGTTGAGGGGTCGAGGGGTCACCCCCGACGCCAGCACGACCTTGTCGAATTCTGCCAAACTTGCTGTGGTGGCTGCTTTGTTCAGCAAGACGCTCACCCCTGCATGCGCCAATTGCGTTTCGAAGTGACGGATGGTCTCTTTGAACTCTTCCTTGCCGGGGATGCGCTGCGCGAGAAGAAACTGCCCGCCCAAACTCGATTGGCGTTCAAACAGCGTGACCTCGGCCCCCATTCGAGCGTGTTCCAAGGCCGCGCTCAGGCCCGCGGGGCCTCCTCCCACCACCGCAACACGGAGGCCTTTGCCATGTTTCAACGACAAGCCTGTCCGCGCCACTCCCGTGTCGTGTTGGCCGGTTGGAGGTGAAATGTGCGCATGCTCCGTTTCATGACACGCCCTGGGGTTGACCAGGCAGGATGACACCTTGTTTTGGAACACGTGGTCCAAACAAGCTTGGTTGCAACCAATGCACGTGTTGATGTCCGTGGGCCTCGACAGGCGGGCCTTCTTCACCAGATGCGGGTCGGCCAAGAAAGGCCGAGCCATGCTCACCATGTCGGCAGCCCCTGAAGCCAAGGCAGCCTCGCAATCTTCTGCGGTGTTGAACCGGTTGGTGGTCACCAAAGGGACCTTGACCTTGCCCATCAATTTTTTGGTCACAAACTGAAATCCACCCCTGGGCACCATGGTCGCAATGGTCGGGATGCGCGTCTCATGCCACCCGATGCCGGTGTTGATCATGGTCGCCCCGGCGCGCTCCACCTGTTGGGCCAGCGTTTCCACCTCCGACCAATCGCTCCCCCCGGCGACGAGGTCGAGCATGCTCAACCGGTACATCACAATGAAATCCTGGCCGACCGCTTCACGCATCCGAGAGAGGATCTCAATGGGAAACCGGCAACGGCGTTCAAAGTTGCCGCCCCAAGCGTCGTTTCTGTGGTTGGTCTCGGCCGCAATGAACTCGTTGATCAAATACCCTTCCGACCCCATCACTTCCACCCCATCGTACCCAGCCTCGCGGGCGAGCACCGCAGAGTTGACAAATTGACGGATGGTGCGCTCCACACCCCGAGCCGTCAACGCACGAGGCTTGAATCGGGCAATGGGAGCTTTCAAAGCGCTGGGCGCAACACAAAAAGGCGTGTACGCATATCTCCCTGCATGCAGGATTTGCATCACAATCTTCCCGCCTTCTTGGTGCACAGCTTGGGTCACCTGCTTGTGCCCCCTGGCGTGCCCTGGCCGGGACATGCGGGAACCACCCCAAACCGTGACACCTGCCCGGTTGGGCGCGACGCCCCCGGTCACAATCAATCCAGCTTCCCCAGCTGCGCGCTGGGCGTAAAACTCCGCCAGCCTGTGCATCCCGCCGCGCACCTCTTCCAACCCCGTGTGCATGCTCCCCATGAGCACGCGGTTGGGCAACGTGGTGAACCCCAGGTCGAGGGGCTCAAACAGCTTGGGATAATCAGGGTGGGACATTTCCATGTTTCAAGGTAGCCCAGAATGCCCCCGCAGATTCAATCGTCAAATTCTCGGAACATGTCTACAAAATCGCGGCGGTTCCGGCTGTTGGGATTCAGCAACTGCAGCACGAATTGACCCCGGTCCTCTTTGACTCGCTTGTCCCCTTCCTTGAGTCCTTGGATTTTCTCAGACAGCGGTTCAGCCTCATCCAATTTGGGGTCTTTGGGATGGATTCGGAAGTACCCAAGCTTGGCGTTCCACTCCATGTAGTACCACTGTTGTCCACTCAAATGGAAGTAGATATGGACGATTTGGTCGTCCCAATCCAACGCCACCTTCCCTCGAAACGTTCTCCACACCTCGTGCTTGCCAAGGGTGGCCACGCCAATGTCCCCCGCGCTTACCCATTGGTCCTCAAACTTGTCGTATTCCAACTCCAGTCCATGCAGCACCATGGTGTGCTGGACTTCTTCGGGAACCTGCTTCTTGAAGGATCTGTTCCTGTTGAGCTCCACCAGCAGCGCGTTGCCCCCTTCTTCCCCGAGCCATTCGTTGAGCATGTAGGGATAATTCGTACCAGACCAGGCCAAACCCGAAGCATCCGAACCCCGGATGGCCTCGGCCAAATGGTCCAAGACCTCCTCCGGCAAAGGCATGTCCAGCGTCAAGCCTCCCCTCACCAACATGCGGTCCGACTGCACAAGCCCCTCTCCGAAGAAGGCGTGCTTCAGCAAGTGCTTCTCTTCGATTGGGAAATGTCCCACTCCGTGCTGCCTCATATCACAACTGCCTGGAGACATGGACATCAGGTTGCCGGGCTGAGTCTCGTCCTCAAATTTCTCTTCGCTGCAGACAATGTACCGGCTGCGTTTGGGGTCAAAACGAAGCAACCCCCGAGGCGTCATGAAGGACATGTCGGAACGAACCGTCTTGGGGCTGAAAAACGTCGGGTACAGCGAGGTGATGCCGCCGTCGCTGTGCGCCCATCCCACCCCAAGGTGAGATTTGCCCATCTCCGTCACCATCGAATCGATGGGGATGGCCACGTCCGTGGGGTTAATAACTCCCTTGAATTCGACCCATTGAGCGGGATAGCCTTCGCATTCCAAGTCCATTCGAGCGCCTCCTTCGAACTCCAAATGCTCACGCATGGCCTCCAGATGCACTCGGCCCTGGAAGGCAAACTTGGGACTCAATTGGAATTCGTCGGCCGAGCGAATGAAGCCATGCCCCAGGGTTCTTGTGGCCGAATCCACAGTCAACTCGTTGAAGCGCACAGGCCATTCCTCCCCCTTTTGGTCCACGTAAGTCCCTGTGCCTGCACCCTCGTAATCCTTGCGTCCTTTCACTTGAATCTTGGCGTCGTAAAGCCTGTGGATGTGCGTGCGGTTGTCCACCTCCACTTCGGCTTGCTCCAACAAGTCCATCAAAGCATCTCGACGAATGGAAACAAGGCCGTCGTGGGGTTTGATCTGGGCATCGGCAATGGGCAACGCCACCACCTTTTGGCAGGTCAAATGAGCCTCGTCCACCGCATATTGTGCCGCTGGACTCAAGAAGTGAAGGCTGTCCTGCTCCAAGGCCTGAGAGAAGAAATTGCTTTGGTCGTAACGACGCAACTCTTGAAACGTCTTGGATTCAGGATCAGCTATGGTGTTGCGAAGCTCCAGACGGGCCTCGTCCATGAACCACGTAAAGGCGTCCATCAAACAGGAGTACCGGATGGCGGGCAGCTCAATGAGCGTGGCGCCTTCAAGCGAGGTGAAGTCTCCCCTTCGGGCGTCAAAATCCATGACCGATGACGCGCGCCCTGTCTCAAACGCCAACTCGTTTTGATCCATGCCTTGAAGCTGGAATGCGCTTTCAGAAGCGCGCATGCCCTGGTGTTTCACCTCAAAATGACGGGAGGACAACTGCGCCCGGTCAAAATGGAACGTGCCACGAGCCGTCATCCGATCGCCCTTCAAGCTGAGCCCCCCCTTTAAATCCACTGGCTCACCAAAGAACCTAAGGCTGTCCGAGGCTGTGGATCTCACGTCGAGTCGCTGGTCAAAGGGATGCAAACCGTAGGCCGCGTCCTCTGCCGACACGTCAGGCGTCAACCCGGCTCTCGACGTGTTGTCGTACCTCGTGGATTCTCCAAACGTCGAATCTGGCAAAAGAACATGATCCTCGCTTTCCATGGTGGACGTCAAGAACGTGACCCGTCCAGGTCCGTGAAGCCCACCCAGGTCCAAACTGAGGTCGCCCGTCAACTCGCCAATCCCCCCGTACAGGGCTGTGCCTCCCGAAGCCACTGTGGTGGTGAACCCAAGGCTGTAGTCTTCCATCAAACGCAAAGGCTCGACCACATCTGGCACAATGCCGCCAGCCAGCAACTCGCCGGTGAAGAGCAAATCTTCGTTGGCGAAATTGTCGAGGCTGTCGATGACAAATGGGTCGACGGCGTAGTTGAACCGGTCGCGGTGGTAGGCGCCACCACGGATGTGTGGGGCGTCGTAATAGACGTGCGACACCTCTCGGCTCGTTAAAATCGGATACTGCGGATGGCTGGCGCTGCGCCATCCAGATTTGTTTCTTGGGTTGTCGATTTCCAGGGTGCCGGTGAGTTCTTCGATGGAGCTCGCAACCGGACGGAGCGCAAGACGGCCGTAGGTGTCGTATTTGCCCGGTTGTTCCACCATGATGCGCAGGGATTCGGCCTGGCGCACCTCAATTTTGAAGGACGCGTAGTCAAATTCAAAATCGGCCCCTTTGAGTTGGAACTTCCCGGCCTTTACCAAGCCCGAGAACACAAAGTCGCGGTCCTCGCCCAAGGCGATCTCACCGCCGTCCGGCACAATCTGCACGTCCTGCGCCTCGCTCACCGCAATTTGGCCGATGCCCATGAGGGACATGCGAAGGTTGTTCAGGCTCAGCGTGGCATACACCGTGCCGCGCGGCCGAGAATAGAACGCCAGCACATCGTGGTCGCGGGCTCCCTTCTGGCACAACATGTGCTTGACGGCGCGGGGTTTGACCTGGCAGAATCCAGTGGCCAGGTCCAAATCGACGTACCCCACGTTGGTCAAACCCACCAGAATCATCTCCGCTTGCTCTGTTTGGAGCCCCAGGAAATCTGCATACTCCGCAGCGTAGAACGAATCGACCCCACGTCGGTTGGTGTACCTCGAGAGCTCTACCAGAGGATGAATGGGGTCGATGCCCATCATTTGGTCGAACACATCTTTCTCGAAGCAGTCCAAACTCCGGAACGCACCGGGCTCAGCGCCTCCTCCTGCAAGCCGACGAAACTCCACCACGGGTCCATCGAGTCGCCACTCCACGGCCTCCACCTCTACTTCAATCCCGTGGTAGCTGTCCACGAATGGCTGCATGCCCACCCCTTCCACTTGGCGTGTGGCCCGGAACAGGCGCTTGTTGTCCAAGTACCGAATCGAAATGTCCTTGTGGGTCAAACTGTCCTCGCCCAACCGCATCATCAACGCCGCGTGCACTGCGTCCAAGCCTTCTTCAGAAAACAACACTTCTTGCGAGCGACAGACCACCAACACGCTGTCGGCTTGGTTGAATGTGATTTCGGCGGGCAGGCCGTCAGACCCCATCCCGCTCATCTTCGACCCTCGGACCGCCAAGCCACCCTCGTACGACACGCCATGGAACACGCTGTCCAACACGATCCGCCCGGCGTTGGATTCGAACCTGGGATAGGTGCGCTTTTTGGCCTGCTTTTCTGCCTGGACCTTAAAGTGCAGTGTTCCCTGCAATGGGGTGCCAAACATGTCGCTCTGAAACGTGGCGGAGTCGGTCGTGAATGTGCTTCCTTTCAGACGGATGTTGAACGCCCGCACTTCCGCCTGAAAATCGCCCTCGCGCACCGTGCGTTCCCAGTCCAACCGACCGGTCTCCACACGGAACTCGTTGTCCAGCACGTCGTATCGTCCACGAACTTGATGCAGCCTCGCGCTGTCTCCTTTGGCCAAACACACCACAGTGCTTGAATCGCATGAAATCCTTGGGCGATCTTGATCGTCCAGGTCAAACGTCACGCGCCCCCCACGCACCATCCACGTCCCTGTCTTTGCGCCATGCAGTTTGCCCTGTTTGAGGAGACTCTCGGAGTTGGCCAGATAAGCCTTGGCGCGCTGACGGTGCTTGGTGGACGATGCAAAAAAGGCCACGTGCTGATGCCATCCCTCCCAGGATGCGTTGTCAGGGCGCTGGAGCAAAGCGTCCACACCCTTGAGGTAACCCCAAATCGACTCGGCAAACGGCTGCCTCGTTTCTTGAAGCGCATCCACCATGTTCTTCACCTGCCCCTGACGACCTGCCTCCAGATCGGCAAACCTTGGACCAAACGACTTCTTGACCCATTTGGCTTCACGCCCACCAAGCTCGGAGGCGGATTGCTCCATGTCCTTCAAAAAAGAAGCCGGCGAAGACCAAGTCGGTTCGTCTTGAGCCGCAACAAGGGGCACGTTCAGGCACAAGGCCAACCCCAGAATTCCAATCCAACGCATAACGCCAAATTACTGGGTCAAGCCAAGCCTCGGTCAACCCATCACTCGGGTTTCCAACAGGCCATGCAGGCCCAACCCTCGAGAACTTTCACCCCTTTCACGTGCAGTCCCGCCGCCTCCACGCACGATTGCATGGCTGGGACATCCCCCTCGAAAAACCCACTCAACAGAAGATGACCTCCATCGCCAAGCACCCTGGCATAGACCTGCATGTCCTGGGACAACACATTCTTGTGAATGTTGGCCAGCACCATGTCAAACGCCCCATCCGAGTGCCTTGCAAGCAAGGTCCCATCCCCACATTCAAAACGCACCGGGGATAAAATGCCTGGATTCTTCGCAAGGTTGTCCTCCGCGTTGGCCACCGCATGGGACTCGATGTCGATGCCCAGAACCAATTTGGCCTTGGACAACCCCGCCACCAGGGCCAACACCCCAGTGCCACATCCCATGTCAAGCACAGCTTGGCCTTCCAACGGCAAATCCAACATGGACGACGCCATCAAATGTGTGGTGGCGTGGTGACCTGTGCCAAAACTCATCTGCGGCGACACCACCACATCCATGCCTTCGACCGCAGGTGAATGGAACGGCGCCCGGATGGTGCAATTCAATGCGCCACCTTCATCGCGGACCTCCACCCTGGGATAGTCCTCCTCCCATTGGGCGTTCCAGTTCTCTTGCTCGACGATGGATCGGTCGCAGGTCACTTCGGCAAACGCCCTGATTTCGTCCAACAACTGCGTGGCCAACGCGGCGTCGACCTTGTCTTCCTCCCCGTGGACGACCACGCCTGAGCTTGAGGGCTCAAACATGTCGAACCCGCATTCCCCCATGTACGCCACCGCCACTTCCCTGGCCGGCAAGAGCGGCTTGAGCGTCAACGCCCAACGGTGGTAGCGCTTGGGCGCGTTCATTACTTCAATGCTGGGTGCCCTGCCAAAACCCCTTGAAAGTCGGTGGGATTCAGCGCAGCCCCTCC
>MDTB01102883.1_pt1 | contig 45228 bp, 46 predicted proteins | sample 811161 | NCBI WGS metagenome assembly MDTB01 (sample SAMN05326650, study PRJNA326480) | marine metagenome | isolation source: seawater | place: Mediterranean Sea | collected 2009 | reverse complement strand
CCACCTACGCTGCCATGATTAATTTGCTCGATCAACAAGTGGGAGAGCTCGTTCATAAACTTAAAGCCCTCGGATTGTATGACAATACCTTAATTATTTTCACAAGTGACAACGGGCCCACTTATAATATTGGTGGCGTAGATCCACATCACTTCAATAGTGCTGGCCCTTTCAATACGGGAAGAGGTTGGGGAAAAGGATTTACACACGAAGGGGGCATTCGTGTACCCATGATTGCCACTTGGCCCAATCGAATTGCAGCCAATACGATAACTACGCATGTATCTGCCTTTTGGGATGTCTTTCCCACATTGGCGGAAGTAGTAGGATATGAGGATACTGAACAACGCGATGGAATTAGTTTTCTACCCACGCTTCATGGAACAAAACAATCAGAACATGACTACCTCTATTGGGAGTTTCCAGCCTACGGTGGGCAACAAGCGGTGCGCAAAAAACGGTGGAAAGCCATTCGAAAAGATCTGCAAAAAGGGAATGTAACCACAGCCCTCTACGATTTGAGTAAAGACCCGAGTGAAGAAACCGATATAAGTGATCAATACCCCGAGCAGATAGCTGAGATGGAAGCGATCATGCGCGAAGCGCACCATGATCCCACTATCGGTAAATTTAATTTAAATATTCTGGGCGATAAGTAAATATATCGTTGGGGTTTTATACTATATTTATGTTTTTGGATAAATAGAGGACTTTACCTAGCGCTGGCAGGGGGCATTCTTAGAACTACAAATAACTGCCCTACACTATATCATCTAAATTAACTCAACTAAACAAATGAGAAATTTCTTATTAACAACAGTATTTCAAATAACTGTGGTTTGGTTAGGTTTCGGGCAGACCAAACTTGTTGAGAAAATTAATAAAACCGATACTGACATTATCATTCCTTATGAAAAGTATGAATTGTCCAATGGTTTGACCTTAATCCTCCATGAGGATCATTCCGATCCCTTAATACATTTAGATGTCACCTATCATGTCGGATCAGCAAGAGAAGAAATTAAAAAATCAGGATTCGCCCATTTTTTTGAACATATGATGTTTCAAGGATCTGACAATGTCGCCGACGAAGCACATTTTAAAATTGTGACAGAATCTGGGGGTACTTTAAACGGTTCAACCAACCGAGATCGCACCAATTATTATCAAACTATTCCAAGTAATCAACTGGAGTCTATGCTTTGGTTGGAAGCGGATCGCATGGGGTTTTTCCTAGATGCCGTCACCCAAGAAAAATTTGAAATCCAACGTGCAACCGTTAAAAACGAAAAAGGACAAAATTATTTAAATCGTCCTTATGGTATGTGGAATGAAAAAACCATTGCCGCCCTTTATCCCTACGGGCACCCCTACTCTTGGAGTACCATTGGCTTCCTTGAAGATCTTGATAGGGCTTCTCTAAATGATTTAAAGAACTTTTTTCTCCGTTGGTATGGACCTAATAATGCAGCCATAACCATTGGTGGTGACATTAACCCAAAAGAAGTCCTCGCAATGGTAGAAAAATATTTCGGTACTATACACGCTGGACCTGTAGTAGAAAAAATGAAGTTGCCCTTACCAGAGATTAAGTCAGATCGATACATCTCACATATCGATAATAACATTCGCTTCCCAGCAATCATGATAACCTACCCTACCGTACCACACATGCATCCAGATGAAGCTGCGCTAGATGGCCTTGCCGATATACTAGGCATCGGTCAAAGCTCCTACTTATTCAAAAAGTTTGTGGAAACAGAAAAAGCGATTCAAGCTTCTGCTTCACACCCTGCTGCTGAACATGCTGGAGAATTCTCTCTGATTGTTCTTCCTTATCCCGGACAAACACTATCCGAATTTGAATTGGAAATACGCAATACCCTTGACCAATTTGAGGCAGTCGGAGTGAATGAAATCGATTTAATCAAATTCAAAGCAGGTCGTGAATCTGATGTCATCAATGGCTTGGCAAGCGTAAGTGGAAAAGTATCACAATTGGCCAACTATCAATTCATGTTTGGAAATCCAAATTTAATCAATCAAGATTTGCAAAGATATCTTGACATTTCAGCAGCAGACGTGATGCGTGTTTTCAATAAATACATCAAAGAAAAATCCAGTGTCATCATGAGTTACTTGCCAGACGAAGAAGTACTACCAGCCAAAGCAGATAATTTCTTTAAACGCTTGGATACCATAAATGACTTCGACAAGGTTGATTATGGCAACTTAACCTATCAAAAATCCGAAGACATTTTTGATAGGAGTATTCAACCTGCTGCGGGTCCAAGACCTACTTTGAAGATACCAGAATACTGGCAAGCCTCATTCGAGAATGGTTTGCAAATCATAGGTACTGCAAATAATGAGATTCCCACTACCTCTTTATTGTTAACCCTCAACGGAGGTCACCGATTAGATGCGTATGATCCCTCAAAAAGTGGATTGGCATCACTTACCGCTAGTATGCTCAATGAATCCACGGAAAACTATTCTTCTGAAGATATTCAAGAAGAGTTGCGCAAATTAGGAAGTAGCATTTATGTTAGGTCAGACGAAGACGGTACTTATTTAAGTATCAATACCCTCAATAAGAACATTGATGAAACCCTACAATTGGCGGAAGAAATATTACTCCACCCCGCCTTTAAACAAAAAGATTTTGATCGCATTTACAAACAACAACTTGAAAGCATCAAAGCAGGTCAGGATGATCCTTCTAGTATTGCAGATAATATTTATTATCAGTTGATATATGGGGAAAATCACATCTATTCTATCCCTTCATATGGATCCGAGGAAACCATAGCCAATATAAAATTAGATGATGTCGTTAATTTTTACAATAATTATTACTCTCCTAATCTCTCAGAGTTAGTGATCGTAGGTGCGATCAACAATCAAAATAAATTAGAATTGGTAGAAAAACTCAGCTTTTTTCACGACTGGGAAAATAAAAATGTTCAAATTCCAAAACTACCTAAAACCTCGACTCCGGAGAAATTGAAAATTTATTTTGTAGATAAACCAGAAGCTCCCCAATCTCAAATTAGGGCAGGTTATGTAACCGACTTGACCTACAGTCCCACGGGAGATTATTTCAAATCATACTTAATGAACTACACCTTAGGGGGTGCATTCAACAGTAGAATTAATCTTAATCTAAGAGAAGATAAAGGATGGACCTATGGTGCAAGAAGTTATTTTTCGTCCTCTGATGAACCTGGCTCATTTTCTGTCTATTCAGGTGTGTTGGCGCAGGCAACAGACAGTGCTATTTATGAAATCATTCAAGAAATTGAAGGTTATCGCGAAAAAGGCATCACTGATGATGAGCTTCAATTTATGAAAAATTCAATCGGACAAAGAGAAGTTCTGGATTATGAAACACCATGGCAAAAATCATCTTTTTTAAGCAGTATTGTTCATTACGACCTGGGCAATTCTTTCATTGATGATCAAAGTAAACTGATCACCGATATAACTAAAGAAGAGCTCAGTGCACTTGCAAAAAAATATCTAGATCTAAATCAATTCTATGTGGTCATCGTAGGCGATGGTGTGGGGAATTTGACTCCTCTTAAAAAATTAGGTTATGAATTGATTGAATTAGACGCTGAAGGGAAGCAAAAACGGTAGAATTCAGGAATATTGAGTTTTTTAAATCTCTCACACTTCAAGGCCGCAATGAATAAACAGTCAATCATTTTTTAAGTAACTCATAATTCTTCCGGCTGAATGTTTTTTCACCGAAAAGGAATAACTCTATTTGGGTGATGATCCTATTTTTTAAAAAATCATGACGATGAACGGGTTGCATTGTCCTATATTTTTTTGTGTAATTAAGTTCATCGGCCCAATCAAACTTAGCTATCCAATCATTCAAGACGGCAGGATGTGGGTCGTTAAACAAGGATAACCTTCCCAAAGGACCATAATCGAAGGATACTCTTTGATTCCCTTGGTTGCGATAATAATGATTTGCATATTGCTGTTTTTTAAGCATCAAACGGGGAGGACGTACCCAACCATAATGATATATTTCAGCATCTGCTTTCACGACATGCAACCTAAAAGTATCTGCTCTCTTTCTGTACGAGAAACCATCAAAGTCAGGAATTCTCCGAAAAGTCTGAGCATCTCCCCATGAATAAATATCTGATTGATTTCTGATAATTCGAGTTTCAAATGGATACCAACATCTTGAGGTATGATAGTGCTTATAATCACCCCAAAAATGTTTATAACCGAAGAGAATCCCTTCCACCTCAGAACGCTCATATTGTTGCTCACAGGTGGATTTTATTTTATCTAAATACCTCTCATGGACAACCTCATCTCCTTGCAAATAAAATAACCAATCTCCAGTACATGCATTTTTGGCCAAATTAGTTTGATGGGCATAAATGGTACCACCAGGGAATTTTGCTAGGTCCCAAACAGTTTTAATAATTTTAATTTTAGTATTATTTAGCGCCCTTATTTGTAACTCAGTGTTATCATCTGCCTCACTGTCCCCGAGCACGACAACGAATTCATCCACTAAATCAATGATAGATAGGATCGACTCGATGATAGGATAATATAATTTATTCCCGTTTTTACTGAAAGTAAAGCCACTGATTTTCATTCACACAAGGTTTAATTAAGCATTCATCTAATAACTATGTTTGCCGTCAATTTTGGTATGAAAAAATATTTCTACTAACGTTACCAATAAAATGATAGCGCCACCTATATAAATACCCTTCTTTGGTATCTCATCCAAAAAAAGCATGCCCCATCCAATCCCTAATACAGGGGTAAAGTTGCTCATAATACTTACTGTAGTGACTGAAAAATATTTGAAACTTCTTACAAATAACGTATGTCCCACTGCCGTGGTAATGAAACCTAAAATAATTAAATTTGCCGTATTTTTAAAAAAATATTGATCTTGTTCAAGAGGATAAAAGAATAAAAAAGGAATAAGAACTATGCTTAAAGCCAAAAGTTGATAAGCCATAGACAATGAACCACTAATCACATTAATGTGCTTACGTATCCATATATTTCTGATCGCATAAGACAGAGCTGCTAATAAGCCGAATAAAACACCTACCGTAAGGTCATCGTTCATATCAAAATTTGGCAGCAAAAAATAAAGACCTACCAAAGTAATCAACGTTAATGGTAAATGGCGTTTGACCATTCGGTCTTTTAATAAAATCGGTTCAAGAATGGAGGTCATTAAGGGATAGGTGAAAAGAGTAAGCATGCCTATGGCTACATTAGATAATTTAAGTGCATAAAAATAAGCCAACCAATGGATACCCATAAATAAGGTAGGAAGTATCATTTTAGTTCGATCTGATCTTGATATATGAAATGAATTATTGAAGATGAAACGTATCAAAAAAAGAGCCATTGCACCTAAAAAGCAACGAGACCAAATGATCAAAACCACAGGTAGGTCAATCTGTTTCCCTAGCACACCTGAGGTACTCATTACCAAAATAGCAATGGTTAATTCGACTATGGTTAGAGATGAAGTATATTTCATAAATATAAGAAATTCATTTCAAATCATTCAATTGATGTAAGATATCTTGAGATAATTTAAATTGATTTTTACATCGATCCAAGTTATGATTCGGATGGTCAATTTTATAATATGTATTGCCTTCCATATAATCCGTCAAAAATCTCAATCCCATAATGAAGGCCATATAGGCTCCGCTCAAGGGTAGAAACTGTATTTCAGTAGCATCTAATTCATCTTTGGCCGCCTCTAAATAACCTTCTTTAAAAGCGAAAAATCGATTGCGATCTAAGGATACCCATTGTAAATCTGATTCATCTTCAGCAGCAGTGCAGGCGCTAGAACGGATGCCATCACCGAAATCATAATGAACAATACCTGGCATCACGGTATCCAAATCAATTACGCAACAACCTTTATTCAGCTGATTAAGCAACACGTTATTGAATTTGGTATCATTATGGGTCACTCGTTTCCTTACTAAAGATAGGGCATCTAAATTCCAAACAGGTAGCAGCTGTTGGGTAAACAAAGTCACCATGGCTATTTGATCAGCTGCAGGATGACTTTTTACATTTTTAATTTTCGCCATTGCTTCTTTGAAATTGCGTATTCTATAGTCCAAATTATGAAAATCCACCAGGGTCACCGACAAATCGGAAGGATTAAAATCATTTAAGGCCCTAAGAAAAAAACCATAGGATTTGGCACCTTCAAAAATTTGCTCCTCCGACTCGGGCACATCAAGCGACTTCAAATGAGATTTAAAGTCAAACATTCTAAAATAACCCTCTACATGATGAACATAATTTTCTAAGCGATGGGTCTGAATAAGCTGCAAAGCTTCTTGTGAGGTGATCCCAAAACGATCATAGGCTGCAGGCAGATGATCCGTAATTCTCTGAATGTTCCCCATCATGCCGGACACATCCTTAAATATTTTATGATTGATTTTTTGGAATAAATATTCCTGATCAGTCGTGACTACCCTATAAGTATCATTAATATGACCTCTTCCAAATCTATCATAACTTATTAAATCTCCCTCAAAGCGAAATAGATTAATAATTTCACGCATTATTGAAGAGATCCTCTGGATAAATTTGATCTTCAACCAATTGCTTGAGTTGCGATTTGACCCATGCTTTGTCCTCACTGTAGGTGACACCAAACCAGTGGTCATCGGTCCTAAGAACTGGAATTTCAATTCCTTGTTTAATCAAGCTGCTTAAAACCAAAGGGATGTAGTACTCTGCTTTAAGATTAGTTTTGCTGGCTTGATAGGTAGCATCAAAACCAGCGGCTATCTCTTTAAATATAGAAGAAGTGAAACCCATCAAATTCATTGAGACGGTAGCCTGTCTATTGAGGTAAATACGCTTTCCCTCTTCTTCGTAATATATATTCCCGTCAGCGGCACGCCCTATAGCTGTTCTTTCGGTAATGTCTTTTAAATATTCTTGCTCATCTATTTCACAAACGCCTCTAGAAACGGTACCATTGTCTGTTATCGTTTTCTCTAATTCATACCCCACCATACAACCGGTAAGCTCATGATCATTAAGGCTTTCTAAATGCATTGCCAATGATTTTAAAGAATTTCTACCATAAAAGTCATCTGCATTTACAATCCCAAAAGGTTCATTAATAATCGGCGCTGCCATCCAAACAGCATGCGCCGTGCCCCAAGGCTTCACCCTACCTTCAGGAACTATGTATGATTTTGGTATCGCATCTAAACTTTGATAAACTAACTCAAAATCACCTCTACCTTGCCATTTATCAAGTATGGCTGCTCTGAATTCAATATCTATTTCTTTTCTTATGACAAATATGATTTTACCAAATCCTGCTTCAAGCGCATCATGTACCGTATAATCTATGATTCTTTCTCCGTTGGGTCCAAATCCATCTAGCTGCTTGATTCCACCATATCGACTTCCTAGGCCCGCAGCCAATATTACTAAACTTGGTTTCATTCTTCTTTATTAAGGTTGTGAAAGTGCAAATATATTAAGACGATGGTGACTAAGCATTAGTTGATACTATTGAAATACAAAATATGCCCATTTGAAGAAATAAAGCCTGCATTGAAATCATTCAAGACTGACTATTCTTGAGTAATCGCTTATAAAATTCCATTCGAATTAAGATCGTCTCATCTAATAGAGCTCTTCCCTCAACCGTTAATTTGACAAATCGTTTACTTCTTCCACCCCTATCTTTTGAAATACCCCCCAACTCAGAATCAATGAATCCTTTGGTCCCCAACCGTCTCAATACTGAATGAATCGCTGTGATATCAATTCTTCGTTTCGCATGAAAAAGTATTTCATCTTGAATGGCTTGGGCATATACGGTAGATTGAATCGCACCAATGGCCAACAAAATTAATTCCTCAAGTTCCCCGACGGATTTTCTTTTCATAAATATTCTCTATATTTATTGTACAAAAATACATATAATTTATTAAATGTATTTTTGTACAATAAATATATGAAAAAAAAGCCTTTTTTGGCCTTAAATTCATTTTTTATTTAATCAAGATTCAGTTTTGACATGACTCGGAACAATAAATAGGCGCAAATCGACGACAATGTCAATAAACCCATACCCCAGATAATGTTACCATAAACTAAACCTCCTATCCCAAACAGCGCAGTGTAAATCGTAATACATCCAATGAATACCAAAAGTATTTGTTTAGGCATTTGCCAAGTGACGCCATGACCGTCATCGCAAGGATCTGCATCTTCAATAGCCGCATCTATCACTTTCTTCCATCCAGGTCCTCCAGGCACCGTTAATTTATAAAAAGCCCTCAACACCTCTTTCTTTTCTGGTTTGGTGATTAAGGTCGTTAAGATCCAAGAAACCGTAACAATCCCTACCGTGATTAAAAGCTTAACAGTAAACCCATCCAAAATGGTGGTTTCCACCTGTTGGTCGTCTATCAATAAAACCAAAATTAGGGCAATAATTGTAGCTACTACCATGGTGACAATTTCAGTAATCGCATTTATCCTCCACCAAAACCAGCGCATGATGTAAACAGCTCCTGAACCAGCACCCGTTAATAATAATATATTGAAGGCTTCGGTAGCATTATCTAAAATCGTCAACGATAAAGTTCCTGCAAAGACCATTAATAAAACCGTAGTGATTCTACCCATAGTTACCATTTGAAGCTCTGTGGCATCAGGTTTCACAAATCTTTTATAAAAATCATTAACGATATAAGAAGATCCCCAATTCAAATGGGTCCCAATCGTAGACATGTAAGCCGCAATGATTGAAGCCACTACTAAACCCAACCAACCAGGTCCCAACTTGGTCAACATCGCTGGATAGGCGATGTCATCTTTCAAATATTTAGGATCAATTCCGGGGAACTCAGCCTTAATATCAGAAAGTTCCGGATAAATGATTAATGAAGCCAACGCTACAATGATCCAGGGCCAAGGGCGTAAAGCATAATGTGCGAAATTGAAAAATAACGTAGCTCCTACTGCGTTTTTTTCATTCTTTGCAGACAACATTCTTTGGGCTATATAGCCCCCACCTCCAGGTTCTGCTCCAGGATACCAAACCGCCCACCACTGTACTGCTAATGGAATGAGTAATAAAGGAACCCAAACAGTTGGATCAGAAAAATCAGGAAAAAAACTAATCTTATCCGCAATTCTCGGATCATTGATCAATCCGCTTAACCCTCCTATTTCTACTATTTCTGGTTGACTTACGGCGATATATGCTGCATAAACAGCTCCAAACATAGCAATTCCATATTGGAAGAAATCTGCCCAAACTACTCCCTTAATACCTCCCAGCGCTGCATACATCACCACTACAATAGACGCTCCAATAACTACGACCCAAGGTTCCAACCCCAGCATGACTCCTCCAATTTTTATTGCTGCCAGAGTAACTGAACCCATAATAAGGCAGTTGAAGAAAACTCCTAAATAAAGGGCCCTAAAACCTCTTAAAAAGGAGGCCAATTTCCCTCCATATCTAATCTCATAAAATTCTAAATCAGTGTTAATATTGGATTTACGCCACAACCGTGCATAGATAAATACCGTCACCATACCCGTTATGAGAAAAGCCCACCATGCCCAGTTTTTAGCAACGCCACTTTCTCTTACAAAGCCAGTAACTAAATTAGGTGTGTCAGCAGAAAAGGTACAGGCTACCATCGAAACACCCAGTAACCACCAAGGCATATCTCTACCTCCCAAAAAAAACTCTTCTGTACTGTCTCCAGCCGTACGTGAGGCCCACCAGCCAATACCTAAAACAATAACAAAAAATATACTAATGATTATCCAATCAATGGTTGCTAAAATCATAAAATGAGAAATTAAATCTAACCCAATATAGGAAAAAATTTGATTATTAATCTATTGAAACGAGCATTTACAATTCAGACTTTATGATAAGCTGTATTTTAAATAATTCTTGAAATTCAAGAGTTGTAAAGCCCCAACATACTTACTTCACTGCAGCTACCTCAGCTCGAAACCAGCAACCAAAGGATCTTGAGCGTCCAACCAGAACTCATGTCGCCCAGTATAAAAGGCCTGCCCTTGTACGATAGGAATGATTACTTTATGTTTAGAAAACGTTACCGATTCCTTAATTTGACATTTAAATTGGCTGCCTAAGATACTTTCAATGGTCATCCAATGGTTCTCGGCCCATTCATTACGCGCGTGGTGAATGGGCAGCCTTGCCGAAACTCCTGAACCAGTGGGACTGCGATCCAATTGCCCATTTGCAAAAACACAAACATTGCAACTATCCACTTGAGCGCGCTCAGAAGACGCAATAAAAATTGTCCCATAAAGAAAACTTAAATCATCTTCATAAGTATGAGTCAAAGCCACACCACTGGTTACAATGCTTTACTTAATCGCCATACCTGCCTGAATTAATTTTTGATATTGAGACGGGTCACATTTTAAACCTAAGTCAATGGCATTGACAAAGGCATAGAAAGCACCCCCATAGGCCAAATCATACCGATCCCAAACCTGGGATCTCCAAGACTTGATCTAAGGCAACTACGAAGGAAGGTACATTCTCAAATTGTACCGAAACAACTTGTTGATCCACAACCTCTGCATAAGCAGTCAATATACCGCAAGGTGCTTATATTAATACCTTTGTTTGAGGCTCAACCTTTGCAATCCAGCCTGAATCTATAGCCAGCTTGGTAGTGGCAATTGTCGCATGACCACACATGGTACTATAGCCTTCATTATGCATAAATACAACTCCAAAATCTTCCCTTTTACTAGGAATCACTACAACTCCATACATATCCACATGTCCCCTAGGCTCAAGCATTAATGATTGGCGGAGATGGTCTAGGTTTTTTTTAAAATAATTTCTATGATCAAGTACGGTCGCTTCCTTCAATAAAGGATATCCCTCCAATATCACACGTACAGGCTCTCCTCCCGTATGCATATCAATCGTCTTTATTATAACCCAATCATCATTGGGTTCAATCCTTTTTAATTTCCTATTATCCATGGTTTAAGTTAAGAAATAAATTTGAGTTTTAGAAGAAATTCATGCTGCCAAAAATGCAATTACGAGAACCCCTAGAAAAAGTAAAGATCCTCTGATTTTGATATACAAAGACTACCTACATTTGTTTAATGATTTTGAATATATCTTATCAAAGTAAAAGTCAAGAACGCGATATCAATGATTACGTTGGCCTCTCTTACACATTCTGGGAAAGCTTGAAAATGGGTGGATCAGGTTCTCAAAAGTTAATTATCAATGACTGTCATCAAATCTTTGAGCCCTACCTCAAACAACGGCACAGTACCAAATATTGTAATATTGAATTGCGCCCTAAGGGCATTGGACTCAGATTTAGATATAAATTGGAAGCCATTGGATGGTTTATACCTTATTCGGCTCTTTCTTACCATCACGATGACTTTAATTTAAAAATTCAAGATCAAATCACTGGCTATTTCATGAATGTTAAATCTTCTCACCGTAATCGTATCAATCTAAAATTTATGAAAAAATTAGCGCATTTAGGAAACTGAATCTTTATTTTTCTTTATCTTTTTTGTTGATTTAGTGCTTTTTTCATTGTTTTTATTGACTTTGTCTTTTTCAAGAACACTGGCCCCTTGGGGTTTGGCTTCTTTTTTAGTGTTTGCCTCAAGAGCGTCCTCTTCCATGAGGTGACCAAGCGCTAAACTTAACAGACTTTGGTACCAGGTAATCACTTTTTTGATATCTGATACATAGACTCTATCTACATCGTAATTAGGTAAAATACTTTTGAAAAAAGATTTAAGTTCTTCAGGGTCAGATTTTTTATCCAACCCTATTTCTCCAGCGTAAGTTTTGTGGATGACCCTAAAAACCTCTAATAAAGGAACGGATTCCCCTTCATCCAAAATATAGATTGAGATTTCTGAAAGCACAGATACCTTGGCACTTGCCCCTGCGATCATTCGTTTTTTGGATCCGTCAAGTGATTCTAAAATGACACCTGTCCGAGTTGGATTGATTACCTTAAACAAACCTCCTTTACCTGATAGAGCTGCAATTTCAGTAAACTTCATATTCTACAATTTTTTTATGTAAAACTAAAGAAAGTAATCGGCTCACCCAATTAAAATTATCCACCATTAATTTGTCTGACATATTCAAGTAATTGATCTTTCCCTTCTCCGGAAATAGATGAAGTTTGGAACTGAACCGGTAACTCATCCCATTCTAGTCTTAAAACTTCCCGATAATGATCTAAGCTTTTTTGCAGATTGACCTTACCCAATTTATCGGTCTTTGTAAAAACAATTACAAAAGGAATTTCATTTAAGCCAAGCCACCTCATAAATTCGAGATCAATCGCCTGAGGCTCATGCCTAGAGTCTATAAGTAAAAAAACGCATTGCAAATTTTCGCGCAGCTGTAAATATTCGTTGATCATCAATTTCCATTTGGCTTTTTCAGTTTTGGATACTTTAGCCCAACCATAACCTGGAAGATCAACCAAATACCAACTATTATCTATCAAAAAATGATTAATCAGTTGAGTTTTCCCCGGCTTAACGGAAACTTTAGCCAGTTTTTTCCTGTTAGTTATAGAGTTTATTAAAGATGACTTTCCGACGTTAGAGCGGCCGATAAATGCATATTCAGGTAATTCCGGTTCCGGACATTCAGAAAGTGCTGGACTACTTTTGATAAAACTAGCAGATTTGATAGAATTCATTAAAAAAAAGTTTGAAATATAAAAAAAAGTTGGGCATCAGTTAATATTGCAGTAAATGAACGTACTACCCTACAAAGATAAGGACACAAGTAAGAAAGAACAGATTGCGGCCATGTTTAACAGCATAAGTGGCAAATATGATTTTTTAAACCATTTTCTCAGCCTTGGTATTGACATACTTTGGAGAAAACGGGCCGTTCGATTGCTTAAAAAGTATCAACCTAAATTAATTTTAGATATTGCCACAGGTACAGGTGACTTTGCCATCGAAGCGCTTTCTCTTAATCCTGAAAAAATCATAGGTGTCGATATCAGCGAGGGTATGCTTTCTATAGGTAGAGAAAAACTCATTAAAAAAAATCTAACAGATAAAATCGAACTTTTAAGTGGAGATTCTGAAGTTTTACCTTTTGAAGACAATTTTTTTGACGCGGTCATCGTTTCTTTTGGTGTAAGAAACTTTGAAAACCTAGAAAAGGGATTGTCAGATATGCTTCGGGTACTCAAACCTGGTGGAAAGGTGCTCATCTTGGAATTCTCTAAACCTAAATCATTTCCATTTAAACAAATTTATCGGTTTTATTTTCAATGGATTTTACCCAAAATAGGAAAATTGATTTCAAATAATCACGCAGCCTATACTTACCTGCCCGATTCTGTAGAAGCTTTTCCTGATGGTGATGATTTTTTAAACATATTATATAAAATCGGATTTCAGAAAAACCAATGTACGCCACTCACACTAGGGATAAGTTCTATTTACTCCGGCTCCAAATAATAATAATTTTAAGCCTTTGCAGTATCATTAGACTTCAAGGACAAAATTTAAATTATGACAACCTGTGGGATTATGATGAGCAGAATGTTCATTATGGTTTTTTAATCGGTATTCATAGTTCGGATTATCGCATCAAATACAATGATGATTTTGTTAGTCCGAGTATGGATAGCTTGCACTCTATAGCCCCCGGAAAGCATTTTGGTTTCAAATTAGGTTTTGTCGTTGATTTTTATATTTTCCAATATCTGAGTTTTAGAATTACTCCTACCGTTGCTTTTTATGAATACGACCTTACCTACAGATATGTTGATGGCCAAGATGATCTCCTCGAATTTAAAGATGCTACGATGCTCGAAATACCCCTCCTTTTCAAATATAAATCGGCAAGGCGGGGTAATTCAAATATGTATTTGATTGCAGGACCCAATTTTCAATTTGAAGCCGCAGGCAGAGGAGATGTAGTGAGAACAAGGCAGAAATTAGAGCTTAAAAACTTTAACACTACATTCGATATAGGTATGGGTTTTGATATTTTTTATGAACTCTTCAAATTCACTCCTGAAATTCGCTATTCTTTTGGCTTTCGCAATTTATTACCCAATACATCCAATGCTTTTGATGCTGCCTTAAGTAAATTGACGACCCACAACGTCACCGCCTTCATCACTTTTGAAGGGGGACCAACTTATCTTAAAAGAAGAAAAGGAAAATATTAGTTATCACGGGTAAATTTGGTAATTTGCCTATCATAAAGATGATACAAAAAACATGAAACCGATCGCCCTCATTACGGGAGCCTCGAGTGGGATTGGGAAAGCGATAGCCCAACAAATCGCAGACCAATACCGTGTCATAATTTGTGGCCGCCGTATTTCTCGCTTAAAAGCACTATCCAAAGTATTGAATAATATGACCGACATATTAATCGGTTCTTTCGATGTACGGGACCAGTTAGCGGTATCCCATTTCATTGATTCGCTACCTACTAAATGGCAAAAGATTTCCGTATTAATCAATAATGCAGGTAATGCACATGGCTTGAGTTTTATCCATGAAGGTGATACCCAAGATTGGGACGCCATGATTGACATCAATGTAAAAGGCCTGCTGTATGTTTCGCGTGCCGTTATCCCCAAAATGATCAAAGCACAAGCAGGACATATCATTAACTTAGGCTCTATCGCCGGCACCGACGTATATCCACGTGGAAATGTATATAATGCTTCAAAATTTGCCGTAGATGCTTTAACTAAAGGGATGCGAATGGATTTAAATGCATACGGTATCAAAGTCTCCGAAATCAAACCTGGCTTGGTTGAAACGGAATTTTCAGAGGTTCGCTTTAAAGGGGATCTTGAAAAAGCCAAAGAAATCTATAAGGGCTATGACCCCCTTCAAGCAAAGGACATCGCCGAGTGCATCGCTTTCATACTCAGTCGACCCAAACATGTGAATATAGGAGACATGGTCGTTTTACCATTGGCACAAGCCTCTTCGAATATATTAAATAAACAAAAAAAATAAACCCGAAAATTCCCTATTAAATGAAAAATATTTTCGTGTTAGGCGCCGGACGATCCTCAACCGCCTTGATTGCATATCTAATGATGGAACAAGCATCTTTTAACGTCATCATTGGAGAAAAAACACCTGAAATTGCAGAAAAAAAATTCCCTGATGCAAAAATCATTCCTTTCGATATCCTAGATACTGAAACTGCTCGAGCGCAATTAAAAACTGCCGATTTGGTCATCAGTATGCTTCCCCCAACCTTGCATTTGCCCGTTGCAGTGATTTGTGCAGATTTGGGAATATTCATGCTCACGGCTTCCTATGTTTCAGATGAAATTCAAAAACTTTCTCCATTATTTGAATCCAAAGGAGTTTGCTGCATTATGGAAATGGGACTCGATCCAGGCATTGATCATATGTCAGCAATGCGAATTTTAGATAGAATAAAATCCTCTGGACATAAATTAACCGCTTTTGAAACTTTTACAGGGGGACTTTTGGCAGATGATCAAAAAGTGGACAATCCATGGCAATACAAATTTACCTGGAATCCTCGTAATGTGGTTCTTGCCGGTACTGGGATAGTTAAATTTATTCAAGAAGGCAGATTGAAATATATTCCATATCAAAAATTATTTCAAAGAACGGAAGTCATTCATATTCCTGAATATGGTTATTTTGAAGGATATGCCAATCGCGACTCACTAAAATATTTAGATGTGTATAAGTTAAATGGCATCAACACCCTATACAGAGGAACCCTCAGGCGACCCGGATTTTGTAAGGCATGGGATGCCTTTGTACAAATAGGAGCTACTGACGATAGTTATACCTTATTTGAACTGAAAGATATGACCCACAGACAGTTCATAAATACTTTTTTACAATACAATCCTAATGATTCTATTGAACTAAAATTAGCTCACTACCTCAATATCGGTATGGAATCTGAAGAAATGTATAAGCTCAAGTGGATTGGAATTTTTGATGATCAATTGATTGGTCTTCAAGAAGGAACTCCCGCGCAAATACTAGAGCATATTTTGAAAAAGAAATGGACCTTAGATGACTCCGAAAGAGATCTGATTGTCATGTGGCATAAGTTTGATTACCTCGAAAACAATAAAATTAAGCAAATTCAATCCCATTTAGTCGTCGAAGGTAAAGATCAAGTACAGACGGCTATGAGTAAAACGGTAGGTTTACCCTTGGGGGTAACTGCAAAATTATTGATGGAAGATAAAATCAAAGTCACAGGTGTACAAGTTCCCACCATAAAAAAAATATATGAGCCCGTCCTTGATGAATTGTCTCGTCACGGTTTAAAGTTTTTTGAAAGAGATACAACTGCGTAATGATCCGCGTGAACCTTTTAAAAAATTGTTGTAATTATAAATGGAGATAATAAGGCTCTAACAGTTTTATGAAATTCTGACTATGATCTCCTTTATTATTTCTTACGCTTATTTCCTTTATGGGGCACTTTTCTGATTTTTTACCGAAACAAGAAATCTGCCTGAATATGTTCTTCTGCCCGTCCTTTTTATATATGTTGATATAACTCCTCCGATATACGCCCAACTCTTTTGCATACGAATGAAAGACTCGGCTTTCATAGAAGGGATAAATCACCCAAAACATACCGGATAGAGACAAGGCTGATTTGACCACGTTGACCAATATTTTATAAGTCAAAGAAGACTGATGAAGGGCTTGTCGGCGTTGGGGATGCTCCGCCGGAAGATCACCTTGATAAAAAGGTGGGTTGGAAATAATAGTATCGTATACCCCTGACCTCCTGACTAAAAAATCTTGAATGTCTTCATGATATCCTTTGATTCTGTTGGACCAGGGACTTTGCTTGATGTTTTGCTCCATATCTAGCGAAGCAGATCTCTCAATTTCAACACAGCTAACCTCCGCAGTCGATCTTTGAGCAAGCATCAGCCCTAAAAGACCTGTGCCCGATACAATATGCTTTTACCTTTAGACCCTTCAATCAACACTCCAAATAGACATGCTTCGGTCGTCACCTTCATGCCACTTCTGGCTTGATTTATATTGAATTGTTTAAATTGAATATAATCATTGAGCATTTCTTGTTTCTTCAAATGCGTAATCAATTAACAAATTATCGCCTTCTGCTGCACTTACCGCTAGGTAATCACAACGCTCATTTTCAAGATGTCCAGCATGACCTTTGATCCATTTAAATCTAACCTTATGCGTTTTAGCCGCATCTAGATAGCGTTTCCATAAATCAATATTCTTTTTGCCCTTAAACGCCTTTTTTACCCAGTTTTTCAGCCAGCCTTTTTCAACCGCATCTACAACATATTTTGAATCAGAGATGACTTCAACTTCCCAGCCAGGTTTTTTAATCGCTTCCAGTCCTACGATCACAGCCAATAGTTCCATCCTATTATTGGTAGTCATACGAAATCCTTGAGCCAACTCTTTACGCTGCCCTTGATAATCCAAAATTGCACCATAACCGCCATTTCCTGGATTTCCTTTGGCAGCACCATCTGTGTAAATGCGAATCATAATTAAAATGCTCATTTAGTAGTAGATTGGGACATAATCTTCTTACCCAAGACATGACCACCGCTTATAAATTGGACATCCACTCCATAAATATCTGGAACTGAATGTCTCCCATTGCAGGGAAATTGGCTATTCTCACCGTATTCTCTTTCCACGCCCCGTAACCGTTACCCAAGATCATCTTTTGAGATAATGCCCTTTCCTTTAATTGCATTGGATCTGAGGTTTTTAAAGTGATCACTGTAGGAGATCTCAAAGAAACATTGGAAACCAACCAATCCAAAGCTCCATTGGACTCAATGATTGAATTCAAGCCAACCATTCGATCTCGTAATCGTCTATCAGTAACTACTATAGAGGGTCCTGCAGCCAGCGTTCTCCAAAGTAAATAAATATTCAGTACGTTTGGAGTATAATGGGTTTGCTCCTTGCGGGTATGCTCAACCAGGTTTAAAAAGCTATTGTAATGTGACCGTTCTCCCAAAAGACGCCCGCGCTCAATGGCTGCAGGAGAAACGATCAATAAGCCCAATCCTGCAGGCAGCCCCAAGCATTTTTGGCAAGAGGCAAACCAATAATCTGCTAATTGAAAATTCAAAATGACCCCTCCTAATGCGGAGGTCGCATCTACCGCAATCAACTGATGAGGCAAACGTCGTGAAAACAGTTCTTGCAAAACATTCTGATCTACTATAGTTCCATTAGAGGTCTCACAAGCTGTGACACAAAGCCAATCGGCTAAGGAATTGATTTGATCAATAGGCAAAGATTCATTAACATCAAAAGGCGATTTGATGACTTCAACACCTAAATTTTCGGCCGTAAAGGCCCATTTCAATCCAAATGCACCATTAAAAAAATGTTGACTGGTCTTACTGGTGAGGGATTGGGGTAATATTTCCCAGGCTTCGGTAGCGGAGGAAATAAAAATAACATCATAGTCATCTGGCACATTCAACTGAGATCTCAGTTGTGATTTGGCAGCAAATGACAATTCCATGAAATCAGAACTCCTATGATTGGCAGACAATATACCTGTATCGTAAGCATCCTTCACGAAAATCGGAATACTGGGGTGAATCGTGGAAGGTCCAGGATAAAATGAAGTCTGCTTCATTGATGGCAGAAATAGTCCAGTGCCAATGTATATCCTTTGAGTCCCAAACCACTAATGACTCCAACCGCAACGGCACTGACATGACTGTGATTTCTGAAAGCTTCACGGGCGTAAATATTAGATATGTGTACTTCCATTACGGGTGATTTGATAGAAGATATTGCATCTCTTATGGCAATAGAAGTATGGGAATAGGCCGCAGGATTAATTATGATTCCATCTACCTGGAATCCTATTTCTTGAATTTTAGAAACAATTTCACCCTCCGCATTTGACTGATAATAGCTCAAATCTATCTGATCATATTTGGATTTGAGTTGGGCAAAGAAGGCATCAAAATCTTCATGGCCATAAATATCTGTTTCTCTTTTACCTAGTAAATTTAAATTTGGTCCGTTAATGATAGCTATTTGCATGTCCTGATTACTTTTGCTTTCTAATGAGTTGGAATCTCCATATAACACAGTTCAAGAATTACCTAAAGCTAGAAAGAGCTTTGGCAACAAATTCTATTGATGCCTATACGAGAGACGTTACAAAATTAATGGAGTTTTTGGATATGAGTAAAAAAATTCGTGATCCATTGCAAGTCAAGTCCATTGATTTATTAGATTTCATTAAATTTATCCATGAATTAGGGCTTTCTCCCTACTCACAAGCAAGAATAGTTTCAGGCATCAAAGGATTTTACAAATACCTTTCTTATGAAAACTTTATATCAACCGATCCTTCAGAACTACTCGAACTTCCAAGATTAGGCAGAAAACTTCCAGACACCTTAAGTATTCATGAGATTGATCAATTATTTGAGGCCATTGATATGAGTAAAGCCAGCGGACCCCGAGACCGTGCAATGGCTGAAACTCTTTACAGTGCTGGATTACGTGTTTCCGAATTAGTCAACTTAAAAATTAGTAATATTTATGATGACGTTGGGTTTCTTCGTATTTTGGGGAAAGGAAACAAAGAGCGTTTAACTCCCATAGGAAAAAGTGCCTTGAAATTTATTAAATCATATCAGTATGAGGTTCGCAATCATGTGCACATAAAACCCGGCCATGAGGATTACTTGTTTTTAAATAGATTGGGTAGTAGAATATCAAGAGTGAGTATTTTTACCCTTATTAAAAATTTAGACCTGCGGGCTGGGATTCGCAAAAAAATCAGCCCGCATACCTTTCGCCATTCCTTTGCTACACATCTCATAGAAGGCGGTGCCGACCTAAGAGCGGTTCAAGAAATGTTAGGACATGAATCTATTATAACTACCGAAATTTATACACATTTGGATCGTGATTATTTAAAACAAATGATAAAGGAATTTCATCCAAGAAGTTAATGTACGCACTCCTCAAAAAAGTCTTATTCCTTCTATCTGCTGAAAAAGCACATTCATTAACAATGTACTTGCTTCAAATAAGCTTCAAAATTCCAGGCGTCAAAAATATTATCAGAAATCTCTTCACAATAAGCTCAAAAAAAATTGAGCAGACATTATGGGGAATTACATTCCCAAATCCTGTGGGTTTGGCTGCTGGATTTGATAAAAATGCCGATTATTTACATGAATTATCTTGTTTTGGATTTGGCTTCATCGAAATTGGAACCGTAACGCCTTTACCCCAAGCAGGAAATCCAAAGCCAAGATTATTTAGACTCATTACGGATCAGGCCATCATCAATCGAATGGGTTTTAATAATAAAGGCGTAAAGACCGTGGTTGAACAATTAAAAAATCGGCCAAAAAATTTGATTGTAGGAGGTAATATTGGGAAGAATAAAAATACGCCCAACGAGAAAGCCTCTGCAGATTACATCGCTTGCTTTGATGTCTTATTTGACTATGTTGACTATTTTGTCATCAACGTAAGTTCACCTAACACACCTAATTTGCGTGAATTACAAGATAAAAAACCATTAACTGCGCTTATAAAAGCTGTGCAAGACAGAAACAAATTAAAGAAAATACCTAAACCACTACTCCTTAAAATAGCACCGGATTTAAGTGATGATCAGCTCATAGACATTTTGACCATTTGCGATGAAACCCAATTGGATGGCCTTATTGCGACCAATACCAGCCTGTCAAGGGAACCTTTGAAGGAACACCAGGAAGTGATCAGAAACATGGGCGCTGGTGGATTAAGTGGCTTGCCCTTAGCTGATCGATCCACTGAAGTAATCAAATTCCTACGATCAAAAAATAAAAAAATACCTATCATCGGAGTTGGGGGTGTGGGCAATATGAGCAAGGCATTAGAAAAGATAGATGCCGGAGCAAATCTGATTCAGATTTATTCTGGATTTATATTTAAAGGTCCCACCTTGATTAAAAAAATAAATGAAGCACTAACCACAATAGGGCTTAACAACTAAATGCCTTATTTTTGTTTCTGAATTGATCTATGCGTAGTAACAGCTTTAAGTCTAAACCCAAAGAGAAGAAACCCTTCAAATTGAAAATTTCATTTTTTTTAGATAAGAAGGTTAAAATTATTTTGGGCATTACCCTCATGTTTACTGGGATGTTTTTGTTGTTGGCCTTCTTGTCATATCTCAATCATGGACCCGCTGATCAAAGTGTGGTATCCGCTTTTTTAGACACCAAAATAAAAGACTCCGGAGAAGACGTAGCCAATTTATTTGGAGTAATGGGGGCATTGGCAGCCCATTATTTCATTTTCAATTGGTTTGGCTTAGGGGCATTTCTTGTTCCCTTTTTTCTCCTCAATTTAAGCGTGACTGTTTTGGGGTATCATGAAATGTTCAAAATTCAAAAATCTTTCATTTTTACTGTCTTCTATTTAATCTGGCTGACCCTTCTCTCCGGTTACATCGTTTTGAATCTCAGCGACCCTGGGGTATTGGGCTTCCTTTGCGGTGGGATTGGCTATGAATTGGCCTGGCTTATGAATAGTCTGCTAGGTTGGGGCTCTGGATTCCTAATTTTATTGTTATTAGTAATTTTTAATGTCTATTTCTTCAATATTACCCATCTTCATACGTTATCAAGTTGGACTAGTGGCTTACAAACGTTATGGCTTTCGTTTACAAACACTTTGAAAAATCAAGAAAATACGGAGGTAAAAAACGATGAGGATATGAAATCTGTCATTGCTAAAGTGAAAGAAGAAGTAGCACTCGAAGACGAAATAGAAGCCGGAAATGGCCCTAAAGGGGAAGTAGAAGTAATTGAAAAAATGATTTCTAATGCAGCCAATGAAATAGAATTAAGCGTTGACGATCAACCTAAAAAAGAATCCCTGAATGCGACGGCTCTAGATCTTATCGTTGAACCAGAAAAAACTGAAATTGAAGCAGTCAAACCAGAGTCCTTAGCACTAGAGGTGAACGCAACACAGATAGAAGAGAAAGTAGCTGATCAATCTGAAAACTATGATCCTACCTTAGATTTACCAAGATATCATTATCCTACGGTTGATTTATTGACAGAATATCCAATAAAAGACGTAAAGGTTAGCAAGGAAGAATTAGAGTCTAATAAAGATAATATCCTCAGTACACTCATCAATTTTAAAATAGCCATTTCAAGTATAAAAGCGACCATAGGACCTACCGTAACCCTCTATGAAATTGTTCCAGAGGCAGGCGTCAAAATCTCGAAAATAAAAAATCTCGAAGACGATATTGCGCTCAGTCTTTCAGCTTTAGGCATACGCATTATCGCACCGATCCCGGGAAAGGGAACCATTGGTATTGAAGTGCCCAATAAAAATCGCGAAATGGTCAGTGCCAAATCGGTTATTACTACAGAAAAATTCTTGAAGTCTGATTACGAATTACCCATTGTCTTGGGTAAAACCATCTCAAATGAGGTCTTTGTCACGGACCTCTCCAAAATGCCCCACTTGCTTATGGCTGGCGCAACAGGGCAAGGAAAATCAGTGGGTTTAAATATCATATTGGCCTCGCTCATTTACAAAAAGCATCCTTCTCAACTGAAGTTTGTCTTGGTGGATCCTAAAAAAGTAGAATTAACCTTATTTAATAAAATTGAAAAGTATTTTTTAGCAAAATTACCAGAAACAGATGAAGCCATTATTACCGATACAACCAAGGTAGTCAATACCCTCAATTCTTTATGTATTGAAATGGATGCTCGATATGATTTACTTAAAGATGCCGGTTGCCGAAATCTTAAGGAATACAATAAAAAGTTTATCAATCGACGACTCAATCCAAAAAAAGGACATAAATATTTGCCCTATATCGTTTTGGTCATCGATGAACTTGCGGACCTTATGATGACCGCAGGAAAAGAAGTAGAAATGCCGATCGCCAGACTGGCTCAGTTGGCCAGAGCCATTGGTATTCACCTTATTGTGGCCACTCAGAGACCCTCTGTAAACGTGATTACTGGAATTATTAAAGCCAATTTTCCCGCAAGACTTTCATTCAAGGTAACTTCAAAAATTGATTCCAGAACCATATTAGATACGGGTGGTGCAGAGCAACTTGTCGGTATGGGTGATATGCTACTCTCTTTGGGATCCGACATGATTCGTTTACAATGCGCCTTCTTGGATACCCCTGAAGTAGAAAATATATGTGGTTTTATAGGTGAGCAACAGGGATATAGCTCAGCCTATATGCTCCCTGAATATCTAGGCGAAGAAAACAGCTCAAGTATCACTACTGATCTTTCAGATAAAGATGCCATGTTTGATGACGCCGCGAGACTTATTGTGTCACATCAGCAAGGAAGCACCTCTCTAATCCAAAGAAAAATGAAGTTAGGATACAACCGAGCGGGTCGCATCATTGATCAATTGGAAGCCGCTGGAATTGTGGGGCCTTTTGAAGGAAGTAAAGCGCGAGAAGTATTGATCAGCGATGAATATAGTTTAGAACAAAAATTAACTGAGTTAAATAAGTAAGAAATTTATTAGTAAGACTAAGTACTGAGAATATGAAAAAACTAAGTTTAGGATTGATTGCTTTTATAGTGATATTAAATAGTTCAGCCCAATTTGATCCCGAGGCAGAATTAATACTTGAAAGCATGAGCAAGAAATATAAATCCAAATCAGCCTTCATGTCCACTTTTCAGCAAAATCTCATCAATGAAGTATCTACTATCGATGAATCCATTTCAGGCACCGTTTATGTCAAGGGGGCTAAGTACAAACTTGAAATTGCAGGGCAAATAATTTTCAATGATGGACAAGACCTTTGGTCTTACAGTGAAGAAATTATGGAAGTAACCGTCAGTACATACGATGAAGAAGAACAAGATATCTCCTTGACCAATATTTGGGATCTCTATCGAGAAGGATATAAATATGGATTGAATATCCCAGATGCTCAAGGGAATTGGGTAATTGACTTAGAGCCTATTGAAAGGGGAGTAGAAGCTTTTTATAAAATTCGCATGGTTATTTCCAATGAATATGACTTAAAGAGTTTTAGAATTTTTGAAGAGTCAGGGAATCAGTATAATTACACCATTACTAAACTCATAGATCAATCAGATCTTACTGATGATTTTTTCACTTTTGATCTCACAAAATATCCTGAGGTAGAGCTCATAGATTTTAGATAATTTTAACTAATAGCCTTTGAAGAAGAGACAACTATTTGATCATATTAAAAGTAAAAAATCTTTCCTTTGTGTCGGTTTGGATCCTGATTTAGAAAAGATTCCCAAACATCTTCTAGAAACCGAAGACCCCATTTTTGAATTCAATAAAGCCATTATTGATGCTACTCTCCCTTATGCGATTGCCTACAAGCCCAATGTGGCATTTTATGAATCTTTGGGCATTTATGGTTGGCAAGCCTTAAAAAAAACGATAGAATATATCCCCAAAGAAGTATTTACCATTGCTGATGCCAAACGAGGTGATATCGGTAATACCTCTAATAAATATGCAGAGGCTTTTTTCAAAAAAATGTCATTTGATGCAATTACCTTATCTCCCTACATGGGTCAAGATTCTGTAACCCCCTTTTTAAATCACAAGGATAAGTGGGCCATCCTACTGGCTTCAACCTCAAATATCGGTGCACTGGATTTTCAAGAATTAATGATCGAAAACAGTGGTGGAAAAAAAGTTTATGAGAAAGTAATAAAAATCAGTTCTCAGTGGGGGTCTGATCAAAACTTAATGTACGTCGTGGGTGCTACCCGAGTGGATACCTTAATCCACATAAGAAAGATCATCCCCGATCATTTTTTATTAATACCAGGTGTGGGTGCGCAGGGTGGTGACTTAGAACTGGTTTGCAAATATGCCATGAACGATTCTGGAGGCCTACTTATCAATTCAGCCAGAAGCATTATTTATGCCGACAGTACCGCTGATTTCGCGCATCATGCGGGTTTGGCTGCTGCTGATCTACAAAAAAAAATGGCTGCGGCCATGCTGAAATATAAAAATTGGTAGCTTCGTTTTTTTTGATGGCGAATATCCCTAACCGACTACCACTTGCGACAATTAAAAGATAATCTCAAAGAAGCCCCCTTATTTTTTTACTCCCCCTCTATGACCATCAAATATTTTCTCGCTTTCATTAGAGTCAAGTAGTCATTAGCTTTGCGCACATAAATTAAGAAAAATGGAAAAACCTGTAATCATATTTGGCGCCAAAGGAATTGCGAAAAGTGCCCTTGAAATATTTCAAAGTAATGAGGTAACGGTCTATGGGTTTTTGGATGATGATAAATCTACTCATGAACAAACCATCAATGATGTACCCGTATTAGGACTGATGGATGATCATGGATTCACTAAACTGATTGGTCAAAAATGCGAGGCTTTTATTGCATCTGATGATTACAAAATACGCACTAATTTGACTGAAATGCTTATTGAGTCAAGAAAAGTGATGCCTGTAAATGCGATTCACAATAACGCTCTTGTGGCTAAATCAGCCGATATTGGTCATGGAAATTTCATCAATGCAGGGAGCATCATTGGATCTGAAAGTGTGATTGGTCAACATTGTATCATCCATTCAGGAGTGATTATCGAGCAGGATGTACTCATAGACGATTTTGTCCAAATAGGTGCAGGATCTATCGTCAATGCGGGGGTGGTTATTGAGAAAAAAGCTTTTATTGGTACGGGAGTTGTAATCGTAGCCGGCATCACCATCGGTGCCGGAGCTAGGATAGGTGCTGGATCTGTAGTGATCGCAGATGTGGCAAAAAAAGAAACCATTTTTGGCAATCCTGCTGCCAAAATAAAAAAATAAAGCAGGCAATCTTAAAAGCATCGTAAAACCCTATTTTCAATAGATTGACGGGTAATAAGATAGCCTAAAATATTTGATCGGAGTCATTTAAAATAAATACCTATAAATTTCTAAGAAAATCACCGCACAATGATTTTGTCTTCATAATAATGCATTTCCCTTTGATTTGGCTTTTATTACTGTTTCCAATACTCATTCTCGGACAGGAAATAGATTCACTCCAGGATCATATCGACCTAGGCATTTATCCAGTTGTATCCTATACGCCCGAAACAAATCTTTCATTTGGTGCCTTTGCACTTATGGTTCTTAAAAATAAAAGTAATCCTAACCATTATACCCCTAATTTAATCAGTCCTAAAATGATCTATACCTTAAATAATCAATTGATTTTAGGAGTTGAGAGTAGCTTTTTTACACAAAAAAATGGGCGGATCAATGCCAAAATTAAGTATTCTGACTATCCTGACTATTTTTTTGGGATAGGCAACGCAAACAATCCCAAGATTAAGGAGTTGTACACGCGTCAATTTATGAGTACCCAAGGTTATGTGATGAAAGGAATAACTCCCACCCTATTTGCAGGTGCATTATTTGATTTTGATTAGAGTGTTTTAAAAGATCTAATACCTAACGGAATGCTTAATCAAGAGGACCCGCAAGGCATAAGGGGAGGGCGTTCCGCGGGAGCTGGTATTGGATTGACCTTCGATAATAGAGACCACCTCCTCTATCCCCGTAAAGGAAAATTCATACAAGTAGGTGCGCGATGGTATGGATTAATGATAGGGAGCGATTATCAATATCAACATCTCTTTTTCGATTATCGTCAATATCAACCATTTTTTAGTGATCAACGTGTTCTCGCCTTTCAATTCTCAACGCAATTTAATCAAGGTAATATTCCGTTTTATAAATTGTCTAAACTAGGAGGCAAGGATTATTTGCGAGGTATTGATAATGCCAATTTATATACAGCTCAACATTCTTTTTATGGCCAAATTGAAGGTAGACAACATTTATTTTGGCGTTTGGGGGGGGTGCTTTTTGCTGGTATTGGTGATGTTTTTGACCATCTTAAAGAGCTCGATGTGGCGCATTTAAAAATTAATTATGGCATTGGGGGCCGTTTTCAGGCCTTAAAGGAGCAATCCTTAAATATCCGTCTTGATTTAGGCTTTACCAATAATGGACAATCTGCTATTTATTTTTCTATAAAAGAAGCCTTCTAATTTTTCTCATTTTTATTCAAAAGAGCTTCTACTGTCTTTTTAAGTTCTCCAATCGCATTGCCAAAATGGTTCTTGGTCGTTTGCCATTTTTCTTGACCCGTAAACGTGTTGAATTCTTCTTCTAGCTTTTCCTTCCGGATTTTCAGTAATAGGATCGTCTTTTCTAACTCATTTCGCACCTCATTGGAAGATGAGGTGGTTTCATTGATCAATACATCTATCTTTTGGCCCAGTTCTCTGAGAATTGCCTCCACCTTACCTCTTGACTGATCTTCCATTTTTTTAATATAAAATTAATTCTATTTATTGATAAATTTTATTTCTTGCCCCTCAAATCACCACAAATAAATAATTAGCCCTTCAATACATAGGTATTCAGGTTAACTCACCTAATTAAATCTCAAGAACGAAACATGAGAGAAATCGTTGCTATCTAAATAATAAGCCAGCAAAAATATTCATCATATCTATCTTTTATGCTAAAAATACCCTTCTGAAGAAAAAATATTAGATAGAAAAGATAGACCCTCCGACGGATCATTCTTTCCTGATGATCTTCGCTCCCAGTTGATTGAGTCGCTGATCTATAAATTGGTAACCTCTATCTATTTGTTCTATATTATGAATTTCACTGGTCCCTTGGGCCGATAATGCTGCGATGAGTAATGAGACTCCGGCTCTGATATCGGGAGAAGTCATAGCAATAGACTTTAAAGCAACCTTACGGTCAAGACCAATTACGGTAGCCCTGTGTGGATCACATAAAATGATTTGGGCACCCATATCAATGAGTTTGTCTACAAAAAATAATCGGCTTTCAAACATCTTTTGATGTATCAATACCGTCCCTTTAGCTTGCGTGGCAGTAACCAAGGCAATACTCAATAGATCTGGTGTGAATCCTGGCCAAATGGCATCAGAAATGGTTAAAATAGATCCATCGATATAGGCCTCAATTTCATAATGATCTTGAGCTGGAATATAAATATCATCTCCCTTAAAGGTTAACTCAATACCCAACTTTCTGAAGGTGTCAGGAATCAACCCAAGTTGATCTATTCTCGAATTTTTAATGGTTATTTCAGATTGGGTCAAGGCCGCCAGGCCAATAAAGCTTCCTATTTCAATCATATCTGGAAGTAATGTATGATCTGTCCCCCTCAATCCATTGACCCCTTGTATTTTAAGTAAATTAGAGCCTACTCCTTCAATGTTCGCACCCATGCTAACCAGAATTTTACATAACTGCCGTAAATAAGGCTCACAAGCAGCATTGTAAATCACAGTCTCTCCCTTTGCCAGAACTGCTGCCATGACCAAATTCGCTGTTCCAGTTACAGAAGCCTCATCCAAATGCATGTAGGTTCCTTTGAGATGCTTCCCATCTACGGTATAAAATCCTGCGCTACCGTCATAATGAAAAGTAGCTCCTAACTTTTCAAACCCTACAAAATGGGTATCTACCCTCCGCCTCCCAATCTTATCTCCCCCAGGCTTCGGCATTTTTCCGATCCCAAACCTACCTAAAAGGGGTCCTAATAACATGATCGATCCCCTCAAAGTAGCTGCTTTATTGAGAAATTGATCAGTTTCTAAATAGTCTAAATCAACATTTCTCGCGGTAAATTTGTAAGCATTGATATTCGTTTTTTCTACTTCAACGCCAAAGTCAATCAATAACTCGATGAGGCTTTTTACATCCCTGATCTCAGGAACATTGTAGATATGAACTGTCTCATCCGTTAATAAGACTGCGGAAATTACTTGGAGCGCTTCATTTTTTGCCCCTTGTGGAGTGATCTCTCCTAACAATCGGGTACCGCCTTCTACTAGAAAAGATGCCATTATTAGCGTCTACGTTTGATCTGATTCGGATTCGGCCTTCTATTCTGATTTTTATTCTGATGAAAGGGTCTAGGCCTGTTTCGATTGAGATTTTCTTTTCTCGAAGAATCAAATAATTTGAATTCTGTGACTTCTTCAAGATCCATTTTCAAATGATCATCAGATAGCCTTTTAATCGTTTTCATAATGAGTTGATCACTGATCTCCTCCTTATTCCACGTCTGATAAAATGATTTCATGAGACGTCCAATAGCGATCACGGCCCCTTTAATCTCTTGCTCATCGGTAAGCTTTTTAGCGTTCTCGATGAGAATTTCTAAGCTACGACCATAATGCTTGAACTTTATTTTATTGTATTTATAAACCATTCTATCTGGCTTTTTGACCAAAACCTCGGGAGCCGGTGGTGCGTAAGGCCCTTTCACATCTAACTTAAATCCGGAGATAATAAATAAATCATCCCATACCTTGTGATCATATTCAGGTACATCTTTCACGTTGGGATTGATCCTTTTCATCAACTCAATCAATGTGGCCGCATAACTATTGCGTTTTTCTTGATCCTCAATAGTAGCTAGATAAGCGACCATTCGCTGTACATTCCTGCCATATTCTCGTAAAATTAAATGTTTACGTTCTGTATTATATTCCATTGCTTTCATATTACTTGTAAAAATAGGCATTTTAAAAGAATTAGTGGTTCATTAAATTTTCTATCTCATCTATTTCGATAGGAATATCTTCCATTAAGTTGATATTTCCATTTTCTGCTATCAAAATGTCGTCTTCCAACCGGACGCCAAATCCTTCTTCTGGCAGATAAATACCTGGTTCTACCGTGAAAACCATCCCCGCTGCTACTTTTTTATTTGCAATGCCCACATCATGAACATCTAAACCTAAATGATGTGAGGTCCCATGCATAAAGTATTTTTTATAGGCAGGCCATTTTGGATCTTGGCTTTTTACCTCTTTTGAAGTCAATAAACCTAAAGTCAAAAGTTCTTCCGTCATCATCGCCCCTACTTTCAGATGATATTCAGAAATCAAACATCCTGGCCTCAGCAGATCCATTGCTCCATTTTTAACCCGAAGTACGGCATTGTATATCTGTTTCTGCCTTGCTGAAAATTGACCATCAATCGGGATGGTTCGCGTCATATCTGCATTGTAATTTCCATAAGTTGCCCCTACATCCATAAGTAATAAGTCCCCGGTACTTAATTTTTGATCATTCATCGTATAGTGTAAAATACAGGCATTGGCGCCACCTGCGATGATGGGCTCATAAGCAAATCCCGAAGCTCGATTCCCTAAAAAATGACGCAAATATTCTGCCTCCACTTCAAATTCCCAAACATCCGGCTTTACAAAGGGCAAAATGGCCCGGAATCCCAATTCTGTGATCCGACAAGCCTCTTTAATCAGATTGATTTCAACAGCAGATTTAATCATTCTTAGATCATACAACAAGGGAGCCAAACGGTTAAATTGATGCAATGGATAATCTTTCTTGACTTTTTTAGTAAAGCGCTCATTGGCCGTCTGAACTTTAGTTTCGGCCCTCAAATGCTCATTTTGATATAAAAAAAATTGATCGCATTCAGTAAGAATTTCTTTTAACGAAGCATCGAAATTAGAAGTCCAATGAACCTCTTCGATACCCGACAAGGCAGTCCCTTCTTCTTTTGATAATTTGTGGCCCTCCCATACTGCAATATTTGCATTGGTCTCTGTCAAAAAAAGTTGTGCTCTCAACTTCTCATTGGAGTGATCAGGGGCGAGTGCCAGGATTGAATCTTCTTGATCAATACCCGTCAAATAAAATAAATTACTATTTTGCTTAAACGGTAGGGTACCGTCAGCATTCGTCGGCATTCGATCGTTAGATAAGAGAATAACCACTGAATGAGGAGGTAGACGCTCACTTAATCGCTGTCTATTTTCAACAAAAAGATGGGTATCTATTTTGTGATATCTCATGATACTTGAATCTAAGTTTAAAATTTATTTGACATTAATCAAAACACTAAGGAAGACGCGCTGCAAGTGATTTAACTGGAATTTTTTCGGCACAATTAAAATGTTTTTCAGGACACCCCTTGGATCCATGGATCCCACAGGGCCTGCAAGTTAATTTTTGATCACTCTCTATGACCGTGCGATCATCGGCCAATGGACCGAAGCCAAATGCTGGAATGGTTGAACAAAATATCGCCGTGGTCGGAGCATTCATGGCGGATGCCAAATGCATGGGTGCCGAGTCATTCATATAATTCATCAAAGCACCTTCCATCAGGGCAGCCGATTGCAGTAAATTTAAAGTCCCACATAGATTTACTACCCCAGAATGAGTTTGTTGTTGGATCTCATTTCCTAGTTTTATATCATCAGGACCACCAATGATATAAATAGTTAACTGGGATTCAATGGCCTCAATAAAAGCAATCCACTTATGTACCGGAAACTGCTTAGTTTTCCATACAGAAGCCGGTGCAACCGTAATATAGGGTATTGCTCTATACTTTTCAATAGAGGCAAACGTAGCTTTACTCACCTGTAATTCCGGCTTCAACTTAACTAGGGTACCTAAGGGCTTCAATAATTCCAAATTTCTCTCCACCTCATGAACTGGATTCGCCAATGAATGGGCAATGGCATGGTCAAAACTCCACGAAAAGGGATTTTTATCGAATCCTATTTTGACTTTGGCATGAGCCAATAAAGTCAGTAAACCCATAGAATAAAACCTTTGAACATTAATGATTACATCATAGTTTACTTTTCTAACTTCTCTGATCAATTTAATTAAATTCTTAATTTTCTCCTTTTTATCCCAAATCAAAATATTTTGTATTCTTGCGTCTTCGGCAAGTAAGCTTTCATTTCCTTTCCTAACCAAAAAATCTATAGCTACTTTTGGGGAAAACAAGCGCATTTGCGCAATCAAAGGCATGGCAAGAACCACGTCTCCAATAAAAGCAGTTTGAATGATGAGTATGCGATTGGGTCTCATAATCAGCTAAATTAATCAATCCAATGATCCAAAAACAATTATTCCAATCAACTAAAAAAGAGAATAAAATATTTTAGTCAAAATACTTAGGCTTAATCAACAGATGCAGGAATATCATTACAGCGAATTATCCAATGGGGTGAGAACCATTCATAAAGAAGTCAATTATACCAAAATTGCCCATATAGGCATCATGCTGGATATTGGTAGTAGAGATGAAGACAGTACCCAGAAAGGTATTGCCCATTTCTGGGAACACATGGCCTTCAAAGGAACTCATAAAAGAAAATCATTCCATATTATCAATAGATTGGAATCACTTGGAGGAGAACTCAATGCATATACGACAAAAGAAAAAATTTGCTTTTATGCATCTATTTTAGATATACACATAGAAAAAGCCGTTGAACTCCTGATTGATATTGTATTCAATTCAGCTTTTCCTGAGAAACAGATTGAAAAGGAACGCCAAGTCATTCTTGAAGAAATGTTCATGTATCAAGACACGACTGAAGATGCCATTACGGATGAATTTGATGAAATCATCTTCCATGAGCACCCTTTGGGATGTAATATTTTAGGAACGGAGCAATCGGTTAAATCCATCTCAAAAGCTGATTTTATCCAATTTATTAAAGCCCATGTTAATTTAGAAAAAATTGTATTTTCAAGTCTAGGTAATATTTCCTCAAAAAAAATAGATCGACTGATCAATAAGTATTTAGCTCCTCTAGAAGCGCAATTGGGTATCCAAAAAAGGCCTATATTTAATGGTTATCAAGCCCATCATCAGTCAAAAAATAGAGAAATCTCACAAGTCCACCACCTTATGGGATTGCCTACTTACAGCCTACATGATCCCAAACGCATTCCTTTTTATTTATTAACGAATATTCTAGGTGGGCCCGCCATGAATTCAAGATTAAACTTGAGCCTTCGAGAAAAACACGGATTTGTTTACGGAGTGGAGGCCCAATTCTTATCTTATACGGACATTGGACTTTTCAGTATTGGTTTTGCGACAGACCCCACCAATTTCAAGCGGAGTAAAGCGCTGGTTCTAAAAGAAATAAAGAAACTTCGAAATCAAACACTGAGTGAAGGGCAACTTCGTGTTGCCAAAGGGCAACTCAAAGGGCAGATGGCTATGTCTGAAGAAAATAATAATGCCATGATGTTGATGATGGCAAAAAGTCTTTTGGACCTAAATAAAATCCCATCTCTGGATGAAGTTTTTAAAAAAATTGACCTCATTACTGCCCTCGAACTTAGAGAAATCGCCGAGGAGGCATTACAAGTTGACCAAATGAGTTCATTGACTTTCATGCCTCATTAATTAATCTAGTTAGATTTAAATTATGGATTTCCTTCCGGTAAAAATCAAGCAATATGTAGAGGCTAATAGTTCAACAGAAGACCCCTTGTTAAAAGAAATTATCAGAGATACCCATCTTCACGTTTTAAATCCAAGGATGCTCAGTGGCCATTTTCAAGGAAGACTCCTCTCCTTTTTAAGCCATATGCTGCAACCTCAACAAATTCTTGAAATTGGAACCTTCACAGGCTATGCAACCCTCTGCTTGGCCGAAGGATTGTCCTTAGATGGTACCATTACTACTATTGATGTCAATGAAGAAATCGCTTCGAGAACGAAAGCTCATTTTTCGAAATCAAAGTTCAACCATCAAATTATCACTAAAACCGGTGATGCACTTAAAATTATTCCCAAACTTCAAGCCAACTGGGATCTCGTATTCATTGATGCCGATAAAGAGAGTTATTTGACCTACTATGAAATGGTGCTCCCTAAATTAAAGCCCAGAGGTTTTATTATTGTCGATAATGTATTGTGGGATGGAAAAGTTATCGATGAAAATGAAACAGATAAAAAAACAAAGTCTTTGAAATTATTTAACAAATTTGTTCATCAAGATACGAGGGTTGATAATCTCTTGCTTCCCATTCGTGATGGTTTAATGATCCTGAGAAAAAAATGAAAATTAATTTCTTCATAATATGCTTTCTGCATGTAGTTGCCCTATTGGCCAATGGTACACCTGTAGTTACCAAAGAAGTTGAGTTTGGTAACATGAAACTTGTTTTATCTAGAAATGTCATGGCTGAGATTCAAAAGCAAGTCAATTCTCTTACCAGCAGTCCTAAGTATTATCAAATGAAGGTGGACCGCATGCTGCTTTATTTTCCTATTATAGAACGCGTCTTCAAGGAAGAAGGGATTCCCGAAGATTTTAAATACCTTGCTATTCAGGAAAGTGGCTTGGTCTCCGATGCGATATCTTCTGCTGATGCCGTTGGTTTTTGGCAATTCAAAGATTTCACAGCGCGTGAAGTAGGTTTACGTGTAGACAAACAGATAGACGAAAGAAAAAATATCGTCGCTTCATCTCGTGGAGCTGCAACGTATCTGAAAAGACACAATTTCTTAGTAGACAATTGGATTTATGCCATGTCTGCCTATCAAGCAGGGATGGGAGGTGCTCGAAAATACATGAATAAATCAAATTATGGTGATAGAAAATTAGAAATTAATTCTTCTACCCATTGGTATGTGAAGAAGTTTATCGCTCATAAAATCGCCTTTCAAGATCGGGTCAATGACAAGCATTCTCAAAACTTATCTCTGATTGAATTCGAAAAGGGAGCGAATAAAAATCTAAGTCGAATAGCCAAGGAATTTGAACTTGATGTGGATTTGATAAAAACATATAATAAATGGATCCGTACTGGAGAAATTCCTGAAGACAAAACCTATGTCGTATTGATTCCTACTCAGCAAAAAGTCAAAAACGAAACATTGTCCGACGTTGTAGCAAAAATTGAAACTAAACCTGCTGTAGAAAAGACCAAGATTGAAGAAAAAATATATCCTTCTGAAATGGTAACGGGCCTCTTAGATGTAAATTCAAATCGCCTAAAATTTAATGGCTTAACGGCTATTTTGTCAGGTAATTCTAATAACCTTAATTCCCTTGCTGCCGAAGCAGGGATTTCAATCAAACTGCTGATCAAATACAATGACCTCAAACCTCAGGATCCAATAAAAGCGAATACTATTTACTATCTAGAGTCTAAAAAATCAAAATCCAAAATTGGTTTTCATGTCGTAAAAAAATCAGAAAACCTTTGGTCCATTTCCCAGAATTATGCCCTACGACTGAATAAATTAATGACCATGAATCGCATAACCTCTAATGAAAAAATAGAAATTAATAGGATTTTATGGCTCAATGCGAAAAGACCTAAAAACATGCCCATTCAATATCATAAGAAAGAACAAAAAAAAGAAATGAATATTGCAACCATTGACATTGAAGAGCAACTAGAAAAGTCAGATAAAATCATTCAAACCTCTACAACAGTTAATAAAAAAATATCGACAGCCAAAAATATTCATACTGTCGTGGAAGGAGAATCGCTCTGGTCTATTGCTCAGAAATATAATGTGTCAGTAAAAGATCTAAGAACCTTTAATGAAATTAATGAAAGTGGTACCGTGAACATCGGCCAACAATTATATATATTCTCGACTCAAAAAGAACTCTCTAAATCTAGCAAATCTAATATTTATACAGTCCAAGCAGGGGACTCTTTTTATAGTATTGCGGTTAAACATAATATGACTGTCAAGGACTTAATGCGACTCAACAGACGCATCAATGATGTAGTAATGATCGGAGACAAGCTCAAAGTTTACTCCAACTAATACTCAAAATCCAGTCCCAACCTATCTTTTAGTTTTTGAAGCAAGGGCTGCTCTTTTACCATAAAATCGTATTTGTCCTTACTGGTATACAGTTTGTCTTTTTTAGGGTCTTCTTTAACTTCTTTGTGAACAATCAACTGGTCATTAGATAAATTTTCCCGTAAAAAATTAACCAACTCAACTTCAATTCGATCCAATATCGCAAGCTCTAAAGAGCTATTCAACACGATAAGAGCATTCATATCTTTTTTAGTTATTTTACGCATCAAAATGAGCTGCTCCATTTCACTTACCACTTTCTTTTTACGTAATTCAATAAAATTCTTCCAGGCCTCTTGAAGTTCTCCTTCTGTAAATGCTTCATTTTTCAGTATTTTTTCCTTGACTTCTTTAGATCGCTGATCTTTCTTTTTCTTAAAAATTGAAGGGGTTTCTTTCTGTGTTGGGGATAGGCTGTCAGACTTTAATTCTAAAGAAGGCGCAGCTGATTCCACTCTCTTTACTGGATCAGTATCATCTTCCTTGACCTCTTGATGTGCTCCGGGTGACTCAGTTAAATTCTTATTAAAAATAGATGGGGTCTCTTTTTGACTGAGAGATGACGTATCAGAGGCTTCTTTAGGTATCGATTGGTCTGTCTGCTTTTCTCTTTTTTCCTTGCCTATCTCTTTCGAATCAATTTTTTGATGAGGCATTGACCGATCATCTAAGTCAAGACTTTTTTTTTTACTACTTCCTCTGGTGCTGAAAGTTTGAAGGCTCGATCAAGTTGGGACAGCTTCATCAGGCAAAGTTCTATGTGAAGCCTTTGGTTTTTACTCTGTTTATAACCCTGATCACATTGGTTAATCATATTCAATCCCGAAAGCAAAAAAGAAGTAGAAGACCGTTCAGCTTGATCTTTAAACTTATTCTTAACATTTTCCGAAACTTCTAACAAGACTAAGGTTGCTGGATTTTGACAAACCAATACATCCCTAAAATGTTGGGCCAAACCGATCAGAAAATTGTGCGCATCAAACCCTTTTTTCAGTATTTCATCAAACAGCACCAATGTTGCGGATAAATTTTGCTCGATAAAAAGATCCGAAAGCTTAAAATAATAATCATGATCAAGAATATGTAGATGAGTGATCGTATTTTGATAAGTGATTTTTTTGTCTGAAGAAAAAGTGACAATCAAATCAAACATAGACAACGCATCTCTCAAAGCCCCATCCGACTTCTGTGCAATTAAATGCAAGGCATCATCATCATAACTAATCCCTTCTTCCTGAGCTATTTTTTTTAATTGGCCAACAATATTTTCGATTTCAATACGGTTAAAATCATAAATCTGACATCTTGACAAGATCGTCGGAATGACTTTGTTTTTTTCTGTGGTAGCCAATATGAAGATGGCATATGAGGGCGGTTCTTCGAGTGTTTTTAAAAAGGCATTGAACGCCTGATTCGACAACATGTGTACCTCGTCAATAATATAAACTTTGTATTTACCCTCCTGAGGGGGATAGCGCACCTGATCAATTAAATTACGAATATCTTCCACTGAATTATTGGATGCCGCATCTAATTCATAAATATTTAAATTGGCCGTATTTGCATCCCCATTCTGAGCTTCAAATCCATTGATCATTCGGGATAAAATACGGGCACATGTAGTTTTTCCAACCCCTCGAGGACCACAAAATAATAATGCTTGTGCCAATTGATTGTGTTCAATTGCATTCTTTAAAGTAGTGGTAATATGACCTTGACCTACTACCTCTTCAAACCCTAAGGGCCTGTATTTTCTTGCCGATACAACAAAACTCTCCATCTATCGTGCTATATTATGAAAAATTGGTCGTATTCGAAGACGAATTTGATAATAATTTACGAATTTGTATTAGATATTTTAAAGCCCTTTTTTTGTAGCAACGAAATCTTAAAAAAAAATGAGCTCAGTGATCATCAGTGGTATTCAGCAAATAGGTATTGGAGTAAATGATGTGAAAAAATCATGGAAATGGTACCGTAAATATTTTGGCATGGATATTCGTGTTTTTGAAGATGCGGCTATCGCACATTATATGCTGCCCTACACCGGAGGTGAACCTCGCGAGAGGTATGCTGCTTTGGCACTCAATTTACAAGGTGGTGGTGGCTTTGAGATATGGCAGTATACCCAACGAACTCCTCAACCACCCAAACAAGAAATACAATTAGGTGATTTGGGTATTTTTTGTGCCAAAATTCGTACTCGAAATATCCAAAAGACTTACCAATACTTTAAATCAGAAGGTTTGGATTTAATCGGTGAGTTAATGATTGATCCTAGAGGAATTTGGCATTTTTACCTGCGTGATCCAAACGGAAATGTTTTTGATCTCATAGAGCAAGAGGCACCCTGGTTCAAAAATGAAAAAAAACATACAGGAGCAACTTATGGTGCGACCATTGGCTGTACAGACTTAATCAAGTCTATCTCTTTTTATCAAGATATTTTAGGCTACGACTTGGTACTGTATGAAGGCGAGGATATATATGATGATTTACAAGGACTGCCCCTAAAAGAAGGGAAATACAAACGAGCCATTCTCACACATTCTCAAGCCAGAGCAGGCGCCTTTTCAGAATTGTTCGGACCCAGTGAAATAGAATTATTTGAATCCCAACACGCGGAGAAAACCAAAATTTTCCAAGACCGATTTTGGGGCGATTTAGGATTCATACACTTATGTTTTGATGTCAATGGCATGGATGCTTTAAGGAAGCAGTGCGAAGCCAAAGGATGTGCTTTTACGGTTGATAGCAGTGCGGCTCAAGATGGGGCTTCTTTTGATATGGGTGAAGCTGCTGGCTTCTTTTCCTATATTGAAGATCCCGATGGCGCCCTCATCGAATTTGTCGAAACCCACAAAGTCCCCATTGTCAAAAAATTGGGATGGAACTTGAATTTAAAAGCAAGGACGGCTAGCAAGCCCTTACCTAAATGGATGCTTAAAGCCTTTGCTTTCAATCGTGTCAAAGAGTAATCAAATCCATTGGGCACATTGAAGATAACTTTCATTCAAACCGGCGGGACTATTGATAAAGATTATCCCAAAACAAGAAACGGATGGGCCTTTGAAATAGGTGATCCAGCCATCCTACGCGTTTTGGAAAAACTGAATCCCTCGTTTGAATATGAAATTATCACGGTTTTCAGAAAAGACAGTTTAGAAATTGATCTAGCAGATAGAAATCAGTTGGCAGCATTGATCCAAAATCATAAATCCTCCATTTTTATCATCACCCATGGTACCGATACTTTAATTGAAACCGGCCAATTTCTAGAAAAAAAAATAAACAAAAAACTAATCATCCTAACTGGTGCCCTGCGGCCCGAAAGATTCACCAATAGCGATGCTGCTTTAAATATTGGGACGGCTATTGGAGTGGCAAACAGTCTTAAAAAAGGCGTCTATATCGCCATGAATGGAATTGCTCAGTCAGTTGATTTAGTCAGGAGAGATGAAAAAACAGATCGCTTTTATTAAATAAAAACTTGACAAAAATTAAAAAGAATGATTCCAATTATTGCATTAGCATCCTCGGTTGCGGTTGGCTAGGTTTACCCTTGGCCAGACAATTGGTCCAACAGGGACATCAGATCAAAGGGTCAACTACTTCCCAGCAAAAAATGAAATTTATGAAGAGCATAGGGATCGCCCCTTACCTCATCAAACTTACTGAAAAGGAGCCTCAGTGGGTTGACTTTTTACAAACAGATGTATTGGTGATTGTGATTCCTTTGAAAGAAATAGAGCCTTTCAAAGATTTGCTCAAAACCCTTCCATCCACAGTCAAAGTAATTTATACCAGTTCTACGGCTGTCTACTTACCTAGCGAGGAGCCCATCAATGAAAAAGGTGCCTTAGATACACAGCATCCCCTTTTAGCCATAGAACAAGTTATTCGGAATTCTGAGAATCCAAGCACCATCATCAGACTTGCGGGTCTATTTGACCAGCGCAGGCACCCAGGACGTTGGTTTACCAATAAAGTCCTCAATAATCCAAACGGTCCCGTGAACCTCGTTCACCTTAATGACTGCCTAGGTATTATCGAGAAAATCATCACCCATCAAGTGTGGGACGAAGTTTTTAATGCCTGCGCCAATGAACACCCCTCGCGAAAAGATTTTTATTCGCGTACCTCAAGAGCGCTCGGTAGTCCACCACCTCAAATAAATGAACAGAAAAATTCTATAAAAATTATTGATAATCAATGGATTAAAAAGAAATTAGATTTTTCATTCTATGTTTCCTTAAATGATTTTGAAAAGTATTTTTGAAGTGACCTGAGTCTAAATTAATTGTTTTTTTTCTGTCTTTTCAACCCCAAGGTTCTGATAAAAAAAGCATTAAGAAAACCCACGGAGAGCCAATTGGGCAAAGTATAATTGAAGAAATGATCATTTGTGATGATGTAATTGCTCTTTGGTGACGCGCTTTCAAATATTTTTATGATCCGCTCAGATAAGACTTCAGGGGTCATAGCTTGCTTAATGGTTTTCAAAACAAACTTATTCAGAAATGCATTCATGGCACTTTCATAGGGCGTATCGCTAAACTCCTCGGTGGCTTTCAATATCGTCTTTTCAAAAATAGGGGTTTTTATTGGACCGGGACCTACTACAATAAGCTTAATCCCATAAATATTCAATTCGGTTCTAAGACTTCTAGACAATCCCTCCAAAGCAAATTTAGATCCGCAATAAGCACCAATAAAAGGCATCGCAATTTTACCATTAATAGAACTGATCATTACTATTCTACCGGGCGTGACTTGCCTCTGATTTTTTACCCCTAAAACACCTGAAAACACCTGAGATACCTTCATCAGTCCTATCACATTTACTTCGAATTGATATCTTAAATCAGCTACTGAAAGGTGCAATAGCGGCCCTGCTAAAGCCAACCCAGCATTATTAAAAAGTCCTGTTAAGGTAGACCCGTTCAATCTCTTTTCTACCTCTAAAGCTGCCTTTTCAATGGCCGCATGATCTGTAATATCAAAATATAGCGGAATGAAAGTAGCTCCAAATTTATCAGAAAGTCGTTGACCATCTTCTGGCTTCCTGACACTTCCAAACACCAAATAATCTTTGGAAATCAAATCAACACAAAGCTGATATCCGATCCCAGTCGATACTCCCGTAATTACTACACTTTTATTCATAAGCTAAAAAAAACAGATTTAATCTCATCGGTGATTCGCCTAGGATTAAAAGATTGCGTATCGACCAGGCACCATTGCGTGCTGGCTTCGGCCACTAGGACTTCACTATCATCATATATCCAAACCATCAGACCCCACAATGCCCCTTTGGCATTATCAAAAACTTGTATTTTTATAAATGCTTTTTGATTAAATTTTAATGGCTTTTTATAAGTGATATCATGATTTACCACCACCCACTTATATTGATTTATAATTTCCTGAGAAGCACGGATCTGCCAATGTTCTTTGGCAAGATCTTGTACCCAACTGAGGTAGACTACATTGTTCACATGATTTAGTTCATCTATATCTGCTGATTTAACAAAAATTATTTTTTGATATGTCGCTACTTTATCCATTAATAAACTACTAAATCTTTAACCTCCTTTTTGTACCAATAAAATGTCTCAAAATTTCCAGGAAACCAAGCGCCTTTTCTTTTTTTCCATCCCATCCATTTACTTTTTACACCCCCTATGGGAAGCATTTTTACCCACATTTTCCAACCTCTTGGAAAATAATTCTCATCTAACAGCCAAAGATAAGTATCTCCAGGCGTTGAACCTCCTTGCGTATAGGTAACCAATAACCCATGTCCTTTCGGGACCTTTACGCTACTTAGCAAGACACCTGGATCATTTAATTTATAGGGGGCCACCAGCCAAAAAGAGTCATTATTAAAATACTGAATGGCCTGATTGACTGCTTTTTTATTTTGATCACCTAACAAAATGATGCCCCCTTGATAAGCCATTCCCTCTAGGGTTTCAGTAGATACATTTACTTCAAGATCAGCCCAAATGACTTTTACCGAATCCTCTTTTTTGTTCCAATCAAAGAAATGGTATCCATATTGCCAAGAAATAAAACGCAAGCTATCATATGCTGGTTTATTCATGGCTTCTGACATTTTTTCAGCCAACCAAAGCGCTTCTTGACTTCCTTTTGATTCAGGTAATCTTTCATCTAAAATAAAAATTATTACTCCGACAGAAAATGCTATTCCTAAAATTAATACCAATAAAGATAAAATAAGACTCTTCAATTACTAGGTGGATTACTAGGTGGATTTAAAATCTTTATAAATATTAAACATAAGAAATGAGCACAATCGCAATGTAGGCATCGGTTAGAAGATAAGTCCCCCTCGAACATACACCTATATTACCTAAATTTATTATCATTCAAATTAAAAAAATCACCATCCATGATTAAAAAAATCCTATTTAATTGCTTCTAGATTTTTTCAAGGGTAATGCGATCATGTCACAGGGCCAGTAAGTAACTGAAGATATTTTTATCTTTTTTTCAAAAAATAAAAATTAAAGCTTCGCTTTTATTTAACTCTAACATAACTGACCACTGTTAAAATTTTCAATGAAACCTAATAAAAATTCATTTTCAATCGATTATTCAGTTTTAATTAGTCGTTATTTTCCTATATTTATAAATTAAAAATCTTTGTTTCCATTAAGCGCCCTAAACATTTACTTGATTAATTACAAATGACAACAGATATCAATCTTAGCCAAACGGGTCGCAATAGCTTGGTCCTTTTACGCATCCTGATAGGATGGCATTTTTTATATGAAGGGGTTTTAAAACTATATAATCCAGCATGGACCTCCAAAGCCTACCTGTCAAGCGCTGAACTATTGACTCCCTTATTTCAATGGCTCTCGGGTGCTGGTATGATTCATTTAGTGGATAATCTTAATATTTTCAGCCTAATGGTGGTGGGTCTTTCCTTACTTCTGGGTTATTTTGAACGGGTCGGTTCGGTTTTTGGGATTTGCTTGCTCCTTATGTACTATCTAGCACATCCGGCATTACCAGGTGCCTCTCAAGCGGGCACAGAAGGCTCATATTGGATCATTAATAAAAACCTCATTGAAGCCGCTGCCCTTTTTGTACTCTATCAAATGCCTACAGGTACTTATTTTGGGCTTCAATCATTGAAAAAAAATAGTTTAAATCCCAAAACCAAATAGTCATGTCAGAAGATAAAAAGAGCAATTGGTCGCGAAGGGACCTACTGAAAGGAATTGCCGGTATGCCTATTGTAGGGAGTGTTTGGTGGGCCGGTGCTAGTAAAGGAGTTAATAATACACAAGCTAGAGATTCTATTCTAAAGACATTGAATATCAATGCCTCACCGCCGCCACCTTCAGGTCCTATGGCGGGAGATCCCATTAGAATTGGAATCATCGGTTTTGGTATCAGAGGTCCCCAGCTGTGCAGAGCACTAGGTTTTGGTCAGAAAAGTTGGCTCGCAAGTATGGCTGAAGCTGCCAAAAAGAATCCCAAGGATACCCGTTTGTCTTCCTTTTTAGAACAAGAGCACCTCAACGTTCACATCACGGCCGTCTGTGATCTTTTTGATGTGCGCGCTCAGGATGCGATAGACTCTTTCAGTACAGACGTAGTGAAGGTTCAAAGATTCAGAACGCATCAAGAATTGGTCGAAAGTGATGTGGTTGATGCCGTTATCATTGCCACGCCGGATCATTGGCACGCACCTATTGCCATCGCGGCGTTACAAGCAGGAAAGCATGTCTATGTAGAGAAGCCAATGACCCATAATATCAAAGAGACTTACGCGCTCAAAGATGTTGTTGAAGCCTCAAACGTGGTCTTTCAAGTCGGTCACCAACACAGGCAAACACAAAGTTTCTTAACCGCCCAAGACGTAGTCAAAAAGAATATACTTGGCCATGTTTCGCTGATTCAAGCTAATACCAATCGCAATGATGACAATGGGGCATGGCAATATCCCATTCACGAAAAAGCCAATCCCAATACCGTCGATTGGAAACAGTTTATTGGAAATGCCCCTATGGTTCCTTTCAATGCTGAACATTTTTTTCGTTGGAGAAAATGGTGGGCTTATGGATCCGGCCTTTCCGGAGATCTTATGTCCCATGATTATGATCGTGTAAATTGTATCTTGAAAATGGGAATTCCTAGCTCTGTGATCGCCTCAGGTGGAATTTATACCCATAAAGATGGTAGAAATGTTCCTGATGTTATGCAGGTAAATATGGAGTTTTCTGATTTCTCAACGGGTTCCAGTCAAGCGGCAGGAAAAGAAAAAGGTATGACTATGGTTTATAGTGCCACTTTAGGTAACCAATATGGTAGAACAACCGCTTTCATGGGTCATGATGCCACCATGGAAGTAGGGAACAGTTTGACCATTTATGCGGATGGTAAATCCACCAAGTTTAAGGAAAAAATAGTATCCGAAGAAATGGATCCCAATGTCCCTATCTATCAATACGATCCCGCCTCAGGAAGTACGGATGGAGTTACTTCTGCCACAGCTAAATATTTCGCTGATAAAGGACTCCTTTGGACTTATAGAGATGGTAAACATGTAGATTCTACCCATTTACACGTTCGAGAATGGCTCAGTTGTATTAGAAATGGTGGGACCCCAAGTTGTAACATTAGAGAAGGATTTGAAGAGGCCATGACCTCACATATGGGTGGTCTGTCCTACAAACTAGGTCGCCGAATAGATTGGGATCAAGCCAAGCAAGAAATCGTACAAGTTGAAGGATATGATTTAGATGAAGCCTTACTTGAGGATAAAGAGAAGATTGTTTGAGGAGTCGCCTATGGGGAATAAAACTAGTCAAGCATACGTTCGAAAAAATCGACCGTAGCTTTATAGGCATCAATCCAGCTCTGATGTAATAAAAATCCGTGAACTTCATCAGGAAAAACCAATTGCTCATAGTAGACTTTTTCTTCTCGAAGGGCCTTTATTTTATCAACTGATTCGCTAAAGGGCACATTTCGATCATCATCCCCATGGATAAGTAACACGGGAGAACACCAGGTATCCATATGGGCAATTGGACTTGAATCGTAGGCTAATTTGGCAAAATAAGGATGTTCCAAGGCCTCATAACTCGGCATAAAATTTTTAATGATTACATTCCAGTTCATAACACCATGAATATCAACCCCCGCAGCAAACATATCTGAGGCTCTTGCTAACCCCATAGCGATAAGTTATCGACCATAAGAACCTCCCCATAAGCCTATTTTGGTCGCTTCTACATCGGGATGGTTTTGTAAAAAAAAACCTGCCCCAAGGACATCATTAAATTCACTATTTCCGCCTGCCCCATAATTCAGCACTTCTCGAAATTTCAAGCCATAACCCGTACCACTGAGGTAGTTGACCGACAGCACTACATAT
>MDTB01234633.1_pt1 | contig 45248 bp, 44 predicted proteins | sample 811161 | NCBI WGS metagenome assembly MDTB01 (sample SAMN05326650, study PRJNA326480) | marine metagenome | isolation source: seawater | place: Mediterranean Sea | collected 2009 | reverse complement strand
TCTGCAACATCCTCACACACATCTGATGGCAATTCAACATTTTCAATGGATAATGTGTTTTGAGCAAAAATCATGCTCATAAATAAAAAACTCAAAATACTTATTTTTTTAACAATAGTCATAGACTACCTCCATAATTAATTATAATAACTTCTTTACTGGAAACGGATTAAAAATATAATTTTTAGATATATTTCCCAACATAAAAGTATCTTTTTTTTATCTTTGATGTAATTTATTAAAAGTTTTATGAAAATTTATTCTTTATACTGTAACCAATTGTAAATGATATCCTCAAAAAAAAATCAAGTTTTAAATTATAAATTGAATCGTTCTGATTCGTCTATTATTTGATTTTCAACAGATATGTCAATTGGATTTGAATCATCTAATTCTAAATCAAATGGCCAAAAAATAGGTATCATATATATTGCTAAACCCCAAAAAATTAAGTTTAATGGCAACCCTAAGTACACAAAATCTTTCATTTTGTACTGACCTGGTCCAAATACCATCATATTAGTTTGATAGCCCATTGGTGTCATAAAACATGCTGAAGCGCCAAAGCATATAGCCATTAAGAATGGCTTAGGGTTACATCCTACACCTTCTGCAATTAAAAAACTAATCGGTGTTAAAATAATAGCTATTACAGCATTAGATAGAAATGCAGTAAAGAAAAAAGTTACAAAATAAAAAATAGCTAAAAATATATAATTAGAGTATTCAGTGTTAGGCAAAACACTTTCAATTGCTAAAAACAAATTAGCAAATTGCCTGTCCAAGCCAGTAAACTCAATTGCAATACCAAGTGGAATTAATGCAGCTATTAAAAATATGACAGATAAATTAATAGATTCAAAAGCATCTTCAACAGTGATTGTTCTTAATGCTAAAAGCACTACGCATCCTAAAATAGCTGCAATATGAATCGGCACAACATTAAATGATGACAAAAGCATAATACATGGAATAACTAGTATGGATGCCCACCAATAACGATGATAATTAAGATGTATATTCAATTCTTCTAGGACTATAAAATGAATTGAATCTTTTAATTTTTCCACTTTATCTTTAGGAACCATTATAAGAAGTGTATCTGAAAACTTGAGCTTTATTTTTGAAACTTTCTCTCTTAATAAAGACTGCTGTCTTCTTACTGCAAGAACAAAAGAAGAAAAAATAATCCTAAAATTAGTACCACTTATTGTTTTACCTATCAATGATGATTGCTGGGTTATAATGGCCTCTACAATAACATGATTTTCACCCTCTAACTCTTGTTGTGACATTTTAACATCAGGAAGAATAAGAAGATTAAAATAACTCTTAAATTTTAAAATATTATCTGCGTTAATTCTTATAATAATAACGTCATCTTCTAAAATTTTAACAGAATGGATATTTTGGGTTACTATATCTTTTTTTTGCCTAATTATGCGAACTAAATCAAAACTGTAATCCAAATCACCTTTAAAATCATTGAAATTTTTTCCGATTATATTCGATTTGTTTGGCACTCTATATTCAGTAATATATTTAGATATATGATATTTTTGGGTTAAAGAGCCTGTTATCGATCTAGATGGAATAAGCCACTTAGCAGCAATTATATTATAAATTGTACCTACTCCTAAAAAAATTAGCCCTAATTTTGTGAATTCAAACATAGAAAAAGAATACTGCTCATAGCCTGCAGTACTTTGAACTATTGAATTAACCAATAAATTAGTTGATGTACCTATTAGTGTAAGAGTTCCTCCAAATATAGCTGCATATGATAAAGGAAGTAGTAACTTAGACGGGCTGATATGATATCTTTGACATATATCAATAACTAGAGGAATAAATATTGCAACAACCGCTGTATTGTTAATTAATCCAGATAACAAAGAAACAATTAATAGCAATAAAAATATAGAAAACCACTTCCATCTTCCTGCCCATTTATACATAAAATCTGCAAAAAAAACTAAAAAACCAGTCCTAACCAAAGAACGACTCAATACAAACATAGCACCAATTGCAATAACAGCACTATTTGAAAATCCAGCAAAAATATCATTATGTTCTTTAAGAAGAAATCCTTCAGGATAATAAAATGCTTGAACCGCAATAACATCGACTAATAATATTATTCCAGATATAGCTAGTGCAGTAACTTCAATGCGCATCCACTCGAAAATAAACGAAAACATCGCAAAAAGTAAAATAACCGATAATATGACAACGTTGCTTTCCATAATAAAATAATTAACAAAATATAGCAATAAACTTAATAATATGGATAGAACAAACCTAAATAAAGAGGCCTCCTTTAATTAATAAGGAGGCCTTAATAATAACTTCAACAAATTGGCAGCTTATAAGGTGACTTTATCATCAACACAAATAGTATCTAAAAGCTTATAGCAAACCTGATAAGGATCCATGTTTGCAGATGGACGCCTATCTTCTAAGTATCCATAGCCATCATTCTTGGTTTGCATAGGAATTCTTATTGAAGCGCCTCTATCACTAACTCCATATCTAAACTCATCAATGCTACAAGTTTCATGCAAGCCTGTTAATCTTTCTTGATTCATATCTCCGTATACAGAAATATGTTCAGAATGTTTTTTAGAAAGTTTTTCACAAGCTTCTTCTATAATTGCTAATCCACCTTTTGCCCTCATTGACTTTGTACTAAAATTTGTATGTGCACCTGCTCCATTCCAATCCCCTTTAACAGGCTTAGGATCTAATGTCGCACTAACCCCATAATCTTCTCCAATTTTATACAATAGCCATCTTGCTATCCATAATTGATCCGAAACTTCAAGCGGACCGCAAGGACCAACTTGAAACTCCCATTGACCAGGCATAACCTCTGCATTGATACCAGATATTCTAATACCTGCGAACAAACACGCTTCAAGATGATCTTCAACAATATTACGACCATAAACTTCATCTGACCCTACTCCACAATAGTAAACTCCTTGAGGAGCAGGAAAACCATTATCTGGCCATCCTAAAGGTTTAATACCATCAAAAAATGTGTACTCTTGCTCTATTCCAAACCATGCTTTTTGATCCTTACATTTATAAGCGACATCTCTTAATTTAGCTCTATGATTTGTAGCATGCACTGTGCCATCTGCATTAAAAACTTCACACATAACAATAATTCCATCACCCATCCTTGTAGGATCTGGCATGAAATATACAGGCTTTAATAAACAATCACTATCATTGCCATCTGCCTGATTTGTGCTAGAACCATCAAAACTCCAATCAGGTAAATCATCTAAACTCTTTACTTTCTGTTCAATTATCTTAGTTTTTCCTCTTAGCTTTTGAGTAGGCTCTGAGCCATCAAGCCATATATATTGAGCTTTTGTATATTCTTCCATTCTACCTCCTAGTCTTTAATTGATGTTGATGAATCTGAATTAATATATGTTGATAAAACTATTTGAGTTTGAGTTCTTCTAACTCCTGGCCATTCCTGAATAATCCTAAGGAGCTTTTCTAATTTTTCAGTATTCTCAACTTTTACTAAAAGCAAGTGAGACCCATCTCCTGTAGTAGTATAACATTTCATTATACTTTTATTGGAATTTGCATTTAAAACTACTTTCTCAAAATTCTTAGAAGATTCAGAATAAACAGTAATAAATGCTGTAACATCCAACCCAATCATCTTACTATTAATTATAGGCTTAAATCCAATAATAACACCTATTTCTTTAAGCTTCTTTATTCTGCCAGCAGTTGCCGGAAGAGACAATCCTACCTCATCAGCAATATTACTAATAGATTCTCTACCATCATTGCACAAGAGTTTAAGAATTTTATTATCTATTGAATCTAATTCAGACACATTATAAATTAAGGTTTTTTAATTAATTTACAAAATATTTTTAACTTTAATTACCTTGCAAGTTAATATTTTATTGATTAAGATACATATAGCATGAGTAAAATAATTATATACCACAATCCTCGTTGAGGAAAAAGTCGAGATTCCGTTGGAATACTAGAAAAAAGAAGAGTTGAGTACACTATTGTAAAATATCTCGAATCTCCTTTATCTATAGAGCAATTAAAAAAAATTAGCATCAAACTTAACCTACGCCCAAAACACTTTATAAGAAAAACTGAAGAACAGTTTAAAAGCCTAAACCTTGCCAAAGATATGGAAAACGATGAACGTCTATTTATAGCAATGGCAAAACATCCAAAAATAATAGAAAGACCCATTATTATAAATGGAAATAAAGCCTGTATAGGCAGGCCCCCGGAAAAAATTTTAGAAATTATCTAGAGCCTTATGTCCAAATGTATATATATATGCTATGAGGCAACCCACTAAAAGGCCTCCAATATGCCCCCAATTATCTATACGTGAAACCATCTGACCCATAAGAAGATTTAAAAATAGCATAAAAACAAGCGGCTGATAATTTATTCTATAGAATAAGTCCATACCTTTATTTTTTCTATAAAGAGCTAAAACAACTAAAGATCCAGCAACGCCAAAAACAGCACCTGAAGCACCAACAGAATAAACTATCTCCGTAGGCCTTAATAAAATATTCATTATAGAACTAAGCAATGCCCCTCCAATACCTGAAATAGTATAAATTATAAAAAACCTAAACCTACCAATAAGAGATTCAACTAATTCACCAAGATTATAAAGGGCCATCATATTAAACATTATATGCATAAGACTTCCATGTAAATAGTTTGCAGTTAAAAACCTATAATACTGATTGGTTTCAAATATGGTAACTTGATTGATTACTTCTCCTGTAAACTTATTATATGTACCACTTACAACGCCAATAGATGAAAAGTTTCTTATAAAAAAACTTTCTAAATTAAATAAATACATAACCGCATAAATCAATACATTAATTATTATTAGTTTTTGGGTTATACTTAAACTTTGATTATACCTAATATAGTCCATTAAATCCTCAAAAAGCTATGTCCAAAAATAAAATTAACAAAAATACTATTAATATCAATTGCATCATTTGTATTAATAGTTTTCTTGTAACCAATAAACAACTTAGTTGTATAATTCAACCTATAATAAACACCTATCTCAGACCACAAAACATACAAATCCTTCCATTTATATGTGTTGCCATCACAATAACCTAAATCTACAAAACCATTAAATTTTCTATATACTGGAGAACTATACCGTAATCTTAAATTTACTAAATAACTATCAATCAAATTATTATAAACATAATTTCCAAAGCCATCATATACCTCTTTGTTAAATGGTGTTAAATAAAGACCTACTTCAAAATTATCTATCTCAATATTTACAGGAATCATAAGTATAGACCTATGCAATTCATGAAAATCGGTATACTTAGTAAGATCAAGACCAAAATTTAAAAAAGAAATTCGAGTATCAAATTGATTAGAACCAGAAATTAAAATCTGATAAAAAAATAAACAGAAAACTATATTTTTAAAAAATTTCATGCTTTTATATTAATTTCAGAAAAACTTAAAAATCTCCTTGAACTCTCTGAATATCTATTTCCTCAACAACAAGCTTACTGCTTGGCAACATAGCATCTACAATGCTTTTAGCAACATCTGCACCAGACATCATTTCTTGTCGAGGAAAATCGAAACCGATTTTATCCCAAAAACCTGTATCTACAGCACCAGGCTGAACAGATATAACTTTAATATTATGCTCTCTAAACTCTTCTCTAATACTCCTTGAAAAACCTAATAAACCAAATTTAGAAGAAACATACGCAGATGACCCAGGGTAAGCTTTTTTACCAGCAACAGAATTAATAAATACAATCATACCTTGAGATCTATCGATCATAGGTTTTGAAAAAAACTTAGTAATTAAAAAAGAGGCTCTTAAATTTGTTGAAATTTGAGAATCCCAATCTTCAATAGATATATCTTGAATCTTATCAAATATACCAAGACCTGCATTATTAACAACAGTCTCAACAAACCCAATTTTTAATGATTTTTTATATAATTTTTTTATAGAATCTGGACATGTGACATCAACAGAAATAATATGAGATTTGCCTCCTAAAGCATTAATTTTTTTAGCAGTATCTTGTAACCCACTTAAGTTTCGTGAAGCCAAAATAACCTCAAAATTTCTTTTAGATAATTCAATAGAAAGTTGTTTGCCAATACCAGAAGAAGCGCCAGTTACTAGAATGATTTTTTTATGCATATTTAAATTGAAAATTAATTTTTATAATTAGAAGAATAATTTTATGCATTAAAAGAGTTTATTTCAAGCAATTTGTTGAAAGATTCTAAAAATAGACAAATAACACATTACTATCTGATTTAGTTTTACAATAACAGTTAAAGCTTCTATATTTTTCTGAAATTATTTAGATTTACTATACATTAAAAGATTATGAGTATTTACAAAGATTACATAAAAGAAATTAAAAATCGAAAAGCTCAAGGCTTAAATCCTAAACCAATTGATGATGGAAATTTACTCAATGAGATAATCAATCAAATAAAAGACACCCATCATCCTGATAGAAAAAATTCCATTAATTTTTTTATTTACAATGTAATACCAGGAACCACAAGCGCTGCTTCAGTTAAAGCTGATTTTTTAAAGGATATAATTTTGTGTAATTATTCAATAGAAGAGATTCCTCCTCATTTTGCATTTGAGCTTCTATCTCACATGAAGGGCGGTCCATCCATTAAGGTGCTTCTAGACTTAGCTTTAGGAGATGACTCATCAAATTCTATAGAGGCAACAAATATTCTTAAAAATCAAGTTTTTCTTTATGAAGCAGACATGCAATGTTTAGAAGAAGCATATTTAAATGGAAATAAAGCTGCTAAGGAAATCTTAACAAGCTATTTAAATGCAGAGTTTTTCACTAAACTTCCAGATATTAAAGATGAGATCAAAGTAGTAGCCTATGTTGCTGGAATAGGAGATATTTCTACAGACTTCCTGTCTCCTGGTAGCGATGCTCATTCTAGGTCTGATAGAGAATTGCATGGAAAATCCTTATTTGAACATAGTATCGAAAAACAAAGAGAGCTTTTATCTCTACAAAAAAAACATCCAGATAAAACTATTATGTTGATAGCTGAGAAAGGTACTATGGGCGTAGGCTCCTCAAGAATGTCAGGAGTAAACAATGTCGCTCTTTGGATTGGCAGGAAGTCTAGTCCATATGTCCCATTTGTAAACATTGCACCTATCGTTGCAGGAACAAATGGTATTTCCCCTATTTTCTTAACAACAGTTAGCGTTACAGGAGGAATAGGCCTCGACCTTAAAAACTGGTCTAATAAAAAAGATGAAAATAGGAATAAAATCCTAGATTCAAATGGAGATCCGGTTTTAGAGGAAATATATTCTGTAAAAACTGGAACCATTTTTACAATTAACACAATAAATAAAAAATTATATAGTAATAACACAGAATTAATTGATATTTCAGAATCTTTCACTCCTCAAAAAATGGAGTTTATGAAAGCAGGAGGATCTTATGCAATAGTTTTTGGTAAAAAATTACAAACATTTGCAGCTAAAGTTTTAGGCATTGATGCTCCTGAAATATTTGCTACTTCAAAAGAAATTTTTAATAAAAATCAAGGATTGACAGCTGTTGAGAAAATATTCAACAAAAATATCCTAGGCTCATCTTCAGGTAAAGTTTTACACGCAGGGTCTGATGTTCGGGTAAAAGTAAATATTGTTGGCTCTCAAGATACTACTGGTCTTATGACATCTCAAGAACTAGAATCAATGGCTGCTACAACAATTTCGCCTATCATCGATGGAGCCTATCAATCCGGATGCCATACAGCTTCTGTTTGGGACTTAAAGTCTCAAAAAAACATACCCCGTCTTATGAAGTTTATGAATGACTTTGGACTCGTTACTGGCCGTGACCCAAATGAAAAATACCATGCAATGACAGATGTTATTCATAAGGTTTTAAACGATCTTACTGTAGATGACTGGTCTATAATTATTGGTGGTGACTCTCACACAAGAATGTCTAAAGGAGTTGCTTTTGGAGCTGATTCCGGAACTGTCGCTATAGCACTTGCTACAGGAGAAGTTTCTATGCCTATACCTCAATCAGTAAAAGTTACTTTTAAGGGTGAAATGAATTCAAGTTTAGATTTTCGAGATGTTGTTCATGCTACACAATCTCAAATGCTTAGTAAGTTTAGCGGTGAAAATATATTCCAAGGAAGAATTATTGAAGTACATGTTGGCACTCTTCTTGCAGACCAAGCTTTTACTTTTACAGATTGGACAGCTGAGATGAAAGCAAAAGCTTCTATATGTATTTCAGATGGCAAAACTTTAATCAAATCATTGAAAATCGCAAAAAGCAGAATAGAGATGATGATTGAAAAAGGAATGGATAATAATCATAAATCACTTAATGGTCTTATTGAAAAAGCTAATAAAAGAATTCAAGAGATTGAGTCTAACACTAAACCACCATTATCACCAGACTCTAATGCAAAATATTTTGCTGAATTTGAAGTTGATTTAGATAAAATTTATCAACCAATGATTGCAGATCCTGATGTTTTAAACGAGGATATATCAAAAAGATATACACACGACACTATAAGAGAGTTATCATACTATAAAGGTAAGAAACAAGTAGATCTTGGATTTGTAGGATCTTGCATGGTTCACAAAGGTGACTTGAAGATTCTTGCTCAGATGCTTCGCAATCTTGAATCTTCTAATGGAAAAGTTAAGTTTAATGCACCTCTAGTAGTTGCTGCTCCAACATATAATATTATTGAAGAACTTAAATCTGAGGGTGACTGGAAAGTTCTACGAGATTACTCTGGATTTGAATTTGATGACAGAAACCCTAAAAATACTGCTAGAACAAATTATCAAAATATGATGTACCTTGAAAGACCTGGTTGCAATTTATGTATGGGAAATCAAGAAAAGGCTCAAAAAGGAGATACTGTAATGTCAACCTCTACTCGTTTATTTAAAGGTAGAGTAGTTGCAGACTCGGACCGAAAAAAAGGCGAATCATTGCTAGCTTCAACACCAGTTGTAGTTTTGTCTGCAATCTTAGGTAGAATTCCAACAATCGAAGAATACGAAAATGCAGTTATTGGTATAAATTTAACAAAATTTAGCCCAAAGCTTAATAGCTTATATTCTTAATTTATTGATACTACATTAATTTTATTTTACGCTTATCTGAACTATATTATGTTAACAAATAAATTAACTATGAAATTATTATTTTTAATAAATATATCCTCATTTATATTTTGTGTACAATATGCAATTATATATGATAATACTCTAGTAGATGAAGCTACAACTATTGCCAATCTTTATAATTCTGAAGTCAATGATAGATTTAAACTAAATACGCAAATATTTTCCAGTAATCAAATATTTTCAAATTATAACCTAGGAGATGATAAATCTATTATAATAAAAAATTACATAAATGAATTAATCAATATCTACTCTGATCTTAAATACTTATTAATACTTGGAGATGAAACATCTTTTCCTCCTATATATGACTTTCAAGGCACTCCCTCAGATGATTTCTATACAACAAATAACAACTCTATCTCATTCCCAAACCTTGCTATTGGTAGAATACCATCCTCAAACAAACAGAATGTATCAAATTTTACAGAAAAGTTAAGAAAATTCCTTATTGATCCTAAAATAGGTTCATGGAGAGACAAAGCATTATTGATTGCTGATGATGAATATAAACCAGGAAGCTCAAGTAATCCAGCATGTGAAATAAAACACACCGTTAATTCCAACGAAATATATGAAATATTATCTCCATATATGAGTATTAAGACTTTATATGGTATAGATCATGAATCAACAATGAGTGCAACTGGTTTAACACACAATGAACTAAATCAAAAAATTATAAATGCAATAAATTCCGGAGCAGCGCTAATAAATTACATAGGTCATGGAGATCAAGAAAGCTTATCTGCAGAAAAGATACTTACATTAGATGATATATCTCAAATTTCAATTAATGATAAACTAGGATTATGGGTGGTTGGAACTTGTAAATTCGGACAATACGATAACAGCGAATCGATTGCAGAAGAACTTATTTTAAATGAAGGCGCTGCAATAGGAGTAATATCAACTGTAAGGGCTATATTAGAAACATATAACAGTGATTTCCTTGATGAATTATTCCAACAATATATAGTCCATTTTGAAAATAATGGAGTTTATAGAATAGGTGATATTATAAAAAATGCTAAAACAGAAACATATTATGACACTCAAAACTCCATTGAACCATACCAAGGTCATCAATTTCATTTATTTGGAGATCCCGCTCTACCGATTTTTTCATCGAAAAAAACTGAATACGCAAATTATTTTCCGAATGATATAAATTTAATTCATCAATATTTGATAACTAACTCAGACCATGATTATGGTAATCTAAAAATTAAATTTAGTGATAGTAAAAGTGGCAATATTACATACGGAACGCCAACTAATTCTTGCAATGGAGAAATTAATTATTCAATACCCGGACAAATAATTCATGAAAACGACTTTTATACAGCAAACACCTGCTTTTCTATTCCCTTAGATGCAATCTCTTGTAGTAATTGTAAATTAGATGCAAGCTTATATTTTCAAGACAATTATTCTTATAATGGAATATCGCACGCGTTTAATGAATTAATTATAAATAATAATATCAACTACAATGATTTAAATGATTCAGATGGTCCTATTATTACATTTAAATATGAAAATCTATCGTTATCAGATAATAGCATAGTACCAATTGAATCTACATTAGATATATCAATAGAAGACATATCTGGAATAAATTCTTACAATGGTATCGGGCATGGATTGCGATATTGGTTTAATGATGAATTAGAATCATATATAATAGATTCAGATAGTATATATTATACTGATGTTTGCGCTGGAATTGGTAAAACAACTATAAAAATACCTAGTCAATACACAGGTTACAATACACTTCAATTCGAGGCATGGGATAACTTAAACAATAATAATATAGAAAATATAAAATTAAATATAGTAAATAAGGATTACTCTAAAACTATCATTGATAATTTCATAAATTTTCCTAACCCATTTTCAAATGAAACTTATTTTACATTCCAAAATCCTGAATTCTCAAATAGACCTATTAACGTATACATTCATGTGTTTGATTTAAATGGCAACCTTATTAAAACAATTGAAGAGAAAGATATACTTAATAATTTTACATCTATCTATTGGGATGGAAAAGATAGTAAAAATAAAAAAATACCTAATGGTTCATACGTTGTAAAAATACAGATAGAATCAAATAATGGAATTAATCAAGAAATCATAAAAACAGTTAGCAAAATACATTGAAAATAATATTAGCATCAAAAAGTGAGCGAAGAAAATTACTATTAAAAAAAATAGGTGTCCCATTTATAGTAACAAACTCTAACCTAAATGAGAAATCCATAAAAAAATCTTCAGAACCAAATGAATACTGTGAAAAACTTGCAACATTGAAAGCAAACTTAGTAGCTAAAAAATACCCAGATGACATTATAATTGGCGCTGATACTATTGTTTATTTAAAAAATAAAATCCTAGAAAAACCATTAAATTTCAAAAGCGCATCCAAAATGCTACAATCTTTAAGTGATAAAGAACATTCCGTTTTTACCGGAATATCAATTATTTCTTTTAAAAATAAAATAAATATTACTTTTTCTGAAGAAACTAAGGTAAAATTCTTAAAAATAACTGAACAACAAATAAAATCTTATATTACAGAATACCATCCATATGATAAATCAGGAAGCTATGGAATACAAGATGGAAGCTGTTTATTTATCGATTACATTATTGGAAATTATGAAAATGTAATGGGTCTACCTTTATCAAAAATAAACAAAATATTAATTGATTTAAAAATTATCAAATAATTTGATTAAATTAATGCTATTAAATTGAGATATTAATGAATGATACAACTATAAATTTTTATGAAGAACTAAAGAAAAAGAGAATTGCGAAAAAAATATCTCTTAAAGAAATATCTGAATACACAAAAATAAATAATAAGTATCTAGAAGGAATAGAAAATGGAGATTTTACATTACTACCTAATGTATACACACGATTATTTTTAAGATCTTACTGCAATTATATTGGAATTGATTACAATGATATACTTGATCAATATGAAGTATACACAACGGGTGAAAAAAGTTCCTATAAAAAAACCCAAAAAGAATTCGAAGAAAAAAATTTGGACAAAGATACACCAAAAAACATAGTTACTACCTTAGATTTAATAAAAACCTCCAAAAACTACAAAGAAGTTGCAATAACTGTAATTGCAATAATGTTTATTATAATATTATTTTTAATAATAAATATGATAGATTAGTTACTATTCCTTAAATAAGTAGGAATATCAACATCATCTTCCTCTCCAAATCTATAACTAACCTCATCTTTAATATCTTTATCTTCACTAAAACTTAACTGACTGTTATTAATTTTGTTATTAATATTATCACTATTATTTTTATTACCATCAACAACAAATTTATCGTTTTTACTATCTTCAAGTTCTTTTTTATCATAATAATCATTGGACTCTATGTATTTATTATAGTAATCAGAACCATTTTCTTTAATAAAATCCTCGTTATTTATACCTGTTGCAACTACAGTAACATGAATTTCTTGACTTTCATCAAGTCTACTATCTGTAACACATCCAAAAATTACATTGGCATTTCCACCGGCTTCTTCATAAATGATATCTGCGGCATCAACCATCTCATTCATTTTCATATCTGTCGGACCTGCAATATGAAGTAATAAATGCTTAGCTCCATTAATACTAGTATCTTGCAATAATGGTGAATTTATAGCTTCTTGAGCTGCAAGAATAGCTCGCTCTTCCCCGCGTGCAATTCCTGTACCCATTAAAGCATCCCCCATGTTAACCATAGTTGCCTTAACATCAGCAAAATCAGTGTTAATATTTCCAGGATTATTAATTAATTCAGAAATACCCTTAGCAGCCTGCTTTAAAACACTGTCAGCTAATTTAAAGGATTCGTTTACGGTAGTATTAGGATCTATAATACCTAATAATACTTCATTAGGTATTACCAATAAAGTATCACAATTCTTCTTTAACTCTTTTATACCATCTAAAGCCCTTTTTTTACGTACTGGACCTTCAAATCTAAATGGCTTCGTAACAATACCAACTGTAAGAGCACCATTCTCTCTTGCAATTTTTGCAATTTCAGGAGCTGCACCTGTTCCTGTACCACCACCCATACCTGCAGCTATAAAAACCATATCTGCTGATTTAATTGACTTTAAAATTACATCTTTATTTTCTTCAGTAGCTTTTTTTCCAGTTGAAGGATTAGCACCTGCTCCTAAACCTTTTGTAAGCTCTTTACCTATTTGCAATTTAATCTGAGAATTATTATGCTCTAAATCTTGAGCATCTGTGTTAATTGCTACAAATTCTACATTTGTCATTCCATCATCAATCATTCTATTTATAGCATTACCTCCAGCACCTCCTACTCCCACTATAAATATTTTTGCTTTTTGATTTTTAAAATCTCCTGGCTCTATTAACATCTTTATCTCCTTATTTAATTAAATAAATCTTTTATATTCCTAAAAAACACTTGAAAAATATTTGAATTTTTATGAATTGAATTGGATATTCTATCTTTATTGTCTGCTGCATAATGTATAAGACCTATAGAAGTTGAGTATCTAGGATTAAAAATTCTATTGTTAATAGAATCAATCTTTGATGGGCTACCTATTCTAATATTGGTTTTAAAAATATTCTCAGCAATTTCTGAAATATTACAAAGCTTCGCTCCTCCTCCAGTAATCACAATCCCAAAACTCAATTGATTGATCGATATATGTTTCTCAATTTCAAATTTTACTTCTCTTAAAATCTCAACCATTCTATCCTGAATAACTTTTGACAAAACTTGTAAATTAATTTCTTTATCAATACCATCTCTAGATTTAACAATAACATTCTCATCTTTCGCTAAACCTTCTACAGCACATCCGTACTTAATCTTCAATCTTTCTGCAGCACTAATACTACATTTAAAAACTGTGGCTATATCTCGAGTTAAAATTTGTCCTCCTTTAGGAACAATATATGTATGCTTAATCCCTCCATTTTTCCAAATTACCACATCAGTTGTTCCTCCTCCTATATCTATCATTATCGTACCTAGTTCTTTTTCGTCATTATTTAAAATTGAATATGACGAAGCAAGTGGCTCCAAAACAAATCCATTAATATCAATATCTAACTCATTGAAACATGTTATAAAATCATTCTCTGTTTTCTTAGAACTTGTAACATAATGAACATTTGCTTCTAATCGATTACCAGTTAAGCCCAATGGATCCACAATATTCTCTTGCCTGTCATCAACCTTATAATGCTGAGATAAAACATGAAGTATTCTTCTATCTAATGGAAGGTTTACTGGCTTAGCTGACTGCAGAACTCTTTTCTTATCATCTTCTTCAATAACTTTACCTATTGACATATTAGTATCACTAACTGAAAGAACTCCATTACCATTTCCGCACCTAATATGATCTCCAGATATGCCAATAAATACTGATTCAACTTTATGCTTACATTGTTTTTCAGACTCGAAAATAGCATCTTGTAAGGATTTAATAGTTTTTTCAATATTAACAATTACACCTCTTTCTAAACCATTTGACTTACTCTCTCCTAAACCAACAATTGAAATCATGTCATCATCGTACTCAGCTATTATCGAAACTATTTTTGTTGTACCAACATCTATCCCTGTTATTATTTTTTTGCCTGACATTAAAAACCTCTTATATTTTATTTATAAAAATTTTATCTCTCCATCTCAAATCTATTTTATCAAGTTCCTTAAAAGTAAATATTGACTGTTGTTCAAATTCTTTTAAGATTCTTACTTTTTCAAGAATATTATGTTTATTGAATTTCTCATTTTTTGAATCCATTAAGATTACTTCACAACTATCAATAACTATACTTAAGATATTTTGTGATGAATATTTTATATTACTAAATTCAGAATACGAGCCCTGAAAAGAAGATGCCATATAATTAGTAAGAGACAACACTCCATCTGATAAATCAGAAGTGTTTTTAATGCATCTTAAATATGGGATATTCAAGCTTAATGAATCAACTCTATTGTTTACAACTTTATTACCTGACTCTAAATAAACAATGTTTTTAAAAATAAATCTTGGCGCATCTTCTTTTACTAGAATTAATTTTTTACTATTAGAGACATCAATTATTTTTAACTCTTTAATTAAATAATTATAGAAGTTTTTCGTAGAATCTTGAACTATATTTAAAATCCTATCATTAGGAACGTATTTATTACCAAAAACAGATACAAAATCTTTATCAATTAATGATTTTTTATGTTTTTTCTTTAATGAATGACTGAAATTCTTATAATCAATTATTATTAAAGTAAAAAAAGAAAAACTTGCTATTAGCCAAAAAAATCTTATTATGTGTTTTCTATACTTCATAACTATCTAGGTCAAATGCATCAAAACCAACTAATTTAATTTCTAATTCCAGCAAAACATTAAACTTTTGATACACTTTTTTCCTTATAAGGTTAATTAAAAACAAAACATCATCAGAATTTGCACCACCTAGATTAACAATAAAATTTGCATGCTTATCTGAAATCATCGCACCTCCTTTACTAATACCTTTAAGACCAGTTTTTTCAATAAGATAACCTGCTGCTAATTTGTCACTAGGATTTTTAAACACACTTCCTGCAGAACGATATCTAAGTGGCTGATTATTTCTTCTAGAATTTGAAAATCTCATCTTCTTTTCTTTAATCTTATCTAAATCACCTTTAAAGCATTTAAATTTTGCTTCAAAAAGCAAACTTCCTTTTGGGAAGCTTGATTTTCTATATGAAAAATCAACATCTTTTTTTTCTATTATTTTTTCTTCTCCATCCATATTAACCATTCTTGCTAAAACAAAGAAATTTGAAATTTCAGATCCATAAGCACCTGCATTCATATATAATGCACCTCCCAATGTTCCAGGAACACCAGAAAGACTTTCTAAGCCTTTTATTCCTCTTTTCATTGCCTCTCTAACCATATTGCCAAGCATTACTCCTGCACCACATATTATATGGCCATCATCTAAAAAATTTAAATTTTTGAATGCCTTTTTTAAACTTACAACTATACCGTTGAAACCATTTTTACTAACAAGGATGTTAGATCCGGAGCCTGTAAAAAAGACATTAATAGAATGTTTTTTTGTATATTTTAAAATTTCTTTAACTTCAAATAACTTATTTGGCAATAATAGTACTTTAGCATAACCACCAACCCCAAAAGTTGTATGCTTATCCATAGGGGCGTTCAATAATGCAATGTCCTTATAGTTTTCTAAAATATAATTTTGATGTTTCTTATTCATTTGATAACCATCTAATAATCTCGTCTCCTTTCAGCCATAAATCGCCTGCACCCATTGTAATTATCACATTATCATCATCATTAGAAGCTCTAAGCTCATCTATTAGATTTTCTTCTTTTATAAGAACACATTTTTCATGCCCCATCTTAACAATTTCATTTTTAATCAAATCAGAAGAGATTTCCTTATTTTCTTTTTCTCTTGCTCCATAAATATCAAGCAGTATTATTTTATCAGAATCATACAATGATTTTGCAAAATCTTTATAGAAAAGTTTAGTTCTTGAATATAGGTGCGGTTGAAAAACTGAAATAATTTTTCTTTTAGGCCATCCCCCTTTTGCAGCTTTAATTGTAGCCTCAACTTCAGTTGGATGATGTGCGTAATCATCTATATAAATAGTACGTTTATCTTTAAACTTCAAATCAAATCTTCTTTTAATTCCTTCAAAAGTTCTAAATGATTTATCAATAACACTAAAATCTAATCCAAGCTCGAGGCAAATACTTGCTGCACATAAAGAATTGTATATATTATGTTTTCCAGGAATAGATAAATTTATAGTTCCTAATTTGCTATTTTTATAATATAAATCGTAAATCGAATAGTTTTCTTTGAAGGAAATATTTTTAGCCATGTAATCTGCATCTTTTTCTATTCCATACCTTATAATTGAACGTTTACCTTTTTTTATAATTTGATTGATAGTCCTATCGTCAACATTTACCATAGAAAAACCATAAAAAGGGACACTATTCATGAATTTTACGAACGATTCCTTTAAATCTTCAAAATTATCATAACAATCTAAATGCTCTTTTTCTATATTGTTAATTACTGAAATAACTGGCAAAATTGATAAAAAAGTTTTGTCAAACTCATCAGCCTCAACAACAATGATATCTCCCTTGCCAGATATAGCATTTGTACCAAAACCTTTAACTATACCCCCCACAACCAAGGTAGGATCTTTTTTTGCAGAATGTAAAACACTACCTATAAGAGAGCATGTTGTAGTCTTTCCATGAGTACCTGAAACACCAATACTTAAAGGTTTCAATCTAACTAGCTCTGCAAGCATTTCAGCCCTCTTTATAACTGGGACACCTGATTTAGCAGCACAAATTATTTCTACATTATTAACATCTATTGCTGAAGAATAAACAACCAAATCTGAATCTTGAACATTTTGCTGACTATGCCCAATAAATACTTCTACGCCAATAGACTTTAAAGATTCAGTTCTATCATTACTCTTTATATCTGACCCACTAATAGTATAGCCTAATCTAATAAGCAACTCGGCCATACCACTCATGCCAATTCCACCTACTCCAATAAAGTGAACTTTTTTTATTTTTCCCAAATTAACCATATATCATTTTATGTTTAATTTCAATATTTCAGACACTATATGACTAGCCGCATCTCCAACAACAATATCAGAACTTTTTTTCTCCATTTTTTTTATAATATCTCTATTTTCATACATTCTTTTCACCTTATTCTCTAACAAACCTTCCTTTAATTCATTTTGAAAAACAATTTCAGACGCACCTTTAGACATGTAGTATTCCGCATTTTTTACCTGGTGATTATTTGCAGATAAAGGAAAAGGTATCAATATAGATGCTTTTTTATAAAAAGAAAGCTCTGAAATAGTTAAAGCTCCTGCTCTAGAAATAACGAGATCTGAAATTCTATAATATTTATCAATACTATTTGTAAAGCCAAACAAATGAATATTATTGGACTGAACCTTTTTATTTATTTCTTCTAAATTTTTATCACCACATTGCCATACAATTTGGATTCCCATTTTTAAATAATCATTATATTTTTTCAGAAAATGGCTATTAATTGGAGCTGAACCTTGACTTCCTCCTAATATAAAAACTGTAAAATTATCCTTAAACTTTATTTCATTTTTAAAAGCTTTAAAATCAATATTCTTAATGTTATTTATGATTGGATTGCCTGTAACAATATAATTACTTTTTTTATCAATATATGAAGGAGTGAAACCAAAAAAAACAATATCTGCTGCTTTATAAAAAATACGATTAACAAGACCTAATACGGCATTTTGTTCTTGTAGTACTATTTTGATACCTAGCAAAAACCCAATTAATAAAGGAATTGCGCTTGAATATCCTCCAGTTCCTATCACAATATGTGGCTTAAATCTAACAAATATTTTAAAGACTCTAATTAATGCAAAAATAAATTTTAAGGGTAAAACTATTACATTCTGATAAGTACTGTATAAACTTATAGTTCTTATTATTCCTCTAATATCAATTATATGACTCTTTTCTTTTCTTTTAGCGTATAATTTTGACTCTAAGCCATACTTAGAGCCAACAAATTGAACTTCACCCTTAAAAGAAGGATTTAATTTCAGTGCATCTGCAATCGAAAAAGCTGGAATTAAATGCCCACCGGTACCTCCACCTGCAATAATTATATTATATTTTATTTTATCTTTCATTTTTAATCTTAGATGATATGCTTAATAAGAGACCTACCTGAATTAAATTAAAAAGTGTGTGAGAACCCCCATAACTAACAAATGGAAGAGGTAGCCCGGTTGTTGGTAACAGACCTATGTTATAACCAACATGGACTACAAAGTAAAAAGTTATATTTAAAGTTATCCCTAATGCTAAAAACATACCAAAAACATCTTTACTCTCTTTTACAATACTTATACCTCTTAAAAAAAATACAATAAAGGATACAAACAAAATCAAAAAACCAAACATACCTAACTCAGATGTAATCACAGAAAATATAAAATCAGTCTGAGGTAAAGCCACATAGTCTCCTTTCCACATGCTTTGTCCAAGACCAAGACCTAATGGTCCACCCGAAGCAATACTATCAATTGAGTTTTGCTGTTGAGTTGATGAGCCTGAAATAAACCCAAAAAATCTATTTTGCTGAAAATCATAACTATTATTACTATAGATTAAAGGCAGAACACCAAACTTGCTAACAAATAGAATAAAACCTGATATAATCAAAAACTTTATCTGCTTAAAATCAAGACCAGCAACAAACAACATAGTAAAAACAATTGCTGCAATCATAAATGAAGAACTTAAATCTGGTTGCAATAAAATCAAGCCCAGAAGAATCACTATGTACGGATAAAAATTCTTAATCATAAAATTATAGTCTGATATTTTTCGTTTATTATTATCTATAAATGATGCAGTAAATATTATAATTGCTATTTTAGCAAGCTCTGATGTCTGAAAAAGATTAGCTCCAAACAAGCTTACCCACCTTGCAGTGGTTGAACCATAGCTTGTAATATAACCTAGAATAACGAAAAATATAGAAAGCAATAAAAAACCCTTTGATAATTTTATAAGCTTTTTATAATTAATTTGACTAGCGACAAGAAACATAAAAGATCCTATTGCAATCCAAATAATTTGTTTGACCAATATTGATAGCCCTGAAACCTCAGACGCAAGAGGATTCGTGCTAGCACTATAAACCATAACAAGACCTACTGATATTAAAAATATTACAGTATGAAGCAGCACATCATTATATCTCAACATACTTGCTCCATCACAATTTGCTTAAACAAATCACCTCTTTCTTCATAATTTTCAAATTGATCAAAACTAGCACATGCAGGAGAAAGTAATACATTTTTATTTCTACTTTTATTAGCAAAATCTATTGCAGACAGTACGCATTCTTTAAAATTTTTTACATATTTTATATTGATAATATCCTTAAGATTATTAGTTATATCTTTTCCGCTACGACCATAAGCATAAATCTTTTCAACAAATCTAAGACTTGGAATAAGCTCATTAAAATCAAACCCTTTATTGATTCCACCCAATATAAGAACAATACTATCATTAAAACTTTCCAATGCCTTTACCGTAGAGTCTATGTTCGTTGATTTTGAATCGTTGTAATATCTAATATTGTTTAATAAAGAGACAAATTCAAGTCTGTGTTTTAGAGGCCTAAAACTTCTAACAGCTTCAATTATTACATTATCACTTATATCAAATAAATTCGCAACTGCAAATGCAAATGCAATATTAAACAAATTATGACAACCCATCATTTTAGTTTCATCTAATGAAATTAAATCTTTTTTTGTATTAACACAATATATGCTATTTGCATTTATTTTGTATATGCATTGAATATCTTCCAATGTATTATCATTATATATTTGATTTAATCTGCTAACTATATATTTATCACCTGAATTATAAATTGTTTTTTCTGAAAAATTAACTAAACTAAGTTTCGTGTCAATATAATGATCTAGACTCTCATATCTATCTAAATGATCTTCAGATATATTCATTATACAAGAAACTTTAGATTTAAATTTTTTAAGATTCTCAATCTGAAAACTACTTAGCTCCAAAATATGAATTGGCTTCTTAAATTTCCTATTCAACTCATGGGCTACATTTTCTGAAAATGCAGTACCAATATTACCACCTAAAAAACTATCATAGCCTGCTTTTAAAAAAATATGATTTAATAACGAAACAGTCGTAGACTTACCATTAGAACCTGTTACAGAAATTATATCTGATTTAGTGAACCAGCTGGCAAATTCTATTTCACTAATTACATCAATTTTATTTTTTATAGCTTTTTTAACTATACTGATATCGTTAGAAATGCCTGGACTAATAACAATTAGATCACAATCCAACAACTTTCTTGAATGTGTGCCTTTTTCTATAATTAAATTTTTATGACTCTTTATTTCAATTTTAATATTTTCAGAAACATCACTTAAGATAACTCTGTACCCTTTTTTTAATGCTAAATTGACACATGAGACACCTGATTTACCCGCACCTAATACTCCTATGAGAAAATCACCCATTACTGAACCTTCATTGTTATTAATGAAAGAAGAACTAATAAAACTCCTAATATCCAAAACCTTATAACTATTTTACTTTCATGCATACCTTTTAATTCAAAATGATGGTGCAAAGGTGCCATTAAAAACAACCTTTTACCTTTTCCATTCTTGATTTTAGAATATTTAAAAAATCCAACCTGAAGAATAACAGACAAAGCTTCAATAACAAAAACTCCTGCCATAAAAATTAATAGTATCTCTTTTTTAAGAATTACTGCAATTGTACCAATAGCAGCCCCTAAAGCCAAAGAGCCTGTATCACCCATAAATATTTCAGCAGGATATGAATTGTACCATAAAAATCCTAAGCAGGCGCCTAGCATAGACATACAAAAAATAGACAATTCACCAACTTCACTTATATAAGTAATATTTAAATATGAGCTAAAACTTGAATGTCCTGAGCAATACGAAATAACCCCTAATCCAAAAAATACAGTTGCGCACAATCCAACAGCTAAACCATCAAGCCCATCAGTTAAGTTTATTGCATTAGAGCTTCCCGATATAACAAAAATAGTTAGAATTATTAGAAAAAGACCAATTTCTAAAGAACCATTTGGGATTTTTTCACTTATATTTAAAATTCCTTTTTGCTCATTAGCCAGCAATACTCTATCTTCAATTTTCTTAGCAGTTGAAAATCTTTTATCTGGTAAAAAGGGAATTGAAATCTCTGTATTTGAAAAATTAAATTCAGTATCTACGTAATCTCTTTGTTGATAATTCAAGTCAATTTGATTCAAAATATCTGAACGATAAAAATAGTTATTTTCTAAGTCTTTATTTATTAACATTATTGAAACAAAAAGACCTACTATGATTTGCATCAAAATCTTATATCTTGCAATAAGACCCTTAGGATATTTTTTAACAACTTTTAAGTAATCATCAATCAACCCTGTTATGCCCATTAATACTGTTGCTATAATTGTTATTTGAACATAAAAATTACTAATATCTGAAAAGAGGACAGTGGGGAGAATAACAGAAAATAAAATAATTATTCCCCCCATTGTAGGTGTACCTTCTTTTTTTTGGTGAGATTCAGGCCCATTTTTTCTAATTATTTCACTTATAAAGTGAAACTTGAGTGTGCGGATAATTATGGACCCGATGAAGAAGCTTATAATTAGAGCTGATATAAATGACAAAATAGCCCTAAAGGATATATAACTAAATAGTTTAAAGTTAAAATCAAAAATATTATGGATTTCATATAACATTGCCAAATACTCCATTTATTATATCATCAATACGCATACCTCTAGAACCTTTAAAATAGTAAACCTTATATCTTTCATGATTTTTAAGACTTTCAATTAAGGATTCTTTACTTGAAAAGTATTTTTTATTGATTTTAGAATTGTTTATTGAATTAATAGTTTCCTCAATTAAACATCCCACACCATATACCGTATCTACATAGTTCAGACTACTAATATATTGCCCTAAATCTTTGTGGATTTTTACACTATACTCTCCAAGCTCCAGCATATCACCTAAAACTAAAACAACTTTTTTATTATTATAATCATCTGAACTAATAGAAGATATGCCATACTTCATTGATTCCAGATTAGCATTATATGAGTCATTGATTATTACTATATCACCCACCTTTAGAATATCTCCTCTTCCAGATGGCAACTTAAAATTATTCAAAGATTGTTGAATCATATCATCAGATACACCTAAATAAGAAGCTATCGAATAAGAAGATAAAAAATTATAAACAAACGCTTTGGTTTTATAAGGAACTTTAAAAATATAATCGCCTATGCCTATGAAACCTTTATTCAAATCAGACAAACTAGCAAAATAATTAGAATCTTGATTAGTAGCTGAGAATGAAATAACATTTCTAATTGAATTAAAATCAGAATCCCTGCCAATACTAGAATCATCTTTATTTAAAAAGTAGATGCCATTATTTTCAGCCAAAAATTCATAAAGAGCCATTTTTGTATTAACCAAATCATCAAAACTTTTAAAACCTTCTAAGTGACCATTAGATATATTGGTGACCAACCCTATGTTTGGACTTGAAATCATTGACAACACTTCAATTTCGCTGCTTTTACTAGCACCCATCTCAAGCACAGAATAGTCTGATTTATTATCAAAAGAAAGTATCGATAGAGGCAAGCTTGTTGTAGAATTAAAGTTTCCCCTTGAAAAATCAATACTATACTTGCTTTTCAAAAAGTCAACTAAAAGATTTTTAGTTGAAGTTTTTCCATTAGTACCAGTTATACAAATAAATTTTGAATTCAAACTAATTCTAAAATTTTTAGCAAATTCATGTAAAAAAACTTTAGAATCCTTAACTAAAAAAACTTTTTTATTATCTATAGGTTTATCTGAAATGACTAATGATAATTTATTAAGGAGCATATCATCCAAAAAATCAGCTCCATGACTTTTAGTGCCCTGAAGTGCAATAAAGATATCTTTTTTCTTTATTTTTTTAGAATCTATAGATATACCTCTAAAGTTATAATTAATATTATTTTTTAGTAATCTGCTAAGCACTTTATTAATTAAACCGCTATCCTTAATATCTACTCTCATTTGATATACTTCTTTATTGTTTCTATATCACTAAAAGGAATCTTTTCTTTTCCTATAATCTCATAGTTATCTATTCCCTTACCAAGAACCAGCAATATACTTTTATCTGAAAGTCTATTAATACCTTCTTTGATAGCTTCAAATCTATTTCTGACAACATTATATGCATTAGATTTAATACCCTTAACCATATCATTGATAATATTATCTAAGTTCTCATTCCTTGGATTATCTGATGTGATAATCACATAATCACAAAAACTAATCGCTATTTCAGTCATCTTAGAGCGCTTATCTTTATCTTTCTCGCCACCACATCCAAAAACTGAAATTAATTTCCAATTAGGATTGATCGCTTTTATGGATGTAAAAATATTTTTATAGGCATCAGGAGTATGAGCATAATCAACGTAAATACTTCTATTTAAACCACTATACACCAACTCCATCCTTCCCGGAACATTAAAGTCAATTTTATTTATTTTTTCAATTACATCGTTTGATTGATACCCTAAAGATATAAGGCATCCAATAGATGAAGCTATATTTAATAGATTGAAATCTCCAATTAAATTAGTTTCTAAGTCAAAAGAATCACCAAATAAACTTATACTAAAACTAGTCCTATTAAATGCAGCCCGTTTTTTCAATATAGATATGTCTGCATCAGGATTGAAGCCATATGATATTTTGTTTTTAGATAAAGAGTTGAATATTCTCATTCCATACAAATCATCAATATTTATAATCGATATCCCTCTATTTAAATCTAAAAATAATTTTTCTTTTGCTCTAAAATAGCTTTCCATATCAACATGATAATCAAGGTGATCTTGAGTTAGATTTGTAAATATAGATACGTCAAAATCTATATCATTAACCCTATGCTGAACCAATGAATGTGAAGAAACCTCTAATACAGCAGTACTGATATGAGCATCACTAAAAGACTTTAAAATACTTTGCAAATCTGCAGATTCAGGAGTAGTAAAACCAGTGCTTAAATATTCTTCATCATAGGAAAAACCAAGAGTTCCAACAACACCACAAGCTTGATTTAATTCTTCCAAAATAGACTTTGTAATTTGTGATACTGTAGTTTTTCCATTAGTTCCCGTAACACCTACCACTTTCATATCTCTAGAAGGATGGCCAAAAAAGTTTGCTGAAATTTTTGATAAAGCTTTTCGAGTATTACTCACACGTACCATGTTTATATTAGATTCACTAATCCCTCTACTACTACTATTATTAATAATTATTGCACTTGCACCTTTTTCGATTACATCCGATATATAATTATGTCCATCATATTTCTGACCTTCTAATGCTACAAAACAAACTCCTTTTTTTACTTTTCTAGAATCATAGCGAACCCCATTTACTTCCTGATTAGGGTCAACATTTCCTTTGAAATCGATACCTTTTAAAATGTCATTCAGATTCATTAAACATACCTATTAAAAAATCCCTATCTTCTATAAAAATATCTTCAAAAATATTTTGAACTACAGGAGCTGCGCTCACACCAGCCCATCTATAATCTTCGGATGTTTTATGAAAACTTACGACACATACTAATTTTGGATTTTTACAAGGAAAAACTCCTGCAAATGTTGATATGTATTCTGAGTCAGAATAATCTCCAACATCTATATCATATATTTCTGCAGTCCCTGTTTTGCCATACATGCAATAATCTTTTTTAAGAGATGAAGCGGTGCCTATAGACACTACTGATTTTAATGCCTCAATTACCAAATTGATTGAACTGGCATCTGAAACTTTACGAATTATTTCTAAGTCTGAATTGGTCGGATTTATTAAACGTGGTTTCAAAAGATACCCTCCATTAGCTAACGCTGCATAAGCCATCGCAATTTGCAAATTGTTAGATAAAATTTCTTGCCCCATAGATATTGAAGCCAATGAATAATTATCCCAATCATCAATTTCTTTCAACCTTCCACAAGATTCTTGGTATTTTTCAATACCTGTTTTCTGACCAATGCCAAAAACCTTCATCATATTATAAACCTTACTCTGACCAATGTCTGAAGCTATTTTTGCAATCCCAATATTGCTAGATACACTTAATATTTCTGATACACTTAATGTATCATAACCTATATGGTCTGTAATTTTTCGTTTCGATTTAGGATCTTTGTAAGCTCCATTTTCACAAAAATATTTATCATCTAATGATATTATTTTATTTTCTATTCCTGTTAATACTGGAAATATTTTAAATGTCGAACCAGGCTCGTAGTCATAAAATGTTGAGTAATCTCTGTACGCATCATTATTTCTAGGGATATCATTATTTAAGTTAATGTTTGGAATAGATGCTAATGCTAAAATCTCTCCATTATAAGGGTTAATAATCAATCCATTCGCAGATTCAGCTCCTATTACATTAAGCTGCCTATATAGCTCTGACTCTAAAATCCGTTGATATAAAACATCTATAGTAAGCGAAACATCATTGCCTGATAGTTTGTCGTAATCATATTCACTATAAGGTGCATATACACTACCTCTAGATGAAACCTTGAATGCAATCGAGTCTTTTTTTGCTGCCAAAACATCATCCATCACAAATTCTACACCCCACAAGCCTTTTTTGTTTTCCTTTCCTGAGAATTTGCCAATTAACTGAGAACTTAAATTGTTTTTGGGATAGTATCTTCCAATATATTTTTTAGAAACTCTTAAGCCTTGAATATTTTTAATTTCATCATTTATTAAATTTATTTTATCTGCAGTAACTGATTTAGCTAAGGAAAAATAATTATTAGACACATTAGATAAAGAATCAAAAACATCGTAATCTAAATCAAAGTTTTTATTCATAAAACTTGACACAGCCTTGTAATCATATCCATTATTTTTTTCTACAAATAATTCATACATAGCAATATCATAGGCAAGCTTAGCACCATTCCTATCGTAGATACCTCCTCTTTTACCACTAACCTCTATATTCTTAACAATATTCAATTCTTGATACTTAAATAATTGAACGTATAATGTTTTCAAAGCAGATACCATAATAGAAATAGCAATAAAGACAAAGACCAACCTTAATCTTTTTATATGATATTTATATAGTGTTGTTGCTCTCAATGGTAAATAACCCCCTTGGGAGGAACTTGTTTTACATTTTTCCCATAATATTTTCTTGCCAGTCTTAGTATGTTTTCATTTGAATTTAAAAAATCATATTCTTCTAGAAGTTGATCGGTCTTCATTTTCAATTGCGCTATTAAAACCTTGTTATTTTCTTTGCTTTTAGTCATACTCTTTGTTTGCTGCAATAAAAACAAATAGACGAAACCTCCTATAAAAACAAATGAAGAAAATCCAATTGTAAATAGTATATTGCTGCCTTTATTTAAAACATTTTTTGCTTTTGTTTTTCTTTTTGAATTCTTGAAAATCATACGATTCCAACAACTCTTAGCTTTGCACTTCTAGACCTTCTATTTGACAAAACTTCTTCACGAGAAGGCTTTATAACTTTTTTGTTCATAATTTTAATTTTTCTTTTTCCATAAATATCTTCAATACTTTTTCCATCCATTTCAAGCAAAGCTCTTTTTACAATCCTGTCTTCCAAAGAATGGAAGGTTATAAAAGCTAATCTACCTCCGATTTTTATCCTATTAGGCAAAGACTCAATAATACTTTTTATTTTTTCAAACTCACTGTTGACTTCTATCCTTATTGATTGAAAAACTCTAGATAAAACCTTGGTCAAACTCCCTCTGTAGCCAGCCTTTTTTACAGCATCTTTAAGATCATAGGTTGTATTCATTAAACCCTTCTTAGAATAGATAGAAATTGATCTCGCTATATTTCGGTAATTTCTTTCCTCTCCATAGTTTTTTATAACAAGAGATAATTTCTCTTTGCTATAGGTATTAAGAACATCAGAAGCTTTTAGCTTATAATTAGTATCAAAACGCATATCTAGAGGTGCATCATATCTATATGAAAAGCCTCTCCCAGGCTCATCTATCTGGTAAGAAGAAATGCCTAAATCAATCAAAGCACCATCAATTTGGCTTATTTTAAGTTTATTTAGAATTTTATCGTAGTCAGAGTAATTGCTTTTAAATATTTTTATTTTATGATTCATTTTATGAAACTTTTCAATGCAATAGCTAAAAGCATCTGGATCACAATCCAACCCAATCAACCTTCCATCATCATTTAATTTTTTAATAATTTCATTAGCGTGCCCCCCAAACCCAACAGTACAATCTAAATATATACCAGATCGATTAGTTACTAAATGCGCTACAACCTCATCTTTCATAATTGGTTGATGAGCAATAGGGGCGCTTTCTTTCAAAATTAAAAGTTTATTTCATCCGCTAAGTCTTCAAATTCACTCAAATCATCTTGAGATTTACCAGAAATCTCATCCAAAGACCATAATTCTATTTTTTTTATAACTCCAATGACAGCTACCTCTTTATTTATTCCAGCAAAATTGCAAAGATTCTCAGGAATTAAAATTCTTCCCTGAGAATCATATTGCAAATAAGTGGCGTATCTCACGATGGATCTGACAAAATCTCTGTGTCGGCCTTTCATAGAACTAAGAAAACTAAGTTGTTCTTCTACTTTGTTCCATTCATTCACAGGATATAGGAGGAGGCATCTATCAAATCCACGCGTGAGAACGAACGTGCGGTCATTAATGGGATTCAAAGCCTTTCTAAATTTAGCCGGAATACTTAGACGGTTTTTTGAATCAAGGGTATTGTAATACTCCCCGGTAAACGATATTTTAATTTTTTCATCCATAGTATATTTATGGGATAATCCCCCACACTCTCCCACAATAATAATATATTTACCCATTACAAAGCAACAAAAATATTTTTTTGTTGGCTTGTGATAACGCAAAAAGATTGTTGTTAGGTATACTTAGATAATAATTCTTATTATTGTTCCGCTCTGACCAGAGCTAAAAACAAAGACTTTTCCAAGGTGGATTTCTTCTACTATCCTTCTAGATAAGCTTAAACCAACTCCCCATCCTCTTTTTTTTGTACTATATCCAGGCAAAAATATACGATCCTTGTCAATAATTGATATTCCAATACCTGAATCCTTAAAGTCAATTATATGTTTATTAGATGAAGTAGAATGAACACTTATTGTAATTTCGCCTACCTCATTTTTTATGGCATCTATAGCATTTTTAATTATGTTTTCAAAAGCCCATACAAGCAGGACCTTATTTCCTTTTAATTCTATATTTTTTTCATAATTTGAATAAATCTTAATTTTTTTAGTCTTAGGAGCTCGGTCACGAGAATAACTCAAAATACCATCTAATAATTGTGAAACATTGATAATCTTAAGCCTAACTTTGGAGCCAATCTTAGAAAATCTATCAGAAATCTCTCTCAATCTATACGTATCTTGCTCTATATGTCTAATAATATTTCTATCAACATCTACCTTCTTCATCTGCTCAACCCATCCAAGCAAAGAAGATACAGGTGTACCCAGCTGATGAGCTGTTTCTTTTGACATTCCAACATATAATGCATTTTCAACATTTTTTTTAGACACATAGTAAACCAATCCTATAATAATAATAAATCCCATAATTATAGACCCTTCAATAAAAGGAACAAGCCTAATCAAAGATACAAAGTCAGGATCACCATAATACAGCTTATATCTAAAAGCTACTCCTCGATTATCATCAAAAACCTCAATATTAATTGGCTCAAAACTGTTGGCCATATTTTCTATAATATTATTTATATCTGGGTGATTTTTCAAATCTTCTGGCTGGCTCATAAAGAAAACTCCATCAGACTCAAAGACAATTGGAAAATCAATTGTTTTTACAAAATGGTTTTGAAAAAAAATAATATCTTCAATACCACTTGAGTCGGGATCTTTTAATGAATCCTTAAGTATTTTTTCAAGCATGCTTTTATAACTATTTGCAACATTTACAACCTGATTTTTCAAGTCTATTCTGAGATTGTAAATAATTCTAGAATTTATAAAAAACAAACAAAAAAACAACCCTCCTACGAATAAAATAAAGTAAAGCCTATTTGTGAAATTTTTAAAAAGCCCTCTATACATAAACCTTAACCATTCTTCTGATTGGAGTATAAAAAATACATATAAGCATAACCATAAAAGATCCTAGTGAAATTATTGCGCCTATCTTTAAATCATATGGAGCGAATAGTAGTTTTATTGTATGATTACCAGCCTTATCAATAGAAATACCTCTAATAAGATCATTAACTTCAAAAATATCTGTTTGTATACCATTAATGGTTGCAAACCAACCATTTGGATAATAAACTTCACTTATGGCTAAAAATTGAGGACCTGAAGTTGATACTTCTATTAAAATTTCATTAGGACTAATGACATTAAATTTACTAACAAAATCCTCCTCATTCTGATCATAGCTATTTCTCTTATAGCCAATAGAACCCTCTGTTATATATGATAGAGACTGAGGACTTCTATCAGAATAATAAAGTTGATTCCGCAAAACCTGATCATGCTCATCAACCACAACCTCATCAATAAAAAAAGCTCTCTCAAAATTCATATCAAATCTTTTACCTTCTTCTAAATCAAACCCCACATTAAGCATCTTAAAAATGAAGTTAGATTTTGAATATATCACAGGTAACATTCTTTCGTAAGAAGAGAGCTTTGCAGGATGATAACCTAAAATATTTTCGACACCATACCTAGACCATTCATTAGACATCATTTTTGATGGATCGTAAACCCTAAACAATTCTCCACTATCTTTTAAATATTTAATTTCTTTTATAACGCCAGAAGGCTCGTAAGAATCAACTCTTTTAAGTAGATTCATACGTTCTAAATCACCATCTGTATAAAATTTATAAAATTCATCCTTGCATTCTGATCTTAAATAATTTGAATTATTTGGATACATTACTTTTCTATTAACAAGATATAAATCAAAAAATACTATTACTAAAAATATAGTCCCTAACAATACCTTGTTATTAAACCAAAAATTATAAGGATACACAAAATATTGCACTATAATCAAAGAAAAAACTAAAAATACAATTAAAGCCATTACAAAAATATCGCTATCAATCATTGATTGAACAAATGCCGCATGATTAGTGCCATCAATCCTCTCTTCAACATTCTCTCTATAATATAACTTCTCATCAGACTTCAATTCACGACCTAGCCTAGAAAACTCAATAAAATCAACCTCTTTTTCATATGTAAAATCTATAATTTTATCATTGGAAACCGTGGATATCAAATTATGCTTAAAAATAACAGGTATTACAACCAATAGAACAATACATGACAAGCAAAACCACAGGCAATAATTGAATCTGTTTTTTATATCTAGAAATATCATTTTAATGCCCATAGAAGACAGAATTACAACACAAAATTGAAAAATAATCAATAAATACATAGGGTTTCTAAATTTTGAGAAAAATGGCAAGAATTCATAGAAAAAACTAAAAAAACTGAAGAAGTTTTTCCCAAATGAAAGCAATAAAAAAAGTATTGCAGAGGTAAAAACAAAAACCTTATATATGTTCCATTTATACCTTAATACACCATAAATAGCAAGCAAAAAAACTATAATACCCATGTAGTTAGGAAAATTAGTCCCTATCATTGTACCCCAGTAAGATCCATTACCAAAACCATAATATGATGGAATTAAAAAAGTTATCAACTCTCCAAAGCTAAAAGAGTATTCTGTTGCCCAATATTGTTGAAAATTCATATCTCCAAGAACGTAATCAGCTCCAGAAGAAGCACCTTTTGATCTAGTGGAATATGGAGTGTACGACAATATTGGAAAATATAAACTAAGAGAGCCCAACATTCCTAAAACCAAACCAGACAAAACATACGTGAGCCATTTAATTTGTATCTTTTTATATAAAATAAACTGATAAATAAAATCAATTATTAAAAATATAGAAACCATAAGCCATGTATAATAAGCTATTTGAACATGGCCTCTTAATAATTGAAGTGCTAAAAGAAGAGAAAAGATGCCTAGCTTTTTCAAAGATACATCTTCTTTTAATGCAATATATGAAAAAACTATCCAAGGAATATAGCTGATAGTCATAACCTGACTACCATGACCGTAAACAAGCATAGCTGTAACATGAGGAAAAAGCGGGAAAATAAACGCGCCAAAAATCGATGCCTCTTTACCTAATCTTAAATGATTACATAAAAAGTAAACCCCTACACCTAAAAACATTAGATGTAATATATAATTAAAAAACCATGGAATACCAAACAGCTCCTTAAAAGCTTTCATCGCATAATTAGGATAATAATAATCTGATATATTTTGAGCTGAATGTACTGATGGAACACCACCCATCATCCAAGGAAACCAATAGGGATATTCACTCGAATTTTCAATAGCTTTTTTAACATTCATAGCAGACACTTTATCATTTGACAAAAAATTATACTCACCTGAAATAACATCGCCATAAGTAATAACCAAAGGTATCAATACAATTAAAAATACAAATAGAACATTTTTATTCTTTATACTCATAACCTCCAATCATATCATTGATTTTTTTATATGCCTGAGTATTAATTACTGATGAGTCATTCCAATACGAATCAATCATTTTTTTAAATGAAAAAGCATCGTCCCACACCTTACTAGAAACTCTAAATTCTTTATTTAGCTCTAAGCCTGAATTTTGAACCTGATGATCTAAAGCACAATGTTCATAATCCAATATCTTAAGGTCCCTTCCTACAATAAGAATATTATGAGGCCTAATATCTCTATGAACAACTTTGACATTCTTGAAAAATCTCAAACACTGGATGATCTGATTTAAAATATCTACCTTATCGCCTGAAAACTTCTTGAAATTCATACCTTCTAAATCTTCATATACATTATATGAAAAATAACCGCTATTACTATCAAAAATTTGAGGGTAAAAACAAATACGTTTAATATCTATCGAGCCAATATAACTCAAAATAAATAACTCGCGTTCTATGCTAGTTCTATCTTTCAATTTAAGGAAAAAACACCTACCTGAATCATTAAATACTTTAAAATATCTTGCATTTTCTTTCCAAAGCCAAATTTTATAAAAACACACAGAATAATACCCTCTAGATTCTAAAAAACTCTTAAAAGCATAGTAATCTGAAAAAACCCACCTAAGAGAGCCATAAATATTTTTAATATGTATCAAAGCCCTAAATAACACTTTTAACCTTTCCAATAAACTCCCACAATAATCGCCTAAAACCCTTATATTTCATGTTATACCCTACAGAGTAATCAGCTGGGTTAGTTATAGAGTAGCCATTTTTATTCAAAAATTTATTTAAAAAATCAAGCAAATAACGCCTATCATGAGAATATTTAAAACTTAACCCTATCTCATCAGAAATATTTTTAATTTTATTTATATATTGACTATTAATGTTATACTTATGGATAAGTGCGTGGTAAAGTAAAGAATACAGTTCATTCTCTAAATCTGGAATAAAAAATTCATTATTATATTTAACTTTACTAGAAATCATATAAGAGCTCCACTTATAATCATAATAACCATCTTCTACATTTCTCAAATCAACACTGTATTCTTTATTATCAACTTTTACAAAATAAGAAGCTCTATATTTACTTTTATGTTTTTTAAAAGCATTAATGTTATAATAAAAATTTAAATCATTAGTTAAAAAATCGATATCTGAATCGTGATTATCATAAGATTTAAGGTTGTTATAATTTCTTAAAAACACATAATTATCGAAATTATTTATAAATTTAAATAATTCACCAAAATCATTCCAACCATTAAACCCTAAAATATTATTATCATGATTTCTAATTACCCCATCCCAAGAACCTTGATTTAAATAATCTGCATCAGACTTATTTAGCATAAACAACAAATCTCTTTTAGATTCATCCAAATTATTTGAACAATGAACTCTATGCCCACCTCCAGTCCAATATCTGTATTTTTGTTTTTTATCAAATAAACGACTGTTTACTCTAGATATTCCTTTAGATGTTTTTCTTAACTCATAAATGACATTCTTATCCCTTAAAACAATAGCCATAAAAGGGCCTGTACCACAATGCCTTTCCTTAAAAGATTTATTTTTAAGATTTTGCCCATAAAATCTACTCAAATTATTTGAAAAAAAATCTTTATGCCAAACAACCCTACTAACATCTACAATTTCAAAAGTATTCTCTAAATCATACAAAATAGGACCCAACATATTAAGCCCTTTTTCCCATACAACTACTATATGTATTTCAGGATTCACTTAAATTGAAAGCAATCTTCTAAAAAAAAACAAAGGAACATTAATAAAAGATAATAAACCTGTATGTTTATTTGATAATTTTATATACGAAAGCATAATTTTTAATTGTTTATTTTTAGCGGATCCTGAAACATGATGAAAAACCTTGGGAGCATTTAAAAAATAACAATCACTACCAGCATCTCTTGCTCTTAAACAAAAATCAACATCTTCCATATACATAGTAAAAGCTGAATCAAAACCGTCCAATTTATCAATTATCGCTGAATGAACAAACATACTACAGCCTGTAACATAATCAGTTTTAGAATCTTCTAATTTCCCAGAATCATTCTTTCTTATATTTAAATGCTTAATGACACCCTTTAATAAATCAACTTTTGCACCCGCATACCATATTTTATTCTTAGAATTCATAAACATTATTTTGGAGCCATAGATATTTTTTCTTCCATATCTTCTTACACCAGCCATAAAACTGTTTAAAATTTCTGAATCAACTATCGTGTCGTTATTCAAAATCAAATAAAAGGATTCTTCAGAATTTCTTTCAAAAAAACAATTATAACCACCTGAAAACATCAAATTTTTACCAGTTTGAAAAAAATCTATATCAGGATAATTAGAAGCAACATACTCATCCGAACCATCAGAGGAATTATTATCTATGACAATTACTGAAAAATTAGAGTAATTAATACGCCTAATTGAATCAAGACAATCTTCAAGATATTGTTTACCATTATAATTAAGAATTAATATTTTTATTTTTTCTTCTTTCAACTATTAAATTATATAAATTTTGAATGCTATTAGAAAAATTTTCCCATGAAAAATTCTTTTTATATTGAATAATGTTCTGTTTATAAAATTTTGCATTATAATTCTTGAAAAAGTCTAATATTTTTAAAGTTAAATCATCTACATCATTCAAACTATAAATTAATCCTGTTTTATTATCTTCTACAACTTCAACCAAACCATCTAAATCAGGAACTATAACAGGTTTATTATAATTATATGATAGCGGAATTACTCCGCTTTGCGATGCACTTCTATAAGGAAGAACAACCACATCTGCAGCTGAGAAATAAACACTAACTTCTTCCTCTTTTATAAATTCCTCAATCCATAATATTCTGTTTTTATAATTTGATTTTTGAATTAATGCTACATATTTATCTTTATCGCTATAACATTCACCTGCTATTACAAGCATAATATTATTATCTTTTAGAAATACTTTTTCCATAGACTTGATAAGCAAATCTAATCCTTTATAATTACGTATAATTCCAAAAAAAAGAACAACTTTGAAACCTTCTAAAATGCCTATCTTTTTTTTTGCAACTTGCGCATCAATTGATTTAGGATAATCATTATATATAGGATGAAATACTTTATTATAAATAGGCTTATCAAGTAAACCTAAAAGCTCCTTTTCTACGGCGCTTGACTGAATAATAAAAGCGTCTACATGCGATACTAAACCATTAATCATAAAGCTTGACAAAGGGAACCATTCATGAGGATATATGTTGTCACAAACCATAATAACAGGACAATCAAGCCTATTTCTAACTCTTTTAATAATATATTTATAACATGGACAGAAAAAAGGATGCCAAAATTTAAAAATAATAATATCTGGCTTATAATCATAAATAACATTAAGAGTTTTACGCCAAGACCAAATATTAATACTACTTAAAACTCTTGCTCCTATAGCATCACCTAAGTCTAAACTATACTGACTTTTACCAGGGAATAGAAAATTTGGATATAGCTTTTTAAAATTTATTGCCTGCACTTGATACCTTTTAATAAGATATTTATAAATTTGAGAAGAATGCCTGGAAATCCCCCCTCTGTAAGGAGGAAAAGCTGATAAAAAAGAAATTTTCAATTAATCTTCTTCTGAGATAATATTCATATTAAGGCGAGCATCTGAAGATATTTTTCTAACAATTATTTCTCCAATAAAACCAATAGAGAAAAATTGAACACCAACAATAATAAATAATATACCAAGGAAGAAAAGAGGCCTAATAATTGTAAAACCTTGATTATAAACAGATTGGCCAAAATAAAAATACAGCCACTGAACTGTAAGATAGATACTAATCAGGAATCCTAGTGTATAAAAAAATAGTCCAAAACGACCAAAAAAATGCATAGGCCTATCAATATATTTATCAAGAAATATTACAGTCAGAAAATCATAAAGACCGTGGAAAAACCTAGATTTACCATACTTAGTCTTACCATACTTTCTCGGATGATGCTTCACCACTATTTCAGTAACTTTATATCCTTGATTAAACGCTAAAACAGGTATAAATCTATGCAAATGACCATAAAGCTTAATGCTTTTAACAACCTGCAATTTATATGCTTTTAAACCACAATTAAAGTCATGGATTTTAATGCCAGTCTTTAATCTAGTAACCAAATTAAAAACCTTTGATGCAATAACCTTACTAAATGAATCATTTCTTATTTTTTTCCAACCAGATACAAGATCCCAGCCCTCATCAATTTTAGAAATCAATCTCTTAATTTCACAAGGGTCATCTTGCAAGTCTGAATCAATAGTAACTACTATTCTACCAGAACAAATTTTAAAAGCTTCTGATAAAGCTACCGCCTTACCATAATTCTTTTTAAAATCTATCATTTTAACACTTTTATCTGATTGAACAATATCTAAAATTATTTTACGAGAACCATCTGAAGAACCATCATTAACAAATATAATTTCCTTGTTTTGATTAATCAGATTATGATTTATTTTATCATAAAGAAGGCGTATAGAGTCCTCTTCATTTAATACGGGAACAACAATTGATATATCTTTAATGCTAGACATGTATTAAAGCAGTATAAGCTACAATAGAATAAGCGAGTGCAATTATATAGATAAATAACTTATTTTTTAGGGTACTTTTCTTTTATATAAGATTCTGGAGTCTTGCCAGCTGGGACCTCTAAAATCTCTCTCTTGAAAGCAGTGGCTCCTTTACCAGTTTTTACAGCACGTACCAATTTAATAAATGTACCTTTTTCTTTACCCTGCTTGACTGTTTTATCTCCAAAAGTTTGTTTCTTCGCCATAACTCTCTCCTAAAATTTACTAGTTAATATACATATAGTATATTTAATTATCTTCATAATTTAAATTAAAATCAACTCTTTCTATATCTAATTCATCCAAAACATTATAATCTTCTTTTTTATAATAATCTTCCTCATCTTCTGCACTTGAAATATCTATTTGAATATTTTCAGAAACTGACTGCGCAGTGAATTTAGATACGTATAAATTAGTCGTCAGAACAACTAAAAAAATAGCTGCAATAGAGCCCAAAGTTGCTAATAATGGATTATCAAATATTTTATATACATTAAAATCTTTTAAACTATTAGCAACAGAGTTTTTCTCAAGTATTTTATTTTTCAAACTATAATTAAAATCAGAAGGCAAAGACAACGATTCCTGACTTTTAATATCCTTAATCATATCGATAATTCCATCTACCTTTAGTTTTAAATTTTTATCTTTCGAAAGAACAGATTCAAAAGATTTTTTTTGACTTTCTGACATACATCCATCTATGTAATCAGAAAGACTTTTATAGAAATCTACTTCATTCATTTTTGATAACCTTTTTCTTTTAACAATTTAAGTAATTTAAATCTCCCTCTATTAATCCTAGATTTTACTGTCCCAACAGGGACACTCATTATATTACTAATAACATCATAAGAAAGTTCCTGAAAATCTCTAAAAATTATCATAGTTTTAAATTCATCTGATAATTCTGACAGACATAACCTTATAATATCGCTAGTATTCTGACTATCTGTTTGAATATTTTCATTAAAATTAGCCCCTTTGTAATCAGAGAAAACAAATTCACGATCCTCGAAACTCAAATCAGAAGCTGAATAGGTTTTTCGCCTTTTCTTTTTTCGAATCTCAGTAAATGCAAGATTCTGAGCGATAGTATATAACCAAGTTGAAAACTTGGCAATTTCTTTATATGTATCCTTTCTAGTGTATAATTTTAAAAAAGTATCCTGAGTTAAATCTTGCGCCAAATCAACATCATTTACATATCTGTATATAAAGTTATAAATTCTATTCTTATACTTATCAACTAAAATTTCAAATGAAGACTCATCTCCATTTTGAAATTTCTTTATAAGTAATTCATCTGATAATGTTTTATTATTCACTGCAAACCTTTAAAATAAATAACTCAAAGTTAAGATTTACACCATATTTAAAAGTCTTAACCATCTTATCAATTTTATGCAAATAATTCAATAGAGCCAAAGATTCTTCAGAATTAAAGTTTGACGAATATATATTCATGTTATTAATTAGTATCTTATTCATTAATGGAAAATCATTAATGCAGTTCAAAGAATTATTTTTTATATATATATTAATAAACAAATTAGATAGACCTGATAATATATAATTATGAGACATCCCGTTTTCAACCATGCTTCTATAAATATTTAATGCTCTTAATAATTTTTTTTTGCCAACACTATCTAAAAACTGCCAATAACTATAATTTCTATCACTTTTAACATAATTCCCATAATCATCTGCTATATCTAATGACTTGTTTTCAGAATACATGCTGTGCTTATTGATTTCTCCTATAACATTAGACAAGCTATCCCCAAAATAATCAATATAAAAGTTTATTAAATCATTAGTCATTCTAATGTTTTTTACTTTAGTGTAAAATTTTACCCAATTCTTCATCTTTCCTGGAAAAGGAGTCCTTACATCAACCGTTGTAAGTATTCTAGTTAAATCTGATATAAATTTATTTTTAACTCTAAAACCCGGATATATTACAATCAAAGCAACATCTTTAGATGGATTAGATTCTACATAGTCTATAAATTCTTTTTTACCTTGTTTTGATAACTTATTAATATCCCAACAAACAATCATTTTTTTTGAATTAAACAGTGACTGCGAATTCAAGTTATTAAAAAAATCTGACTCATTATCTACGCTAAAGTGATATAAAATCTTTTGCCCATCATTGCCTATAAATTTTTGATTAATTTGATTTATGAAAAATTTTTCTAAAAAAACATCATCACCATTAAGATAGTAATTATGAAACTGATTATTATTATAATTCTTTATAGCTTGAGATATTGTATTCATATTAAAAAAACAAAAAAGATATTGCCCCCATAATAAAACAATAAATAGAAAAATACCATATCTTTCCACTACTAGATATAGAAATTAGCAATCTAAGTGATACATATCCAACAATCAATGAGGTAAAAAAACCTGTAAAAGGAAAATCTATAGCTGAGCCACTACTAAAAAACCCCTTTATTTCTAAAACACTAACACCTAATATTGCTGGAATTGCTAAAAAGAAAGATATTTTTGTCGCTTGCTTACTAGGTAAGCCAAGCAATAATGCGGAGCAGATTGTTACTCCAGACCTAGATATCCCAGGTAAAATTGCCAAACACTGCATACAGCCAATAATTAAAATTAACTTATAATTAAGCTTCGCATCTCTAGGCTCTATAAATCTTGTAGATAATAAAAGAAAGCCTGTAATTATTATACAATAACTCATAATATCAAATGAATGGTTGATATTATTATGCATATTTTTAAAGTAATCATAACAAAAAAAATAAACTGCAACTAGAGGCAAAGTGCCTAAAAAAATATAGAAAATAAATTTCCAATTACACTTTATATTCATAAGTATTTCTTTAAGATCTTTATAATAAAAAATTAGTATCGCTAATAAAGTCCCTAAATGCAAGGCAACCTGAATTTGGGCTAAGTTATCTGATGAAAATTCCGTGATTTTTTCTAAAAAAACTATATGCCCAGAACTACTTATAGGAAGGAATTCTGTAACTCCTTGAACTACACCCTCTATTATTTGACTTATCATGATTAATTTTTAAATGCGATAAAACTCATCCTACCAGACATTTTACCATCTCTCCTATAACTATGACAATTTAAACTATCATACGTACATAATTTACTGACATTTATATTATGTTTAGCGATTCCTATACTATTTAAGTCAAATTTTATTTGCAAAGCTAAATCAACAAACAATTTGCCATTTACATCTGCAACCACACTTTTATGAAACTTTCTATATAAAGAATCTCCTACTTTATAACAACAACTTCTTATTGATGGACCTAAAAACACCTTTAAATCATCCTTCATAGATCCTTTTTTCTTCATTATATCAATCGTTTTTAATATAATTTTTTTATCAGTTCCTTTCCAACCAGAATGAATAAGTGCTATTTGCTCTTTAACATTATCATATATACATACTGGCACACAATCAGCAACGCTTATAATCCCCACAACATCTTGCGCATCATATATAATGGCATCACACTTAAGACTTTGATTATTACTAGTGCTAATCTCAACTTTATCTCCATGAATTTGCTCTGGCATAGAAACTATCTTATCTGAAAGATTAAAATACTCAACAACTCTTTTGCGCCTTGAAGCTAAAGAAAAACCCTGGTCCCAATAAGAATCAACTTTTGTTAAGTAAAGTTTTATTTTATCATCAAAGTAATGTGAAAAATCAAAAACCATAATAAATTAGTAACTGATTCGAAAAACTATCATTTTAAACTATTTTTTTCCATCCTGGGACCCATTGTTTTCTATTTTTTATATCTTCCAATTTAATTATAAAACTAATTTTATCATCACAAACTGAAAACATTTCTAATTCTTTTTTCTTTTTAAATACATTTTTAACCTCATAATGCCTCCAGCCATATTTTTTTTTAACTGAAGTCCACTTAGATTTAATATATCTATCCATTTTTCATCCTTAACAAAATTATATACTATATCTATCAAAAAATAATAAAAACTCACTTTCTATTTAAGTTTTTCAAAGAACAAATAGTACTTTTTATACCGACTCCTAAAATTAACCTTATCTATATCATAATATTTCAAAGAATAGTCATTTTTAGTTACAAATTTTTTAGAAATTCTTGATTCTATTTTAATAATATTTAGTACATCAGGATTGGTTTTATAATTAAATTTATTATATATTTTTAGAATTGTAGCCTCAAGTTCATTTTTTATTTTTTCCATACTAACAAATAAAAACTTATCATTATCCTGCCTAATTAAACAGTTCGTATATATATCAAGCATGTCTATGAAAAGATTTAAATCATTCTTGACATTCCTAGACATTAATCTGTACGGTGGTTCCATAGAACTTAAAACAGATGGCAATGACTTTAAAGGATCTCTATGGCAACCTAAAATATTACAATCAGGAAAAATAATCTTCAAAGACTCAATAAAACCTGTAAAATGAGGATTCTTAGATAAATATATTTTATTTTTACCATGATAATAAAGGTGTCTCTTTACTAATAACTTATATTTTTCAAACAACTTTAATCTATCAGCTAATTCAAACTTTCTATCAAAATCACATAACTTCCAAACATCTAAAACAGGAAAAACAGCTGACAATAAAAAACACCCCCCAAAAGGCAATAAAAATAAATAATCCTCTTCTGGATTACTTAAATTTACTTCATGCACATTATCTAAAGACTTAACAAAAGGTCTTAATAAAAAATTGATTACATTAACAAAATTATATCTTTTAAATTTTTTAGAAATACTAAAGTATATTTTTTTCTGAATTATAGATGGAGCAAAAATAAGTTCCCATAACTTAGGTGTGGTAAATTGACTGTCCTTTAAGATTGTTTTGTGTAGAAAAGTCGTACCTGATCTCGGGAATCCTACAATAAAAAAAGGTTTTTTTACATTCACTTTTACGAAATCAAAAAATAATCTATCTAATAATAAGCAGATTTTATTAAATGTAAATACAATCAAAAATACTATAGAAAAGATACATAGCTTAATAGCTGAAACAACCTCAAGCCTTGCTAAATAGATAAAAAAAGATCTTATTATTAATGACAAAAAATATATAGAAGTAAACTTTTTCAAAAATTTCAATTAATGGTTAATTAAATCCATAAATCTATAAGAATGCAAATTATATTGATTTGTCAATTTTAAAAATTTCTCTAGATAATCTACTCGAATCTGAAAATCTCCAGAAACCTCATACACAGGGTCATGACAATAAAATAAAACTATTTCTTTATTACTGCTAGCTCTTTCAAATATTTTATGAATATCATCTATTGATACATTGAAATTATCATCAATACCAATCGCCTTCAAAACTTTTTGACTATTATCATTTATGAACACTTCATCTAATTGATTGAAATCTTTAAAAAACATAGAATAAAAATGTCGTTGCGATTCTGTAACATCTCTAATTAATTTGAATTTCTGAAGCAACTTTGCATCAGTTTCATTGCTGTTTATTCCAAAAGGATATGAAAATGTGATTGGATTAAAACCATTAGATAACATTGAATCTATTTCTGAGTCTACTTCTAAATTAATATAATCATCAAAATTATCTAAATAATCTGCCACACTATTATGGTTCAAAGTATGGACAGCAATTTCATGACCATTATTTTTCAACTTCTTTAGTAAATTGATTGATTCTTCATCTAAGTAACCAAAACCTGATACAAAAAAAGTTGCTTTACATTTATATTTATCTAATAAATTTGAAATTTTATACCAATTATCAATATAATTATCATCAAAAGATAGCATAAAGCCACCCGTTGGAAATATCGATGATTTTGAATTGCTGAAATCTTGTCTATCGCATTTATATAAAAAAACTAGACTTATTAATATCAAAACAATATTTCTATTCATTTATTTATCACCAAAAGATTATAGATAGATTATTTATTTTTATCTTTATATATATGAAACTCTTTTTTAATTCCCATCTTAAAAAAACTTCTTATAGACATTCTTATTGCAGAATCTAGCCTTAAAATGATATCCTTTATTTTTTCTTGTGGTCGTGCCCTAAAAGAAGTTACATGAAAATCTGTATTATTTTTTGCTGAAAAATCAGAAAAATAATAATTACTTATACAACATCTATTACCATTATATTTTATAGGGCTTACTGAGTGCCATGCGCTGTTATGAGTAATCATAACTACTAACCTATTAAATTTACTATGTATTCTAATTTGACTTTTATTTATACCATTACCCCAAATCTCAAAATCTCCTCCATAATCTTCGCCCCAACCTGGAGTAACATAATAAAGCAAATTTAAAACTCTCCATCTATTTCTATCTTTATCATGTGAATTATCTAAATGAGGATTTAAAAAATTATTTTTCTTCATTACAGAAATTCCACCTGCATATAAATTTGGATCCGGATACACTTTTTCTAAATTAAATATTTTTGCCATAAAATCTACAATACGTTGATCCTGAAAAGCATAAATAGATTCTTCTAGCAAAGAATCATACTTACTCATCTGAACTCCAATATATTTATATTCTCTTAAATCTTTTCTCAAAACCATATCTTTAGTTTCAGGAAATACGTTGTACAGCTTTTTTACATAATCCTCTGGCAAAAGGTCGTCTAAATAAAAATACCCAATTTTATTAATAGACTTATTAACTGACTCCCTTATACTGGATTCATTCATTTCAAGTTTATCAATTATTATATCTGCGATTTTCTTTCTATCCATCTATCATTTCAGTTTGATTTAATATACGGATTATCTAAAATCACTTTATTATTCTTTGCATTCAAGTTATTCCTAACAGGATGATCTAAAATATGAGCTTGATAAATGTGATCTATCCAATTAGCATTCTTAAATAACCTGTGATTTTTTAAAAAAAAATATTTCTCAATTTTGCGTAAGTCATTACTTTGAGAAAATTGATTAATAGCTGCAATCTCACCACACCATGAATTATGCGATGGCTCTTCAATATCATCTAAATAAACAATTACCCTTGGTAAATATTGATCAGACTTCATATTAAAAACTTTAAGAGCATCTAACGTAGAGCTATAGTAATCAACATCTATGCTGATATAACCTATTGGAGAATCTTCAAAAGAATGCTCACAAAACTCAATAAGTGTTTTATCAATTTCACCTATAACTAATTTTGTATTTTTATTGATTAGCTTTGATAGATTTTTATAGTCCATAGGAAAATCACCTTTACTATACAGCTCAGGATGATCTCTAAATGATTTTGGTTTAGGCATACCCATACCGGTATCAAAACCAAAAATATCAAATTCTATACCCGTATGTTTAGTTACATTTTCTGCTATTTTTTGAATATTTATTAATCCTGCCCCTGAAGCAACTCCAAATTCTATTACTGTCACTCTTTTTTTGCCTAAACTAATTGCCATATCTGCTGATTCGAATAATCCAAAAGCATTCTGCTGACGAACTATTAAATCATAGTCCGTTTTTTTTCTATAAGAACCAAACATTCCTATAAAAAAAGACAAGAAATTTAAATGAAATGGTTCAGATAATCTTTCATAAAAGAGCCTCTTCCATATTCGCTTTTTAAATAATTTGTTTAGTATAAACAAAATAAACCTGCTTGATTGTTTAATTTTTTGCTACGTATCACAGAACTAAGTTTACTGAAAAATATAATGGTTGTCAAATTAAGGTTTTGAGATTAAAAGTTTAATCGTCTAACAAATTCATCATGATCATATTGAGACTTACTTTTTATCTTACCATCAAGAGAGTACTTTATGAACAAACCATGTCTCATATCTTCAAAATAATCAATTTCAAATTCTTTATTT
>MDTB01173307.1_pt1 | contig 45262 bp, 38 predicted proteins | sample 811161 | NCBI WGS metagenome assembly MDTB01 (sample SAMN05326650, study PRJNA326480) | marine metagenome | isolation source: seawater | place: Mediterranean Sea | collected 2009 | reverse complement strand
CCCGATCCCATCCCGAACTCGACCGTGAAAGCTGTTAGCGCCGATGGTACTTTGTCTTAAGGCATGGAAGAGTAGGTCGTTGCCAGGATTATTTTTATTGTTTTTCATAAAATCATATGTACTTAGTAAAATAGATATAGAAAAATAATTCAGTACCAGTTTGATTTTACATTATGTTGAAAGATAAATTTCTAAAAAAAAATTATCATCCTAGATTAAAAAAAAAAAACTACTTTAGAAAAATTTTACAATTAATCTTAATACCCTTTGGTTTTTATGTTGTTGATAAAATTGAGTACGAAAATAAAACACTTAATCGATGGGATATGAATCTTACCCATATTTTTAAATACTTGAGTAAATATTTTAATAAAGATTCACTAATTTTTGATGTCGGTTCTCATAAAGGGGAATTATTATATTTTTTTAAACAATTATTTCCCACTTCAAGAGTTTATTGTTTTGAACCTCAGCTAGATATTTTTAAAACTTTAATAAAATTCATTAAAACCAAAAAGTACAAGAACGTAGTTTGTGAAAACATAGGTTTAGATAAGTTTGATGGAACTAAATATTTTTATTCTTTAAATAACACTACTCAATCAACATTTTTAAAAGTTAAAGATCACAAAGAAAAGATAAAAAATACAACTGATTGTAAAGTTGTTAAAGGGGATAATTATTGTATTTTGAAAAATATTGATAGTATAGATATTTTGAAAATAAATGTTCAAGGTTTAGAACTGGATGTTATTATGGGTTTTGAAAAATATTTATCAACATCATCAATTAAATTAGTTTTGGTAGAATTTGATTACTCAAATCGATATGAAAAAAAAACAACAATTGGAAATTTAGAATCTTTTTTATCAAAATATAATTATAATTTATTTGATATCTCATTATTAAGAAGAAAAAAAATTAAAGATAGCAATAATAATGAGTGGTTCTTGAAAGTAAGACATGGTTACGCAGTATTTGTAAATGAGATTATAAGCTTAAGAGTAGAAAAAGATTTATAGTACAAAATTACTTACTAGTTCGGCCTATCTTGATCACAATCACCTCTAAAAAAAACTAAGTTTTTATTATCACTGGATACAAAAGAAATTGGTATATTTTTGTATTCAATTGGAGATAAATGATTTGGAATGATTTCTTTAGAAGTTATCTTTTTAAAACCAGAAGATAATATTTTGCTTGATGATATTCCTGAACAATAAAGGTCAACAAACTCAGCATCTATTTCACTTGCTAAGTTACATGAATATTTTAAAAAAACACCAAAATAGTTTAAGTCTCCTATCCAATCTATGATTCTAATACATTTCTTATTATTTAAATTTACAACTCTTAAAACTCCTAAGCCAGAAATTTCTTTATTTGCTTTGTTTATTTCATAGATTTCATATTTAAAAATTGGATGTTTTATATATCTTTTTTTAAAATACCAAAAAGATTTTCTGATATGAGACCAGTATAATAATGATAAATATTTTTTTTTTGAAATTTGTTTAGGGTATGTTTTAGAAATATTATTAATTTTAAATTTTTTATTTGAAAATAATTTTCTTTTTTTTTCATGAATTTTGCATAAACTAAAATCTTTTAAATTATTATTAATCCAATAATAATGATCTAGCCAGCCTGTTTTGAATTTAAGAAGATTGTAAAGAGGTAAAGTTTCTTTTGTAGCTCCAATAGTATGAATTTTTTTAGAAGTTAAATTTTTTATGAAAATAATCAATTTTATTGCAACTTGATAATTTGAGAAATTTTCTATGACTCTTAACAATACTAGAAAAAGATCTGACTCTTTATAATTTTCTGAGTAGCTATAGAAACCTACCAAGCCTATAATTTTATTATTATTAGTTGCTAATATAAATTGTGGTATTGGATTACATAATTCATACTGAAAAAATTTTTCTTTTTTGACAAAAATATGATTTTTATTCCAATATTTTTTTAAAAATAATAATATTTTTTTGTAATCATTATACTTTGCAATCCTTAATTCTATTTTTTGATTTGATTTCACTAGTTTATTTTTATGATAATTTATTTGTTAACAATTTTACTATTTCTTTCATAGAGTTAAATTTTTCATAATCATTAATTTGAAATTTAATTTTAAATGCATTCTCTAGCGCAACTATTATATTTATTACCCCTAAAGAATCCCAACCATTAACATTATCAGAATTACTTGATATCTTTAAGCTACCTTTGGATAAACCTAGAGTTTCTTCAATGGTTTTAAAAACTAGTTTTTTTTCGTTATTTTTCATTAATAGAAATATTTAAATTAAGTTTTTTTATTTTATTATCAATTTTTTTTTCATATACTTCTTTTTTTCTACTTTTAGTTTTTAGTTTAAAATCTAATTTATCAAAAAGGTCATGTATATACTCATTTTTATCATTTTTATGCAAAGTTGCTTTAATTATATTTATTTTTGCAGCAATACATATTTTTGTTAATTCATCCATAATAGCATGTTCAAGTTCTCTTTTAAAAACTCTACAGCTCATCACCCAATTTTCAATAAAGAAGATTTTTTTAACTATTTTTCCGTAAAGAATTGAAACTATTCCATTTTTTCCAAATTTATCGTCTAAATTTGATTCTAATACGATATTTTTTTTATTTTTAGCTATTTTATCTAGTTTCACTTCATCAATCTTTTGATAAGTTAAATTGAATTGATTAGTCTTATTAATCAATTGACTTGCTCTAGTAATTGTTTCTTTCTTGATAATAACAATATTGGCCTTCATTCTTAAACCTTTTAAAAAATCATTATAATTTTTATAATCATTCTGATTATTCGTTCTCTCTGTATTTTGTTTATAAAATTGAATCCTTTTTGTATCTTCTGATGTAATATTTATTTTTTTAAAATATCCAATTCTTTCAATCGTTGTTATTAGCTCTCTTGGACTATGAGTGTAACCAATAGTTGTAATAAGAGGAAGATTTTTTCTTACTTCTTCTAACTCTGCTGGATTATCATCAATGAATACTACAGACTCCTCAGTTATATTTAGTGTTTTGATAATCTCTTTAATATTTACAGATTTAGGTTTCCAGTTTGCGCTAAAAATTGTAAAGTCATTTATTTTTAATTTAGAATGTTTATTTTCAAGCCCTTTTTTTGCATCTTTTTCGTTATTTTTTGACACTATAGCAACAATTATACCCATTTTAATTAGTCTAAAAATATATGATTGAATTTCTAAAAAAATCTCACCATTAGGTGTATCTGGACCTATTTCAATATTTTCAAACCCAAGATCTCCTATTACACCGCCCCATAAAGTGTTATCTAAATCACAAACAAGTAATTTTTTATTTCTCCCTTCTGATGATGCAATAATAGATGCTATTGATGAAGATAAATATGGTATAGCTTTTTGTGAAAATGCAATTTTAAAAGCTGCCCAAAAATTAGAGTCTACCCAATTATTAATACCGACTAAGCTTGATAAAAATTCAATGTCATTTATAAAAACATTTTGGTAATTTGCCGCTAATTTTTTTAGTTTGATATTTATTTCACCTATAAGATCGTTTGAGCTATATTGTTTTAAAATTTCAATATGGCTGTATGATACTAATGAAGTTTTTTCAAAATTATTAATTATTATTTTTTTATTCTTAAGTTGATTTGATTCTATTACTTTTTTTAAAATATTAATATTTTCATTTATAGTGTAGTTAATTCTATTTTTTGAAGAAATTGAATCTTCTAATTGAATTAAATTTTTAAAATTTGTATGAATGTAAACCCAGTCAGGATTAAAATTTGAAATCTTATTTGAAAAAAGAGCTTCTTCAAAGTAATTATTATAATTTCCTATTTTAGATATTATATTAATTCCAAAATTAGAGCAAAATAATTTAATTTGAGTTTCAATATTATGAAGTGTTGAGCCAGATAAAATATACAGTTTAATTTCTTTTCTTTTTTTAAATTTAATTATTTCTTTAACAGAAATTTTTAAATCTTGATTCAGTAAATTATAGTTAAATGGATAACTGAAAAATTCTCTATTTTTGTCAACTTGTTTGTTTTGTAATTTATTTTTTTTATTCATTATTTGTTAATTTTCTTATTGAATTTAAAATAGTAATATTAGTATTTGTTAACTTATTTTGTAAAATAGTGTTAGTCTGTTCTGTTAACAATCTAGGTAGTCTCTCGATTAATATTTTATTCTTAAATTTTTCAGATAATCTTGATACCCATATCTCAGTTTCAAGTTTTGCCAATGTATATTCTAAAATTTCCTGTATTGGTTTATTAATAGAAATAGTAGATGGTATAAAATATCTACATTTAGGGTACGATTTATTAATATATTTGAAGATATTTTGAAAATTTTTTACATAATATTGTAAAAATTTTGTTAACATTTTATTATCATACTCTTTTTGTTCTTTTTGGAAGATTTTTGGAGTAGCATAATAATAGCATTGGTTTATTTCTGTTTTTATATTTTTCAAGTTTATTTGATTTTTTACATCAAATTTTATTATCTTACATTTTGATCCAAAATTTTTTATTTCATCATATGTTTTTTTTGCTTCATTTTTGCTTTCATTATAAGTTATTATTACTTCTCCGCCTCCAGCTGCAATTATTTTTGCTGTTAACTTGCCTAATCCCTTAGATCCACCAATGATCAGTGCCTTAATTGAAGCAAATTCATTTTTTTTTATAATTCTTAATAATTTATTTATTTTTGGGTATTGAACTTTTTTTGGTCTAAAAAAGGCTTTTAAATCAGCATTAATTGAATTTCCTAAAACATTTAAATTTATTAAATTAAAACGTTTATCTATATTTTTAACAAAGTATCTTTGATCTTTGCTATTTTTTTTTATACTAATTTGAGCCTCAGAAAACATAGAATAATATCCGGGACATTCCATTCCAATCAAATAAGATAAATCAATTATTTCTGAAGCTATTAAATCCCCATAAAATTTAAAAATATAAGGGTATTTTATTTTTGCTTTTTTCAAGTCACAAACGTGATTAAATTTATATTTTTCATTAACTGAAATTTTTTTAAGATTAACAATTTTTGACTTCTTTTTTCTTTTATTTCTTATATATTTTATATTCAAATCATTACTAAACTCTGAATATTTAGTTTCTATAAAAATTTTAGTACAAATAACATTATTATGAACAATAAATATTAAATTATTAGATTCATTAAAATAAAAAAATAATTTTTTATTCTCAAATATAGGTTTCAAGAAAATTATTTTAATTTTTTCAAAAAAAATTTCTTTTTTTGTCAGGATATTTAAAGCATAAATTAAAGCATGAATTCCATGAATTAGCGGCTTTCCAAAGAAAGTGTCTTGAGCATAATATTTGTCAACATGAATTGGGTTATGATCTCCAGAAATTTTAGCAAAGGTAATGCTTTCTTTGGCAGAAAATTTTTTTGCGTGAAATTTATTAAAATCATCTAAATTTAAATTAAGCCTATTAAGATTATTGTAAAATATTTTTTTTTTATTAACTAATAATTCTTTTTCCTTAATTAAATTTTCAAAATTTTTCATTATTACATATTTGAGAATTGTTTGAGGAGATTCAGTCCTGGATCTCTACTTTTTTCAGGATGGAATTGAAAACCTAATAAATTTTCATAACATATTGCAGAACAAAACTTATAATCATTAAAATTTGAATAAAATAAAACTTTATTTTGATCTTTAGGCAAGCAATGAAATGAATGTACAAAATAACAACTGTAATAAGTATCAAAGAAGTCTATTTTGTGATTATTTGTATTTTTCAGAAGTTTATACCAGCCAATATTTGGAATTTTAAACTTACTTTTATGAGTTTCATTTTCTGGAAGTTTTTGAACATTTCCCTCAATAAGACCTAGGCCTTTGGTGCTTTTGATTTCAGAACTAAAATCAAACATCATTTGCATCCCTAAACAAATTCCTAAAAAGGGTTTTTTTTTAAAACAATGACTTTTCAATAAATCAATTATTTTTTGATCGTGAAGAAGTTGCATGGCTGTTGGAAATGCACCTACACCAGGCAAAACCAAATGAGTCGCATTTTTAATTTTTGTTTTATCATTTGTAGCTTCTGCGTTAATATTTTGATATTCAAAAGCATTAATTAAACTTCTTATATTCCCAGCTCCATAATCAATAATTACAATTTTTTTCATTTTTAATAAGTTTTATTTGTTATAAAATTAAGTTTTTGTTTTAAATCATCAATATTTATTTTTTCATAATGAAGTATTGATCCTATTGCAATTGCAGAGCAATTTGTATCACTAAATAGTTTTAAAATATCATCTTCGTCCTTTGAGCCACCAGAAGCAATTACAGGTATTTTAATACTGTTTGAAATAGTTTTGATCAATTCATGATCCAGACCCAGTTCAGTTCCATCTTGATCTATTGAGGTCAATAAAATTTCACCAGCTCCAAGCTTTTCAACTTTTCTAGCCCAAGATTCAACATCTATACCTGAAGGCTCCCTTCCATTATCAGTAAATATTTCCCATTTGCTATTAAGTCTTTTCTTTGCCTGAATAGATACCACTAGGCACTGCGATCCAAATATATTCGATATACTTGATATTATCTTTTCGTTTTTTACAGCATTGGTATTAATGCATATTTTATCCGCACCAGATCTCAAAATTTCTTTTACATCTGAAGTATTTTTTATTCCTCCACCAACTGAAATAGGTACAAAAACATTTTTAGTTGAATAGTCAACAATATCAGTCAGACTATTTCTTCCGTATAAACTAGCTACAGTATCTATATATATTATTTCGTCCAACCCCATTTCATAATATTTTTTTGTATAATCCTGGGCTGACCCAATTACACTGAGGCCTTCGTATCTAATACTTTTAATTAATTTGCTATTTTTAACATCCATTCTAGCAATTATTCTTGGAGTATAGTTCATTATTAATTATTTAAAATAAATTCAAATTTGTTTATATATCAACCATGATTTTAAAACAAAAAATTAAATCACATAGTGACATTGAGGCAGAATATAAGAATGGAACAGCTTATTTTGGATTACCAAATGATGTAAAATTTTGTAAAAAATGCATTATTTCTAACCAAAGACCGAACTCAGAAATTGAATTTAAACATACTAATAGAACACAAAAAAAAACTATACAATTTGATAAAGACGGAATCTGTGATGCATGCAGAGTTGCAGAACAAAAAAGTGCAACTATAGATTGGAAGGAGAGGGAACAAGAACTAATCGAATTATGTGATAAATATCGAAGTAATAATAGTTATTATGATTGTATTGTTCCTGGTTCTGGTGGAAAAGATAGCTTTTATACTTCGCATATTTTAAAATATAAGTATGGAATGAATCCTCTTACCATTACTTGGGCTCCACACATGTACACTGAGTGGGGTATCAAGAATATGGAAAATTGGACAAATAGTGGTTTTGATAATTATTTAATTACACCAAATAGAAAAGTTCAAAGGTTATTAACAAGACTATCTCTTGAAAATTTATTCCATCCTTTTCAACCATTTCAGTTTGGGCAAAAGTTTTTAGCACCTAGATTAGCTTCAAAAATGAATATCAAATTAATATTTTATGGTGAGAATCAAGCAGAATATGGAAATAGTATAAAAGACCTTTCTTCTCCGACAATGAATCCAAGTTTTTTTTCTTCAGATCGAATAAATGAAGATGAAATTTTTATAGGTGGAGTATCTGTAACAGATTTAAAATCCAATTTTGAATTAACTGATAAAGATTTAATGAATTATATGCCTCTTAAGTCAAATATTATTAGGGATAATGAAATTGAAGTTCATTTTTTAAGTCATTACTTAAAGTGGCATAATCAATCAAATTACTATTATGCAGTTAAGCATGGTGGTTTTGTAACTAGCCCTGAAAGAATGCCCGGAACTTATTCAAAATATTCTTCAATTGATGATAAAATGGAAGATTTTAACTATTATACTTTGGGGATCAAATATGGATTAGGTTGGACATCATATGTAGCATCTTTTGAGATAAGAGACGGAGATCTTACTCGTGAAGAAGGTGTTTTACTAGCTAAAAAATATGATCTTGAATTTCCTTCTAGATTTGAGAATGATTTATACAAATATATCTCTATAAATCCTGATGAATATTCAAAAGTTTCAGAAAATTTTCAGCAGCCAATAGTTGATAAGGAATATTTTATGAGTCTTCATGATAAATTTAGATCTCCTCACTTATGGACAAAGGATAAAAATAATAACTGGCAACTTAGACACACAGTATGGCAAGATAGAGAAAAAAATAATTTCATGAATATCAATAAAGAGGATGATATTAAACTATGGGAAGGCAATAAAAGAAAAGAATAAACTAATATTTTATTTCATTGGTATCAATTCTTTCTAATTCTAAGTTTTTATATTTTTTCAGATTCACTACTCCGTGTTTAGTTGTTAACCCCATTATACATTTGTTTTTTTTTAAAATTTGTAATGTATTTTTATTATAAGAACCGTAGGGATAACACATTATCCATTTGTGTATATCTAAACCAGTTTTGGCTAAAAATGAAAGTGAATTATTAATCTCTTTTTCTTGTGATTTTTTATCTAAAGATGATAACCACGAATGATTGTAAGTATGGTTTCCAATATTCATGTTCTCATTGAAAAGAATATTTAAATCATTGCTAGTCATATACAATTCTTTATTTAAATCTTGAAAACTCATATTAGTAAATTTTAAAAACATTTTTTTTATTATTTTACGGCGCAGATCTATTTGTAAATCTCTTTGTAAAATTCTTTTAAAAAAAATGATTTCTTTAGTATCATATTTTGATTTTATTGCATTTTTTTTCCATAATTGATCAAATTCCGTGTCTGAAATTTTAAAATTCTTTAATTCATTTTTTAAATCATAAATTAATTTTTCAACATCTTTACAGCATGCAAGAATATAATGAATAGCATTCACATCTAAAACTTTTTTTTCTTTAATAGAACTCACTACTGGAAAGAAGCAGGCTTTGATTTTTCTTTTTATTAATTCAGGAAGAACAAACTGAATATGATCTTTATAACCATCATCAAAACTAAGCATACAAGCATTATTAGGTATCTTCTTTTCTTCACCAAGAATATAGGCGATTAACAGGTTTGGAGAAATAATATTATATTTACTTTCTAAATATTCTAATTGTTTTCTGAAATCATTAATTTCTAAACCTTTTATTCCTGAATATTTTGAATTTTTAATTTCACTAACATAATGATACATTATAATTGACAATTTTGTCATGAATTAAGATCCATAATTTATCTATTTATTTATTAAATAATATTATTACAATATATATTAATTATGAAATTTCTGTGTGTTATTCCGGCAAGGTATGGATCAAAAAGGGTAAAATTTAAAAATTTAAAAAAAATAAATGGAAAACCCCTAGTTTATTGGACTCTAAACTTTGCAGATAAAATAAAAAAATTTGATAAAATAGTTATTTCATCTGATTCAAAAAAAATTACAAAGATTGCAAATCAATTTAAAAATATTGATCAAATTTTAAGACCAACCGCAATTGCTAAAGATAACACCGATATGACAGAAGTTGTTAATCATGTCCTTGATTATTATAAAAGAAAGAACTTATTTTATGATGCAGTAGTTATACTTCAACCAACATCTCCTTTTAGAAAAATACAAACAATCAATAAGGCAATTAAATTTTTTAAAAAAACTAAGCCAGATTTAGTTGTAAGTGCGATTAAAGTTGATGCAAAAAGTAATTCTCAAAATTTATTCAAATTAAGTAAAAAAAAATATACAAAAAATTTTAAATATAATGTAGGCAATAATAAAAATAATGAATATAAATTAGATGGCGGGGTAGTTTTTATAAAAAAAATTAAAAATAGGCTTAGTTCAATCATAGATGGAAATACAATTTTTATAGAAGTTTTTTTTCCTGAAGCTCTAGATATTGATACAGAATATGATTTTGAAATCGCAAAATTACTAATGGAGAATGAAATTGAAAAAAATAAAAATTAATAACAACAATATCTCAATCAATCACAATCCTTATATAATAGTTGAGGCATGTGTTAATCACCAAGGTGAAATCAGTATTGCAAAAAAAATGATTAGAGCTGCCAAAAAAGCAGGTGCCCATTGTATTAAGTTTCAACATCATATTGTTGATGAAGAAATGCTTAGAAATAATATTCCAAAGTCTAAAAATTTTGACTCTTCTCTGGAAGAAGTTATTGAATCAACTAATTTTACTTTGAAGCAACATTCCGATTTAAAAAAATTATGTGATAAACTTAATATAGATTATCTATGCACACCCTTTTCAATCAAAGCTGCAGATGAATTGGAAAGTATAGGTTTAAAAGCATTTAAAACTGGATCAGGTGAATTAACCAATCATCCTTTTATTCAGCATCTTGCAAAAAAAGGCAAACCAATGATAGTTTCAACAGGGATGTCTCAAAAATATGAAATAAAAGAAACTGTAAGGATATTAAAAAAATATTCTACCCCATTTGCCTTAATGCATTGTGTGTCAGCATATCCCTGCCCTTATGAAATTATGAATTTAGATTTTATTAATGAATTAATCAGAGATTATCAAGTTCCCGTTGGCTTATCCTGTCATACTCCAACAATTTACAATTCATTAGGTGCAGTTTCGTTAGGCTCTTCATTAATCGAAAAACATTTTACATTTGATAAAACATTGCCTGGTCCCGATCATAAATCTTCTATTGATGAAAAAGAACTTAGAATATTGGTTGATGGTTGCCATGCAAATTTTCTAGCAAGGGGAAATAGAAGAATTATTCATAAAGAGGAAAAAGAGATAGTGGCATGGGCAAGAGAGGCAGTTGTTTCCACTAAAGATATACAAAAAGGAGAAAAACTAACAAAAAACAATATTGCAACAAAAAGACCAACGCCTAAAAATAATGAAATACCTGCAAATTTATTTTTCAAACAAATAAATAAAACAGCAAAAAAATTAATTAAACAAAATAAAAAAATTAAATTTTCAGATATTGAATGAAAAAAATTTTATTTGTATTAGAATCAAGAGCGAGTTATGGTTATGCAAAAAACCTAATAGAGATATTTCGTCAAAAAAAAACAAAACTAAGATTCAAAACTTTTGTGACAGGTACTCACTTGTCAAAAGAATTGGGTTCTTCCATTAATGATTTAAAAAAAGACAAAATTAAAATTAATTATACTCATAGATTTAGTCATACCGATATTGGTTTAGGAATTTCGAATATTACAAAAAAAACTAATGAAATATTAAAAGATTTTAATCCTCATATTGTTTTTATTTTTGGAGATAGAATAGAATTAATTGGAATAGCAGTAGCATGTACTTATAATAATTTTCCTATAGCCCACGTACAGGCTGGAGATAGATCTGGACATATAGATGATGTTACAAGAATGACTCTTGCTAAACTTTGCCATATACATTTTCCAGCAACAGAAAAAGCAAAAAAAAGACTTTATAAGTTAGGAGAAGATAAATTCCGCGTATATAAAGTCGGTGCACCTCAGTTAGACCAAATAAATTATAAAAAAATTAAAAAAACTAAATTTATAAATTATAATAAAAAAAGATTTTATTTGAATGAAAATTATTTTCTAGTCTTGCAACATTCTGTATTTAAAGACAAAGAAAACTATAGAAAATACTTTGAAAATACAATTATTGCTTGTTTAAAATTTAATTATAAGATTTTCTTAATTTATCCAAATTATGATCCTGGATACAAGCACATCATTAAAGTAATTAAAAAATATGAAAAAAAATTTTCTAACAAATTAATTGTAATTAAACATTTGCATAGACAAGAATTTCTTTCTTTAGCTGCAAATTCATTATGTATAATAGGTAACTCATCTGCTGGTATATTGGAATCTCCTTCATTAAAAATTCCAGCAATAAATATAGGGGACAGGCAAGAATTCAGAGAGCAAAATAAAAATATCTTCAATTCAGATTACAATGTAAATGATATTACTAAAAATATTAAAAAAGCTATTAAAATGAAAGGTAAATTTCTTAATATTAAAAATGTCCATGGTGATGGAAGGTCTTCGCATAGAATCTATGATGTAATTTCTAAAATAAAAATTGACAAAAAATTAATTAATAAGAATACAGTTTATTAATTAAATATTTTTTTTAATCTTTTTATTAGTGCAGTAGATTCCGAGTTATTATTCTTATCAATTATCTTATCAATTTTTTTGAAATTAATAATTTTAATAAATTTTTTTCTACTTGAAATTTCAATAATTAATTTATTATAATGTCTTAAAATTATTTCATGATTATTTAATAAGCTTTCAGATACTTTTTCAATATTTTTTAGACCATAATATTTTTTTGATAAAAATTTCTCATAAGGTCTACCACTTAAAAAAATTATTTTTTTAGCAAGATCAATAATTTTTATTGGCTCGCCCATATTGTATATAAATGTCCTAACATGATGGATTTCATTTTCAAAATAAAGGATTTTAAAAATATAAATTAAAAAATTAGCAGCCTCATCTTTGCTCATAAAATACCTCTCAGCGTTAGGATTACTGATTTTAATTTTTTTTGAATTTAAAATATTATTTTTAAACGTTTCGCTAACCGACCCATATGAATCAAAAACGTTCCCAAATCTGACGATGCCTATCTTTGTTTTATTTTTTTTAAATTCGTTATGACAAGATATTTCTGATAAAAATTTAGAAATACCTAATGTATTTATGGGATTAGCAGCTTTATCTGTAGATACATGTATAAAGATTTTAACGTTATATTTATTGCATGCACCAATAACATTTTTTGTACCTCTATAATTAATCTTAAGTCCTTGATTAGGATTCTCTTCTAAAAAATTTACATGTTTTAAAGCAGCAGTATTAAATACTATATTTGGTTTGAAATATTTTATTATGTTATCAATTTCGTTTTTATCATCAATATTAGCAATTTTATAATTTAATTGCTTTTGATGGGCTTCCTTAATAATATTTTTAGAACGAAATATATTGTATTCATTATTATCAATAATAATTATTTTTTTAGGGTTATATTTTAATAAATTTTTTACAAGGTAAGTTCCTATAGATCCTGCTCCACCAGTTACAATAATTACTTTATTTTTTACATATTTAAGTGTTTCTGTTTGATTTAATTTAAGGGTTTTTCTTAAAAATATATCTTCAAATGAAAAATCTTTAAATAACTTTTTAGTTATGAAACCATGATTATCTATCTCAAAATTTGTAGAGGCCTGAACTATAACAATTTTTTTTTTAATAAGAAATTCGATATTACTCAAATATTTCTTATTAATTGATTTATCGCATACTATTAAAAATTTAATCTTATTATTTTTGATTAAGTTAGTTATTTTTATATCAAAATTTGGTTTTTTTAATTCTGTTTTTTTTAAAATAAATTTTAAATTATAATTTGAAACTGAATTCTTAATATTTTTAATGAATTTATTATAATTAGAAGAATATCCTATTACGCCTATACTTATCTTTTGCATTTCATACGTATCTATATATAAAAAAATTATGTATAGAAGGAAAATTATAATATTAGGTGGTAATGGCTTTATAGGAACAAAATTGTCAAATTTTTATTCCAAAAAAAAAATTAACACGTTCTCAATAGGCAGACCTTCCAAATCAAAAAAAACATATCATAAATTAAATAAATATTTAAAAATTATTAAAATAAATTTTTTTAACATCAAAAAATTAGAAAATTATATTGATGAAAAATCAATTGTTATATTTTCAGGACTTAATGGAAAGATCCAAAATAAAGAATTTAAAAAAAGTTTTGATAATTTAATTCTACTTTTAAACTCAAAAAAAATAAAAAGGATTCTTTTACTCTCATCAGTTTCTGTATATGGAAATAGGAAATTAAAAAATTACGAAAACTCTTTAACTAAACCAATTAATAATTATGCTACAAATTGCCTGACAGCAGAAAAAATATTAAAAAAATCATTTTATGATAAGAAAAAGTTTATAATTCTAAGAATTGCAAATGTATTTGGTGAAAATAGAGTAAATTTGTCTGTTATTGAAAAAATAATTTATAATAATATTATGAAAAATAAATATAATTTTTACAGACAAAATATTATCAGAAGTTATGTTTCCGTAAATGATTTAGTAAAGGTTATTTTCATACTTTCCTCAAAAAAAAATGTTCAAAATATTTATAATGTTTCTAATCCAAACTACCAATATTCATTTCAAAAATTAATTAATTTATTACAACTATATTTTAATTTTACTCAAAATTATTTTTATAGTACTGAAAAACCCATAATTCTAAAATCTATAATTGACACTACTAAAATTGAAAAAGTTTTCAATTTTCAAGATAACTTTATTAAAGAAATTACATCTGTAGTAAATTTTTATAAAAAAAATAATTTTTTATATGAATAACATAAGAATTAATATAATCGTATCAATCGATTAATTTATGTTAAACAATAAGCGAATTCTAATAACTGGTGCAACAGGCTCCTTTGGCAAGGAGCTAATTAAACAGATTATTCAGAAATATCCTAAAATTAAAAAATTAGTTATCTTCTCAAGGGATGAATTAAAACAATTCGAACTTTCCATGAAATATAATGAAAAAGATTACCCAAACATTAGATTTTTTTTGGGTGATATTAGGGACCAAGACAGACTAAATAGAGCTCTTGAAGAAATAGATATAGTAGTTCATGCTGCTGCCTTGAAACATGTCACTGCAGCTGAATATAATCCTTTTGAATTTATCAAAACCAATATTTTGGGATCTCAAAATCTTATCAACGCATGCTTAAATAATAAAGTAAAAAATGTTATTGCTCTTTCTACTGATAAAGCTGTCTCCCCGGCTAATCTGTATGGAGCGACAAAATTATGTGCCGATAAGTTATTTCTTTCTGCCAATAATATTAAAGGATCAAGAGATATCAAGTTTTCAATAGTAAGATATGGCAATGTCTTTGGAAGTAGGGGATCAGTTCTGCCATTATTCCTCGAACAAAAAAATAAAGGAGTCTTTAAAATAACTGATAAAAGAATGACTCGATTTAATATAACATTGCAAAATTGTGTTGAAATGGTCCTGTGGTCTCTTAAAAATAATCTTGGGTCAGAAATCTTTATTCCAAAATTAAAATCATATAGAGTAATAGACCTTGCAAAGGCGATAAATCCTAAATGTAAGATTGAATATATTGGCGCCAAGCAGGGTGAAAAAATATATGAAGAATTAATTACTCCGAACGATACAAGAAATTTACTCGATATTGGCAATTATTATGTATATGTTGAAAACCCAAAAATTCAAAAAAAATATTATACTAAATATAAAGATATTAAAAAAGTAAAAAGCAACTTTTATTATAATTCTGAAACAAACAAAAAATTTTTAACTATTAGCGAACTAAAAAAACTTATTAAAAATTTTAATTTTTAAGAACTTTCTTATAGTTTAAGATTAATTCATTTGTAGATATTGCATTTTGATAATATTTATTAAATTTCTCTTTTTTTGAGACAGTTTTTAAAAAGAAATTAACAGATTTTTCTAATGAATCATTTGTCAAATCAACATATTTATTTAATATTTTCTTATTTGGAGGAGCAAACTTCCCTTGTTTATTAAAGTTATCGCGTGGGAAATGTTCTACAAGTTTACCATCAATAAATTCAATTTTAGCATTATTAAAGTAAAATTCCATAGATTGATTATAAATACTCGCATATGATAAGAATAAACTTACGTTAATTTTTTTATTTATAATTAAGTTTATGACTACGGTATCAATTAAATTATCTTTATTTGTTGAAATAATATTTATATATTTTAGAGAAACATTTTTGAATAGTTCAATAAACATATGAATATAATGAATGCTTAAATTTCCAAAAATATTTTCATAAATATTATTGTTATTAAATCTCCCTGGAATTTTTTTATTTTTAAAATAAAGTCCGTGAGAGCAATTTACTGCTACATTTACTAAATTGCTGTATTTCTTATTCAATAATAACTTTTTCAAATTTTCAAAGAGTTCAGAATGAATATAATTAAAATTAAAATATATCTTATCCTTTTCACTATTTTTAAAATTATTTAATACTGACAATTCTTTTAGTGTTGTTACACCTGGTTTTTCACAAAATATATATCTATCTTTTGATTTAAAAAAACTTAGATATTTTAAGTGAGTTCTACTCGGTGATGCAATGATTATTATTTTTAAATCTAAAAAATCTTTTAAAGTATTTGAATATTTTACTCTACTATTCTGAATAAAATTTTTTAAAGATTTTTTTTTATGAACAAAAATTTTAAATCTGTGTTTCGAATTTTTTAAAAAAATTGATAAGATTTTTTTGCTATGATTTCTGTATCCTATAACACCTACTGTATAACTATCCATTTATACATCTATTACAGGGTTCTATTTTTTTTCTTAATTGATTTGTATGAAGATATCTTAAATAGTTATAATATTCAGAATTCCAAATATCTGAGATTGAATTTTCTTTAACATTCCATTTTGATAAAACGGACTTATAGTCATAATCACAAGGGTTAATCTTACCGTCTTGCCAAACGAAAAGTCTTGACCATAACTCTGAACACGGAGTTGAAATACTATTAATTTCATTATCATATGAGCTTTCCCAAGGTATATAATTTGTAAAAGCAATTATATCAGCAATATCTCCCCACTGTTTTTTCATTTCATTTATATCTTGATCTTCATTAATTTTTACACCACTAATTCTAACAATCTTATCTTCTCTTTTATATTGAGTATTTCTAATATTATTAAACATTTCTAGATTTTTTAAAACTTTATCAAATTTGCCATTTACTCTTATTTTTTCATAAGAATCTTTATCTTTAGCGTCAATTGAGAAGACTATAGTTTGAAGATCACTTGAAAGTATTTTATGAATCAATTTTTCATTTAACATAGAAGCATTAGTGTTTAGTTTTAATGCTAAAAATTTACCTTCACAATAATCAATCATTTTTTCAAAGTTTTGATTAAGTGTAGGCTCTCCTCGAGATGCAAAGGTTATTGCCTCAATGTTGCCTTCTAGTTCATCAATACATTTCTTGAATGTGCTCATCTCCATATTGCCCATAAAGCCATTTGATTTATTTGAAAAAGTTTTATCTGCCTGGTAGCACATAATGCATCGATAATTACATACTGAAGTCGGCTCTATTTGAACGCACGGTGGAAAATTGTCGACAATTCTCAACTTTGGATAAATATTAAATTTATATCTATATATAAAATATCTTTTAAGATTTTTTTCACTGATATTCTTTAGCTCAACATTTTCATGTTTTTTTAAAATCATACCATCTTTGGGAATATCTTCTTTGTTATTAAAATTTAAGTAAGATCTATAAATTTTTTCAATAATTTCACTATCTTTGTCTTTAGAATTAATTTTTAAATTTTTATTATAAATTATTTTTAATTTTTCAAAAGCATAATTAAAATCAACATCATTGATTTCAGATAATGATATATTTTCATTTTTAAAACCTTTTGATCTAATCTTAGGTTTAACAGTAATCAAATTGCTTTTATTTATCATCAAAATAAATTATAAATAGTTATTAAGTAAAGTAATATAAATTATATATAGTAAAAATACAGCATTATTCAATTATAACTAACAGTGAAAAACTTATTAAATCAACTGAAAATTTCAATTATTGGTTTGGGGTATGTTGGACTTCCAATTGCTTTGGAGTTTGGAAAGCGCTTAAATGTTGTTGCATATGATATTAATAAAAAAAGAATAAATGAATTAAAAAAAGGATTTGATCAGACTAAAGAAATTAAACAACAAGAAATTAGTGCTGCTAAAAAAATTTTTTTTTCTAATAAAATAAGTGATTTAAAAAAATCTGATTTTTTTATTATTTGCGTTCCAACACCAGTTAATAGAAAAAATAAACCAGACTTAAAAAATTTAATTAATATAACAAAAAAAATTGCAAAAATTATGGATAAAGGAAATACCGTTGTTTATGAGTCTACTTTTTATCCAGGCTTAACAGAAGAGATTTGTGCGCCAACACTAGAAAAATACTCTAAATTAAAATATAATAAAGATTTTTTCTGTGGTTACTCTCCTGAAAGGATTAATCCTGGTGACAATAAACTAAAATTAAAAAATATTAATAAGCTTGTAGCAGGATCAAATAAAAAAACTTTAGATAAAGTATATAATTTATATAATCTTATAAATCCTAAAAAAATAATAAAAGTCAAAAGTATAAAAATTGCTGAAGCAGCTAAGATAATTGAAAATTGTCAGAGAGATATAAATATTGCATTTATGAATGAACTATCAAAGCTATTTTATAAAATGAACATTGATACTTATGAAGTATTAAAAGCTGCTTCTACTAAATGGAATTTTATAAATTTTAAACCAGGTTTAGTAGGCGGTCATTGTATAGGAGTGGATCCTTACTACCTATCACATAAAGCTGAATTATCTGGATATAAATCTAAAATTATTTTGTCTGGAAGAAAAATAAATAACTCTATGTCTAAATTTGTTGTTGATAATTTTATTAAAGGTATGAAGGATAAAGAAATTACAGTTGCTAACAGTAATATTTTAATACTGGGCCTTACTTTTAAAGAAAATTGTTCTGATATTAGAAATAGTAAAGTTTTTGAGATAATTTCTTTGCTTCAAAAAAAACAAATAAGAATAGATGTGTATGACCCATGGGTCAAAGATATTGAAAATAAAAATTTCAAACTAATCAATAAAATTGGAAAATTTAAATATGATGGAGTCCTCCTTGCTGTAGCTCATAATAAATTTAAAAAAATCTCATTAAAAAAAATAAAAACTATATGCAAAAGTAATTTTTTTTTATATGATCTAAAAAATTTCTTTAACTCAAAAATAGTTGATTTAAAATTATAGTTATGAACAAATGTTATGTTATTGCTGAAGCTGGGCTGAATCATAATGGTTCAATTAATATTGCGAAAGAATTAATAGATGTAGCTTTTGAAGCTGGAGCTGATGCAGTAAAATTTCAGAAAAGAAGTGTTCACAAATTAGCTTCAATTGAACAACTAGAAAAAAAAGATAACAGGTTCCCCTCATTTGGTAATACCTATAGAAAAATAAGAGACTATTTGGAGTTTGATTTTGAGCAATATAAAATCTTAAAAGATTATTCAAAATCTAAAAATTTAGATTTTATTGTTACTGCCTTTGATGAGGAAGCTTATGATTTTTTAAAATCCCTAGGTATTAATAAATTTAAATTTGCAAGTCATAGCCTGACCAATCTAAATTTACTAAATTATGCCGCAAAAAATAAAATAGAGTCAATTATTTCAACAGGTATGTGTGACATAGATGAAATTGATACAGCGGTTAATATATTTAAAAAAAATAATTGTCCTTTAAGCATAATGCATTGTGTTTCTTCCTATCCAACTCCAAATGAAGATTGCAATCTATCTTTTATTAAAGTCTTAAAAGATAGATATGGGCTTAAAACTGGTTATTCTGGACATGAAATTGGCTACCTGCCTACCTTAGTATCTGTTTCTATGGGGGCTGAAATAATTGAAAGACATTTTACATTAGATAAAAAAATGGAAGGTTTTGATCACAAAATTTCACTTGAGCCTGCTGAATTAATCTCAATGATTAAAGAAATTAGAAAAATTAAATTGATTCTTGGGAATGGAAATAAGTTTGTAAGTAATACCGAAATGATTACAAGAAATAAATATCATGTATCAATGGTTGCTATAAAGCAAATTAATAAAGGAGAATTACTAACTAATGATTTGTTTGAGTATAGAAACCCAGGTACAGGAATACCACCAAAAGATGAAAATAAATATATTGGGAAAAAAACCAATCGAACAATAATGAGTGGCTCATTAATCATGCCCGATATGTTAGGATGAAAAATAATAAAGTATCTATAATTATTAGAACTAAAAATGAAGAAAAATGGATTTCACATTGCCTGAAAATGATACAGTCTCAAACTTATCAAAACTATGAAATAATAATTATTGATAATAATAGTAATGACTCTACGATAGCTATTGCTAAAAGATTCAAAATTAAGAAAATTCTTAAAATTAAAGAATTTCTACCTGGCAAAGCTATCAATCTTGGAATAAAAAAATCTATTGGGGATTTTATTGTCTGCCTGTCTGCACATTGTATTCCTAAAAATAATAGTTGGTTAGCTAAACTTTTAAGAAATTTTAAAGATGACGAAAAAGTAGCTGGTGTATATGGTAGACAAATTCCTATAAATTATTCAAGTCCTACAGATAAGAGGGATCTTTTGATTACTTTTGGATTAGATAAAAGAATACAAATTAAAGATAATTTTTTTCATAATGCAAATAGTATGTTCAAAAAATCTGTATGGAAAAAATTTCCTTTTGATGAAAATGTAAAAAATGTAGAAGATAGATTGTGGGGAAGTAAAATAATAAAAAATGGATTTAAAATAATATATGAGCCAGATTCAATTGTTTTTCACCATCATGGCATACATCATAATAATAAGCCTGAAAGAGCGCAAAGTGTAGTATCAATAATCGAAAAATTTGAAAAAAATCGGGTAGAAAAACTTCCATCAGCTTTAAAACCTGAAAACTTGAATATTGTAGCAGTTATACCATTTCCAAATAGTTTAAATAATAATAAAATTCATAAATTTCTCTTAGAAAAAACAATAAAAGAAATAAAACAATCAAAATACATCAATACAATTTATGTATTATCTGAAAAAAAAGTCACCAAAGACAAACAGGTAGTTACTATTAATAGAAGTTCGAATAAAATTACAAATAAATTAGGTATTGATCAAATTTTATACAAAACTTTAAAAATAATTGAAAAACAAAAAAATTATCCAAATTCTATTTTATTTGTAAATTATGATTACATACATAGGCCAGAGAAACTTATAGATAAAATAATTCTTGAGGCTCAATTCACTGGAAGTGATACTGTTTTTGCTGCTCAAAAGGACTTTGGTCACTATTGGCTTAAGTCAGATAATGGTGAATATTTGCAAACTGATTCCTCACTATTGTCTAGAGAAAAAAGAAAGCCTACATACAAAGCGCTTTATGGCTTGGGATGCCTAACTTCCTCTCATATAATTAGGTCTAAAAAAATAATTGGTGGCAAAATTGGTATTATTCCTTTTGATAAAATTGATTACACATTTAGGATAAGAGATATAGCAGAGTCAAATATAAAAAAAATCTTAAGAATTTAGTATAAAATTTATGAAAGTATTGGGAATAACATTGGCAAGGGGCGGATCTAAATCAGTACCCTATAAAAATATACGTCCATTATTAGGCAAGCCATTAATTTACTATACAATTAAAGAATCTTTGAAATGTAAACTATTGGATGATTATATAATTTCTACAGATAGTAAAAAGATAGCAAAAATTGCAAAAAATTTTGGAGCCAATGTACCATTTCTTAGACCAAAAAATATTTCAAAAGATAATACGACTTCCGTAGATTCATTAAAACATGCTGTTAAATTTATGGAAAAATTAAATGGCTTAAAATATGACTTTGTAATTGAGATAATGTGCACTAATCCTCTTAAGATAAGCAAAGATATTGATGCATGTGTACATAAACTAATTAAAACAAAAGCAGATTCTGTTATTGCAGTCCATCAGTTATTTGATCATCATCCTCGGAGAATTAAAAAAATAGTAAATGATAGAATTATTAATTTCTGTTTAACTGAAAAATTGGAGACCAGAAGACAAGATCTTGTACCTTTTGCATATATAAGAAGTGGTTCAATATATGCTCTAAAAAGGGATCATCTAATGATAAAGAATATGAGATATGGTTCTAGAAATAGTAGACCATATATACTTCCACCAAATAGGGCTATAAATATTGATACAGAAATCGATGTTCTTGTTGCAGAAAATATTTTAAAAAAAAATCTAATTAAATAAAAAAAATAGTATATTGAAGAATTATTAATGGATACTGCTTTAATTAGAGAAAAATTTAGAAATAACGGTTATGTAAAAATTAACCCTGCTGATCTAATAGATGAAAATCTATTAGATGTTTTAAATAATGAAACTAGCAATTTAATACTGAATTATGCTGACGGAGAAGTTGATCCTACATTAAATGATTCAAGGCATGATCCAAGATTTAGTTATGCGAACAAAATTGGAAAAGTTTTTTTTAATGGTTGCGCACTAAGTCACCGATATAGATTGGGAAAAGGAAGTGCAAAAAAAATTAATGATAATAATTTTCTTTATGGTAAAAGAGCAATTTTACCTGAAAGAGATTTTTCTCAAAATTTAGTAAATTTCGTAGAAAATGACAAAATATTAAAATTTGTTGCAGATTTGTTTGATACAAATATAGACAACTTATCTTTTCACAATGGAAGTTTATCTAGAGTATATCCGGGCTGCACTGGCGAGTCAAAAAAAATCCATATTGACACTCCAGGTTTTATTGGAAACACAAATAAGTTAAATGAAAATAAACATTTAATTAATATATTTTGTTTTTTAACAGACATCTCAGATGAACTTGCACCTATGAGATTAATTCCAAAATCTCATCTTGAATATAATAAAATAAATCTTGCATTAGGAAAATCATTTAAAAGACATTCAGATTTAAACAACGTGACTCAATCAGGCCATATTTATGATGAGTTAATCCAAGGATTAAATCTGGAAAAACCTGTCAATTTAATAGGTAAAAAAGGAACTGTTATAGCAATGAACTCCACAATGTTACATGCTGCAACTGAAAATACATCTTCTAGTAAATCAAGAGATGTTATTATTATGAATTTTTCAAAAAAATCAGATAAAGAATTTAGAAAATTATATTTTAGCCAATTTCCAATTGACTCAAAAAAATTGATTAAAAAATCAAAAAACAAAAAATTATTTGAGAGATCTTTTGAAAATAATATGCTTAATAATTTATATGAAATTAATTCAAAAGCTGTGATCAAAAAAAATTATAATATTTTATTAAATATTAAATCTTATTCAAAAAATAAAATTAGACCACTCTATGAAAATTTATCTAGAAAGTTTCATAAAAAAACTTCAGATAAAAAATACTTGAATATCGGCGCAGGCAATGGATGGAGACATAAAGAATTTATATCTTTAGATCTTGCAGATGATATAGAAATTAAATTTGATTTGAATAAAGAAGGAAATTTGCCATTTAAAGAAAATCATTTAAAAGGAATATATTCCTCTCATTGCCTTGAGCACTTAAAAACTAGTGAAGTTAAGTTTTGGTTAAAGGAATTTTATAGAGTTCTCAATAAAAATGGTGTTGTCAGATTGATAACTCCTGATATTTTACTTTATTTAGATGCTTATGAAAATAAAGATGCAGCTTTTTTTAATTGGATAAGAAGCTCAGGTTCATATATTTATGATTCATGGCTTAGATCTATTATTAGACAATTTGCCTCGCCAGTAGTAGACATGTATTCAGATGATGAAATTTATGATTTGTACAAAGATTTAAGTAGAGAAAATTTTTTAAATTTTTTTGACGATAAAATTGAAAAAATCAATGACAAAGACTATTTATGGCCACAGGTTCACAAATCATGGTGGTCACATTCAAAATTTAAATTAGCCTTAAAAGAAGCTGGTTTTGCAAATATTGAAATTATGACCAAAGATAAATCAAATGATACGATGTTTTTTGGAAAAAATTTTAATAGAACAAGACCCCATATGAGTCTTTTTATAGAAGCAACAAAATAGTTTTTAAATGGAAACTAAAATTTTAGTTATAACTCCAATAAGACACATTAATGGTTTAGAAAAAAAGTTAAAATCAATTGGTAAATTAGATATATATGATGATCCAACTGAAAAATTTATTAAAGAAAAAATTCAGAGCTATCACATAATATATACAAACCCAAATAAATCTAAAGTTTACCTAGGAAAAAAATTAATAGACAAAGCACATAATCTAAAAGTTATTGCTACTGCATCTACTGGCACAAACCACATAGATGTAGATTATGCAAAAAGAAAAAAAATTAAAGTTTTAAGTTTAACGAAAGATCTAAAAACTATAAGAAAAATTAGCTCAACGGCAGAACATGCTTTTTGCTTAACTCTTGCTTCTATAAGAAACTTGATACCTAGTTTTTACTCAGTTAGAAAAGGTAACTGGGACTACACTAAATATGTAGGTCGTCAAATGGATTATCTCAGAGTGGGTATTGTGGGGTATGGGCGACTAGGCAAATTTTATGCTAAATATTGCAGGGCATTTAATACTAATATTAGTGTCTACGATCCTTATAAAACTATAAAAACAAAATACATAAATCAATTAAATTCGCTTGATAACTTGCTAAAGGAGTCTGATGTAGTTGCTTTTCATGTGCATTTAAACAAAGAAACTTACCATTTATTAAATAATAAAAATATATCTAAGTTGAAAAAAAATGCAATTATAATCAATACTTCAAGAGGTGAGGTGGTTGATGAGAAAGCAGTTATAAATTTTTTAAAAAAAAATAAATCTGCAAAATATGCATGTGATGTAATTGAAAATGAATTAAAAAAGAAGAGTGAAAGTAAATTGATAAAATTTTCAAAAAAAACAAATCAAGTAATTATATCACCACATATTGGAGGAATGACACTTGAGGCGCAACAAATTGCTTATCATAGAATAGCTGATAAATTAAATTATTTAATTCAATATGATAAAATTATTTAACTATCATTTATCATCTATTCTTAATATAGTTAAATTATTAAGTATTTCAAAAACAAAAATTTTATTATTTACAATATTCTATCTTTCAATAACATTCATTATCGGAGTCTTAGATGGATTTGGTTTGTTATTATTAATAAATTTAATTTTTAATAATGAAACTTTAAATCTATTCTCAAACTCTCCAGAGATTATAAGTAGATATTTTAAATATTTTAGTTTTGATAATAACAATATCTATTTAGTAATAATAATTTTAATCTTTCTTTTTACCATATTTTTCAAAATTATTATTGGGGTATTAGATGTGTTTGTATGGACTCATACTAGAACAAAATTTCAAAACCAAATTTATTATAACTATATTAATGCTGATTGGTCACATATCTACGACTATAAAGTCGGTGATGTCGCTGGAACTTTATCATGGGAAGTTAGGGCAATGTCAAAATATCTTCAAAATATATTTAAAGTTCTTTATTTTTTACTATTGTCGATCATCTTTGCAATATTAGCTTTATTAACTGATCCTCTTGTATCTATAGTTTCAGGATTTTTAGTTCTACCAGTTTTAATATTTTTTCTCCTTGTTTATAAGCAATTAGCTTACCTATCAAAAAAAGAAACTGACAGAAGAAATGCTTTTATGAGTGATATAACTGAGAGACTTAATGGACTATTCCAAATTATATCTGAAAAAAGAAGTAAAAAATATCATTATCAAAAAGGAATATATCAACAAAATTTTTTATGGACTTTAGAGATAATTCAAGGATTTTATCAAACTGTCACAGCAAATTTCACCCATATATTTCTTGCTTTTGTTATTTTATGTTATTATTTTTATAACGTATACTACGATCCAAATGCTATCAATAGCATCCCTATCTTTGCCAGTGTAGGGGTTCTAGGAATAAAATTTTTATCTTCATTTAATAGCCTTGTTTCAGGTATTGGTAATATTTTAAGATTAACTGGTAGTATAGAACCAGTTACTAACGGATTAAAACTTAAAAAATTTCGTAATACTAAGGAAATTGATAATAAAATTCATGAAATAACCCTAAAAAATGTTTATTTTAATTATAAAAAATTAAACAATGTTATTAATAACTTTAATATAAAAATTAAGGTAGGTCAGCCTTTAATTATAACAGGGCCATCTGGAAGTGGAAAAAGTACCCTTGCTAATATTATAGCAGGCATCTACTTACCAACTAGCGGTTATGTTAATTATACTGATATAAATAATAATAATTATAGTTCAAAAACATATCAACCAAATATTGGATATGTGACACAAAATGTACACATGTTTAGGGGAAAAATCAGAGAATTTTTGACCCAAGATAGAAAAATAGATGATCATAAGATTATCTCAATATTAAAATCTGTTGACGTATACGATTTTATTCAATCTATTGGCGGTATAAATGCAAAAATAGATGAATCAGGAAGATCTTTTTCTGGTGGACAAATTAGAAGATTGGGGATAGCAAGAGTTCTTCTTGCTGAATCAAATATAATCATATTTGATGAGCCTACTTCGGGCTTGGATTATAAAAATAAGAAATTTCTTTTTGAAACCCTTAATTATTTATCAAAAAATTATATTACCATAATTATTTCTCATGAAAAAATTGAACTTAATCACTCTCTTGAAATTAAGTTATAAGGATAAAAAATGATAAATAAAATACTTGTAGCTGACTATTATTTTTTAAACAAAAATAAATATGATCTTAATAAATTAGTTAGTGTTTTTCCTATGCAAAATGATAAAAATTCTTATCGAGTCAGTCTAAATAACCTTAAACAAAGATCAATTTTACTATCAAAATTTTATTCTGAGATTCAACCAATATTTAAAAAAACATCTAATCAAAAGATTGGCTTTAAAAATGATGAGTCTAATATTATCTTTAAACAAATAGTAATAAAGTTATCGAATATTTTTATTGATCATTTAATAAGAGTTAATCATATTTTAAATAATAATGACATCAAATACAAAGTTCAGTATGTAGATGAAATAGATTTGTCTTCATCTCATTCAATTTTTCCTTACTTTAGTAGCAGCTGGCAATTAAATCAGATGATCATTATGAAAATATCTAATATTTTTGGTATAGATAATATTTCTTATATAAGTAAAACTGATTTTCCAGAATTAAAATCAACTTTAAGAACAAAAAATATAATATTTGCCCCATATGGTTCGTTCTTAATAAATCTAAAAAGAAGATTGATAACAGTTTACATCATAATTTCTAAAATACTGGGAAGAATAATTAATAGAAATAATAAAATTTTATCTGCAGGTTTTTCATCAGACGAATTTTATTTTGGTAAAAATGGAGCTTATGGACCTTTTGGCTGCATGATTAGGGTTAGGAATAAAAAGCCTGAAATTATTTGTAAAGAAAAAAATATAACAAAGAGAAGTGAATTCAAGACTTCATTATTTTCTGTTTCTAAAATTTATTTTCAAAAATTAATAAAAAATCTTGGATTAGAAATTAAAGACAATAAAACTGATGATTTTTTTAAATTATGGTTGAATTTAATTGTTGACTCTATACCAATTTTTTTATTTGAAAATTTAAATATAAATATAGAAAATTATGAAAATTTTTTAAAAAAAAATCATTTTAAGAAATATTTAATTGGTGAACCAAGTACATTAATAGACAATGATAGCGGAATACTTCTTTCCTTATCATGTAAAAGAGCTGAAGGTACTTTACTAGGGGTTCAGCATAGTGCTGGGCATTTTGGTTATATTGATGACCTATCGTATGCAAACTTCTTTGAATATAGCCATTATGATAGCCTATTTACTTTTGGGTGGACTAAAACTAACAGTTACCTTCCCAGCACAGATTTTATTCCAATGCCTTGTCCCAAAATTTCAAATAAAAATCTTAAAAACGATTATTTGGATTTTCTAGATAGCAACGATAAGAAAGATATTTTATTTTTATCCAATACTATATCTAGATTTCCTATGGGGGGTACTTGTGGGCACTCAAGAATTGACTTTATTAATTCTATAATGGAAACTCAAGAAAGATTAATTGAAGATTTGTGTAATAATAATCTAAGCTTGTTACACAAACCTTACAATCAGAATATTGCAACATTATTTTATGAACATCATAAAAAGTTAAAAAAATTTAGTAATTATTTTATAGAGGAAATAAACCAGAAAGGCTTAACTGTAAAATTGATAAAAAAATGTAAGATTTTGTTATGGGATCAAATCGGAAGTGGAACAGTTGAGGCTTTAGCATGTGAAGTACCCTCTATGATTTTCTGGAAAAGAATATACTCTAAAGAAGCTGAATGGGCCAAAGTTCATATAAGTGATTTAGAAGATGTTGGCGTAGTTCACTCTGACATAAAAGCTCTAATTAAAGAAATAAAAATATATTTAAAAGACCCTATTAAATGGATGAATGATACAAATAGGAAAAATGCTATAAGGAACTTTACTAATAATTATGCAAATTGTAATGAAAATTGGTATAAAATTTGGAAAAATCAAATTAAAAGTTTAGTTTAAAAATGATTGATAAAATTAATTTCTTAAAAAAATATGGATATGTAATATTGGGAAATAAATTTCTAAGTGAAAATGAGATTGAAATACTGGCAACATCTTTAAGAAAGATATTTTATGAAATGAAAGAGCAAAATGCTAAAGATTTTACTTCAGCAGCAGGTGGATTTGAGGGTATAAAATACATAACACAGTATAATGAAGATATTCACAACATTTTAGATAAATTATTTAGTAGTAAAGTAATGCTTGATTTCTTAACCGAGATAATGGGCAAAGATTATAAAATTTGGACTATAAACTACAGAATAGCTAGCTCTAAAGATAGAGGTTTAAGTTTTCATCAAGATTCGGATGGTGAAACTAATTTAACAATTTTCCTTAAAGATAATTTATCTGGCTCAGGGACAACATCATTTATTCCAGGATCACATTTGCTAAATTTTTCACTGAGAAAATACAAAATAGGCATTCCTCTTTTTTTCAATAAACTGCTCACTCCTTTTGCAACAATATTAAGAGGTGAAAAAGGACAAGTCAGTTTATTCTTTAATAAAGTCTGGCATGGAAGAATAAAAAACAAAACAGAAGATAATTACGATGCTATTTTAATTAGTTTATTTCCGAATGGCTCATCTTTTGGCTCCAAGGAGTCAGGAAATTGGGATCCAAGTTATTTATCTAAATTTAAAAACTCTTCTTTGATCAAATTAATAGATCCTAATTTAAATACTAAAAGAATAGATGAGTACAGAGTTACAATAAAAAATAACCAATCAAATTCTTTCGCCCAAGATTTATACGCAAATAAAATTAAAATTATTTCATTTGATTACTATAAATCTTACTTACTATTTTATTTTTTTTTTCTATTTTCAAAAATTAGAAATTTAATAAAGAATTAATCTTTAATGCTCCTCAAAATAATTAAAATTATTAAATTCATAATTAAATCAAAGAAAATTTTATATCCACCAAAACAAAATGAAATATTAATTTTTGATAGGGTTGGGTCAAGTACTTTATATGAAATTTTTCCTGATGTATTAATTTCTAGAACTTCTACTATATCAATTAGGGGGGAGGAGTTAAATCTCTATGTTCTTCTGATTAACTTATTTAAATTAAAATTTAATCGAAAAAACTACATTTATTCATATATTAAAATTGTAAATCCTAAAATTCTAATAACATATGTTGATAATAATCCATTATTTTATGAATTAAAAAAAAACAGTGAAGAACTTACAACTATTTTTTTTCAGAATGGATGGAGAAGTTTTGACTTTGATATTTTTGAAAAATTATCACAAATCCGAAATGCAAAAGATAAATTTTATGTAAGTTATATGTTTGTTTTTGGAAAGGCAATAAATAAGAAATACTCTCAGTTTGTAAAAGGCAAGGTAGTAAGTATTGGCTCAATAAGAAATAATTTTTACATAAAAAGAAATTTTAAAAAACAAAAGATAATTGTATATCTATCTCAATGGATTGAAACTGAATTTTCAATAAATAATAAAAAATATGATAATAAATCATATTCTTATCCATGTGATAAATTAATCATACCTGAATTATTAAAGTTTGGTAATAAAAATAATTTATCTGTCTTTATTTTAACAAGATCAAAACATAAATCAAAATACGAAGATCAAGAAATTAAATATTTTAAAAGAGAGTTTGGTAGTCATTTAAATTTTTTTGAGAGAGATAAGTATGATAGTTCATATCAAATTATTGATTCTTGTAATCTTATTACAGGTGTTGACTCAACTTTGTTATACGAATCAATTTTAAGACATAATAAAACTTGCATTTTTTCTGTAAGAGGAAATATTTTAGGTTTAAGAGGGTTCAATTTTGGCTGGCCTCATAATTATGATTCATATGGTGAATTTTGGACCAATATTCCAGAGACAAAAAAAATTAAAAACATTCTAACTAATATGCAAAATATATCTGAAAAAAAACTAAATGAATTATATCATAACATTAATGTTAAAAATTTAATGTGTTATGATGAAGGAAACCAAACTGCAAATGATATTCTAAAGTATGAGTTAGAAAAATAATGAAAATTTCAATCGGTACTGCTCAATTCGGCAAAAAATATGGTATTTCTAATAAAAATGGTAAAACTAAAAAATCAGAGATTGATAAAATTTTAAATATAGCAAAACAACAAGATATTAATTCAATTGATACCGCACAAAATTATTTAAATGTTGAAAATACGATAGCATCATACAATCTAAACGATTTTAAAATTTCTACTAAAATTTCAGAAATTGATAGTAAAAATATTAAAACAAATAAACATTATATATATAATAAAATAATTCAAAGTATTCAAAATTTAAAAATAAAAAAAATTGATACTATCTTTTTACACAATACAAATGATCTATTATCTACGAATGGTAATAAATATTTTGAAGATTTGATTAGATCAAAAAAAAATAAATTAGTAAATAAAATAGGTATAACAGTATATTCAATTAAAGAAATTAATGAAATTATAAGTAATTTTGATATAGATGTTGTACAATGTCCATTTAATATATTTGATAACAGGTTAGTAGAATCAGGAATGTATAATGCTCTAGTTGAAAAAAAAATTGAAATAGAAGTTCGATCAATTTTTCTCCAAGGATTGCTTCTTATGAATGCAAAAAATATTCCCTCACAATTCCAAAGTTTTAAAAGAATCTTCAAATTATGGTTTGAATTTTTAGAAAATAATCAAATTTCTCAGTTGGACGCCTGTATTAATTTTGTCAAGAAATTTAAAAAAATTAAAAGAGTGATAATAGGTGTTGAAAATTCAAATCAATTTGTAGAGATAATTAAAAGTTTTAATAAAAATAACTATATAGATTTTCCAAAAATGAGCTCAAATCAAATAAAACTTATAAACCCTAACTTATGGAAATAAAAAAAAATAAAGTAGTTGTTATTATCCAGGGACGTCTCAATTCCACAAGATTTCCTAATAAAATTATAAAAAAAATTGGAAATTATAAAATGATTAATCTAATTTTAAAAAGATTGAAAAAATCAAAAAAAATTACTAACCTAATAGTAGCTACAGGCAGTAAAGATAATAATAAAAATTTAATTAATGTTATCACAAAGAATATTTGTAATTTAGAGTTTGGTGATGAAAATCATGTTCTAAAAAGATATTACAAAATTGCTTCAAAATATAAAGCTGATATAATAATTAGAATTACAGCAGATTGTCCATTTATAGAACATAATTTAATTGATAAATATATATCTTATTTCGAAAATAATAATTTCGACTATATTAGTAACACTATTAATCCCACCTTTCCAGATGGTCTTGATTTTGAAATTTTTTCTTATAAAGCACTAATTGACGCATATAATGGTGCTAAAACTGATTATGATAAAGAGCATGTAACGCCTTTCATAAAAAGAAATAAAAAGTTTAATAAAAAATCTATAGAATATAAAAAAAACCTTTCATTTTTGAGACTTACTGTTGATGAAAAAATTGATCTGGAAATGATAAATGATATTTACGAACAATTTAAGCCAAAATATGATTTTACTTTTGAGGAAATAATAAAGCTATACTATAAAAATCCAAATATATTTAATAAGAACTTACATTTAAAAAGAGACGAGGGTTCAAAAATGGATACAGGAAATAAGTATTGGAAAAGAGCAAAAGAAATCATACCTGGTGGAAACATGTTTTTATCCAAAAGACCTGAGATGTTCTTACCTAATAAATGGCCAACCTATTTTTCAAAAGCAAAAGGTTGTTATGTATGGGATTTAGATGGAAAAAAATATGTTGATACATGCTTAATGGGTGTTGGAACCAATATACTTGGTTACGGAAATAAAGAAGTTGATAAAACAGTAAAATCAATAATTAGAGATGGAAATTTCTCATCTTTAAATTGCCCTGAAGAATTATTTTTATCTGAAAAATTAATAGAAATGCATCCTTGGGCTGATATGGTTAAATTAGCAAGAACTGGCGCAGAGGCAAATGCAATAGCAATTAGGATCGCTAGAGCATATTCACGTAAAGAAAATGTAGCAGTTTGCGGATATCACGGATGGCATGATTGGTATTTATCAGCTAATTTAACTGATAAAAAAAATTTAGATACTCATCTTCTTAAAGGCTTAAGCACAATTGGAGTACCAAATAAGTTGAAGGATAGCATATATACATTTGAATATAATAATTTTGAACAACTTTTGAAACTCGTAAATAAAAAAAATATTGGTGTAATTAAAATGGAAGTATCAAGATCATTTGAACCTAAAAATGACTTTCTTCAAAATATAAGAAACTTATGTACCAAAAAAAATATAATTTTAGTTTTTGATGAGTGTACTTCTGGCTTTAGAGAAACATTCGGGGGATTGCATAAAAAATACAATATTGAGCCAGATATTTGTACATTTGGTAAAGCAATGGGTAATGGATATGCTATTACTGCTGTAATTGGTAAAAAAAAAATAATGCAAATTGCTCAAGATACTTTTATGAGTAGTACTTTTTGGTCCGAAAGGATAGGTCCTTCTGCCGCTCTCAAAACACTCGAAATAATGAATGAAATGAAATCATGGAATATAATTACAAAAAAAGGAAAAGAATTGAGAAAGAAGATTAGATTGATAGCAAAAAAAAATAAATTAGACCTATCATTTATTGGTTTGCCATCACTTACAAGTTTTATCATTAATTCTAAAAAAAATTTGTTCTTTGAATATAAAACACTAATAACACAAGAAATGCTAAAAAAAGGTTACTTGGCTTCAAATAGTATATACTTAAGTGTTGCCCATACTGATAAAATTTTAAATACATATTTAGATAATTTAAATCTTGTTTTTAAAAAAATAAAAAAATGTGAAGATGGTGATAACATAAAAGAATATTTGAAATATCCAGTCTCTCACAAAGGTTTTCAGCGACTTAACTAATTATGAAAATTAACAACAAAATTATTGATACTGATGAGCCAACCTACTTTATTGCCGATATTGCAGCAAATCATGATGGTGATTTACAAAGAGCAAAAGATTTAATTTATTTGGCTGCTGAAGCTGGTGCAAATGCTGCTAAATTCCAACATTTTAAAGCTGAAACAATAGTTAGTGATGAAGGTTTTAAAAAATTAGGAACTAACATTGCTCATCAATCAAGTTGGAAGAAATCAGTTTTTGAAATTTATAAAGATGCTTCAATAAATTTGGATTGGACAGAAACACTAAAAAAAACTTGTGATGAAGCAAAAATAGATTTTTTTACAAGTCCTTACTCTTTAGATTTGGTAGATTATGTCGATAGTTATGTTCCAGCCTATAAAATTGGTTCAGGAGATATAACTTGGATCGAAATAATAAAAAAAATAGCATCTAAAAATAAGCCATATATACTGGCAACTGGTGCATCCAATCTTGATGAAGTAAAAAACTCTGTAAATGAAGCACTTTCTATTAATTCTAATATGGCTTTACTGCAATGTAATACAAATTATACAGGAAGTAATGACAATTTTTATTACATTAATTTAAATGTAATTAATTCATATAGAAAATTATATCCAAATTTAGTGTTGGGACTAAGTGATCATACACCAGGGCATACAACTGTTCTAGGAGCAATAACATTAGGGGCTAGAATTATTGAAAAACATTTTACTGATAATAATTCTAGAAATGGACCAGACCATTTATTTTCAATGAATCCAAAGTCATGGAAAGAAATGATAAAATCTACAAGAGAATTGGAAAATGCATTAGGAGACGGTATTAAGAAAATTGAAAATAATGAAATTGAAAGTTCTGTCGTACAAAGAAGATCAATGTTTATTAAAAATGACTTACAAGAAGGTAGTATTTTATCAAAGCAAGATATTGAATTTCTAAGACCTTGTCCAATAAATGGAATAGCTCCTTATCATATTGAAAAAGTTATTGGTCGTAAAACTAAATTTTTTTTAAAAAAGGGTCAAAATTTATTATGGAGTCATCTAGAATAGCAATAATTATTCCTGCATATAATGAAGAAAAAACTATTGAAGAAGTAGTTAACTCTGTAAAAAATTATGGCGTCCCAATCGTAATTGATGATGGTTCAGAAGATAATACTGCAAAGATATCAAAAAAAATGGGTGCTATTGTTGTCATTCATAAAAAAAATAAAGGATATGATAGTGCTCTGAATTCTGGATTTAAAATAGCTAAGCAAAATCAATTTATTATTGCAATTACGGTGGATGCAGACTTACAACATGACTTTAAAACTATACCTGAATTTATAAAAATATTAAATGCTGAAGCAGATATTGTGACAGGTATAAGAAACAATACTCAAAGAATTTCTGAAAAAATATTTAAAATAACTTCTAATTTTCTTTGGGGCTTGAAAGATCCTCTATGTGGTTTAAAGGGATACAAAATGCACGTTTATGATGATTTTGGATTTTTTGATACATATAATTCTATTGGCACAGAATTATTAATTAGATCTAGATTGAAAGAAAAAAAAATAATTCAAATTGAAATTAATACAAAAAAGAGAAAAGATAAACCTAGATTTGGTAATTTTTTAATAGCAAATTATAAAATTTTAAGATCCTTATTTCTATCTCTTACAATAATAAAATCATGAAAAAAAATACTACTTACGACCCTATGTATAGTTGGGCAAGAGATTTATTTCCAATAAACAGAAGTTTGACAGGTCCAGGTGTAAGAGAGACTTTAAATTATATCAAAAAATTAAATTCTGAATTAAAAATTAAAAGTTTTAAATCTAGACAAAAATATTTTGATTGGCAAATTCCAGATGAGTGGTTCCCCAAAGAGGCATGGGTAAAAGATATAAATGGAAAAAAGGTTATAGATTTTAGAAAAAATAATCTTCATCTTGTTGGATACTCTCATTCAATTAATAAAAATATGGATTTTAAAGAATTAAATGATCATTTGCATTCTTTACCAAATCAACCAAATGCTATTCCATATGTAACTTCTTATTATAAAAAAAATTGGGGATTTTGTATAAAAGACAATTTAAGAAAAAAATTAAAAAAAACTAAATATCAAGTCTATATCAATGCACCATTTAAAAGAGGAGTAATGAACTATGGAGAAATAATTATTAAAGGTAAGTCAAGTAAAGAAATTTTGTTATCAACCTATATATGCCATCCATCTATGGCAAATAATGAAATATCAGGTCCTGTGGTTTTAACTTCTATATCAAGATGGTTAAAAAAATTAAAAAATAGAAAATATACATACAGGATTATATTTATACCAGAAACCATTGGGTCAATTGCATACATTGCTAAGAATTTAAAATCTTTAAAAAAAAATATTATAGCAGGTTTTAATATTACTTGTGTAGGAGATAATAAATTTTATTCATATATTCCATCTCGTAATGAGAGTACTCTTTCAGATAAAGTAGCATTAAATATTCTTAATTTTGTAGATTCAAAATTTATTAGATATTCATGGATGGATCGAGGAAGTGATGAGCGGCAGTACTGTTCACCTGGTATTGATTTGCCTGTAGTTACAATATGTAGATCAAAATTTGGATCATACAAGGAGTATCATACATCTTTAGATAACTTAAATTTTATATCACAAAAAGGCTTAGAAACTAGTTTTGTTTTAATTAAAAAAATAATTCAATCTATTGAATATAATTGTAAACCAAAATGTTTAACTTTATGTGAGCCTAAAATGAGTGATAAAAAACTTTATCCAACTTTATCTATTAAAACTAACTATGAATTTAGCTCAAACTATATGAATATAATTACATATTCTGATGGTAATCATGATTTATTTGATATTTCAAATAAAATAAATCTTCCCGTTGAAGAGATTAATAAACTGATAATTAATTTAAAAAATAAAAAAATCATTAAACTATTATAAATGGGAAAATTATTAGTAACCTCTTCAGATGAGAGAACTTGGGATTTTAATAGATCTATGATTTTTCTTGGGAATTGGTGCAAAAGATTTGATAGAAAACATAAATGGATCAAAGCTGATGCAGAAATTTCAAAACCTTATGGAATTTCATTTATTCAAAAGGAACATAATTCAGTAATTGCAAAAAATATTGAAAAAAAATTAATAAAAAAAATAATTGTCTTATTAAATCCAATAATGAAAATAAATTATGATGAGAGAATGTGGTCTATTTTAATCGGCCCATGGTTAAGAAGATATTCAACTCTTATGATTAATAGAATTGGAACTTTGGAAAAATGTTTAAATGATTATAATATCTCTGATATAATATTAGAAACATCAAAAAAAAATTATTTAATTTTTGAAAATAGCAAACTATCAATGAATGCTTTTGAAAATGATGTTTGGAATCAATATTTATACTATGAAATTTTACAATTTTTTAATAAAAAAAAAATAAATATTATTAAAATTTCTCATCAAGAAAAAAAATCTAAAAATAAATTAAAAAATAGACTAAGTTTTAAAATTTTAATTATTAATATAATAAAATTTATATCCAAATTTACAAACTTATTAACTTACAAAAATAAAATAGCTTTAATAAATATTTATTTTAAAAAATGGGATCAAATTAAATTACATTTTAAGTTGTCAATTTTTCCTTATCTTAGATTTGAAAATAATATTAACAAAAAGATTTTAGTAGATAATAATTTAAGACATTCACTTAAAAAAGAATTAGAAAAAGAAGACTTTGAAAATTTATTTGAAAAAATATCATTTAGTCTATTTTTTAAAATTTTTCCAATTTGTTACTTAGAAGGCTTTCATTATTATAAAAATTTAACTTTTACAAAAACACTTCCGTTAAATCCTAAACTTATAATAAGTTTTGTAAATTTAGATACTGATGAAATGATAAAGTTTTGGACAATTTCTAAATTAGAACAAGGATCCAATCTATTAATATACCAACATGGAAATAATTATGGCACTCACAGATATGTTAATCCTTCAATCGATGAAGATGTTGCTGATAAATTTATTACTTGGGGATGGGGTGGGGAGAACAAAAAATATTTAAATTCAAAAATTATTAATAGATATTTTCATTATCAAAGTCACAGAAAGACATTTAACAAATTTAAAAATATATACTTAATTGAAAATACAATGAATCCATCATATGAAACATTTGATAGTTATTTTGAATATGACAAATATTTTAATGAACAGCTTGAATTTGTCCAGTGTTTAAAAAAAGATATAAAAAATAATTTAATAATTAAACTACATTCTGGTTTAGAAATATATTCTAAGTATCAAGAAGAATTAAGATGGAAAAATTTTGATTCATCATTAAATTTTATAAAACCTACTACAAATTTTAGAAAAATTATTAAAAAATCAAAAATTATTATTTTTTCATATGATTCTTCAGGTTTCTTAGAATGTCTTGCAAATAATATTCCTACTATGTGTTTTTGGCAAAATAAATTTGACCATTTAAGAGATGATGTAAAGGCAGATTATAAGTTATTGTTAGATAGTGAAATAATATTCTTATCTCCTATAGATATTGCTAAAAAAATAAATATTATTTACAATGACATAGATACGTGGTGGTATAGTAAGAAAGTTCAGGATGCGAAGGTAAAATTTACTAATAAATATGCTAATACTGATAATAAAGATCTTTATCAACTAATTAAGAGTCTTTATTAATGAATTATAAAATTATCTTATTATATTTCAATATTTAAATTTTTATGAAAACTGCTATGATTATCGGTATATCAGGTCAAGATGGATCATACCTTGCTAATTTTTTAATAAAGAAAAAATATAAAATTATTGGAACAACAAGAAAGAAAAAAAATTTAAATAATATTAAAAATCATATTAAATTAAATATTCATAAAAAAATTAAAATAATAAAATTAAATTTTTTAAACAAAAGATTATTGAGTGAAACAATATTAAAAGTTAAACCTCAGGAAATTTATTTCTTGTCAAGTATTTCAAACATAAATGATTCTATAAAAAATACTAATGCTACAATAGATTCAATAAATAAAGGGACATTAAATTTTTTAGAGGTTATAAAAAAAAATAATTTAAAAAATAAAACTAAAATATTTTTTGCCGGTTCTGTTGAATGCTTTGGATATCACAAAGATAAAAAACCTTTAAATGAAAACTCAAAATTTAGACCTAAAAATCCATATGCTATTGCAAAAACCTTTTCTTATAATTTAGTAAAATATTATCGTGAAGAATTTGGATTGAAATGTTGCACAGGAATCTTATCAAATCATGAATCTCTTTTAAGAAATAATAGTTATGTATCAAAAAAAATAATTAATTATCTGAATAAATATAATCCTAAAGTAAAAAAAAAACTAGATTTAGGTAATATAAATGTTTTGAAAGATTGGGGATGGGCTCCAGAATTCGTTATAGCCTTTTGGTCTATACTTAATTCTAAGTATATAGATGATTACCTAATTGCAACTGGTCAATCTGTAAAACTTTCACAGTTTCTTAGATATGCTTTCATGAAAAAAAATTTAAATTGGAAAAATCACATATCTATAAATCATAAATTAATAAGAAAAAGTGAAACCATTAGTAATAGATATGATATTAAAAAAATTAAAAAATATATTGGATGGAAAGCAAAAATTAAATATAAAAAAATAATTGATAAAATGATTAATAATATTTATGAATAAATTAAAATTTTGTCGTAACTGTAAAAGTTCTAAATTGGTTTCAATTGTTAATTTAGGTAATCAATCTTTTACTGGGATTTTTCCTTCAACTAAAAAAAAGCAATACCTCAGGGTATTTTAGAGCTCATAAAATGCAATAATTGTAATTTAGTTCAACTTGGGCACTCTTTTGATCTTAATTATATGTATGGCAAAAATTATGGCTACAGATCTTCTTTAAATAAATCTATGGTAGCTCATTTAAAACAAAAATATAAAAAATTAATTGGTAAATTTAAACTGAGAAAAAATGATATAATCTTAGATATCGGTAGCAATGATGGAACACTTTTAAATTTTTTTTCAAAAAAATATACCAGAATTGGTATAGATCCAACAATTTCAAAATTTAAAAAATATTATAAAGATAGAGATATAATTTTAATAGATGATTATTTTTCATCTGAAAATTATTTTAGTAAATTAACAAATCGAGCTAAAATAATTACTTCTATATCCATGTTTTATGATTTGGAAGACCCTAGAAAATTTGTTCAAAATATTCATCAAACCTTAGATGATAATGGAGTTTGGCATTTTGAACAGAGTTATCTACCAAGTATGATTGAAAAACTTTCATATGATACTATTTGCCATGAACACTTGGAATATTATGATTTAACTATAATTAAAAAAATTTTAAAAATTTATAAAATTAAAATATTAGATGTAGAATTTAACGATATAAATGGAGGTAGTATCGCAATAACAGCAGCAAAATACGGATCAAATTACAAAGCTAACTTTAATTTGATTAATAAAATATTAAGATATGAAAAAAATCTATACAAAAATAAAAATTATTTTACAGATTTTAGAAAAAAGATATTTAAACATAAAAGTAATTTAAAAAAAATAGTTAATAAAATAAAAAAAGAAAATAAGATCTTAATAGGATATGGTGCTTCTACTAAAGGTAATGTGATTATTCAGTTTTGTAAATTTTCCTCCAAAGATATTAAAATAATTGCAGATGTAAACAGTGATAAATTTAATCATTTTACACCAGGAAGTAAAATTAAAATTATAAGTGAAAAAAAAGCAAAATTATTGAATCCTGATTATATGATTGTATTCCCATGGCATTTTAAAGAAATGATAATTCAAAAAGAAAAAAAATTTTTAAAAAAACTTGGTAAATTAATATTTCCTTTACCTAAAATTGAAATTATCAATGAATAAAATATCAGTTGTATTATGCGCAAAAAATGAAGAAGATAGAATAGCTGATTCTTTAAAATCAATATTAAAAAATAAAATAGATGAAGTAATTATAGTTGATGGTAATTCTTCTGATAAAACAATAGAAATTGCTAAAAATTTTGATTGTAAAATTATTCAATCTAAATCTGGAAGTCTAACTTATGATAGACAGCTAGGTATAAATAATGCAAAAAAATTCAACGATATTGCTATGATTGATGCAGATCATGTGCTTAAAGAGAACGATATTGAATTATTGTACCTAGATTTACAAAAATATAATTTAGATATAGTTCAAAGCCAATTTAAAACTTATGAAAATAGATCTTTTTTAAGTATTGCAGAAGATCAATTATATTTTATACAGCATAATAAACCAGGTATAAAAAAAATGATAGGCACAGCCCCAGCAATATATAAAAGAAAAATTTTCAATTATATTAAATTTGACTCAAATATTACTAAAAAAATAGATGATACTGATTTTATGTACCGGCTTTCAAAACTAAAAAAATATAAAGTAGGAGTTGGAGATACGGTTATTATGCAAAATCATATCCCAAAATTAAAACATTTTATCAATAAATATATTGGTTATGGATATGGTGATGGAGAATTCGTTTTTAAATATCCTAAAAAAATTTTTGGTATTCTGTATAATTTAATTTTTTGGTATTTATTAGCTTATCCACTAAAATCAATTATATTTTTGAAATTTATGGCTGCGCCACTTTTTTTCTTTCAAGGATTTCTTAGAATTGTTGGTATGAGTAAATACTTTTTAAATAAAAAAAACTAGTTTATTATTTATTCTAGTTTTTGAAATTAAGTATTTCTTTCTCTAGCATCAATTTTATAAGTTGTTTAAATTTTACTTTAGGCTTCCAATTTAATTTAATCATAGCTTTTTTATAATCTCCTTTTAACCAATCAACTTCAATATTTCTTTTGTAATAATTATTAGATTTAAGAATTATTTTATTATTATCCAATCTTTTTACCTTAAAATTATATTTATTTATATTCCACTTTATTGGTATATTTAATTGTTTAAATGTTTCATCTACAAATTCCTTAATGGAATGTGTTTGACCCGTTGCAAGAACATAATCATCTGGAGTTTTCTGTATCATCATTTTATGCATTCCTTCTACATATTCAGGAGCGTATCCCCAATCTCGTTTTGCATCTAAGTTTCCTAATTCTATTATATGATTAATATTATTCTTAATTTTTACAGCACCTTCAATTATTTTTTTTGTAACAAAATTATTCCCTCTCCTAAAACTTTCATGATTAAACAGAATACCATTAACAACATACATTCCATAAGCTTGTCTATAGTATTGACATATGTGATAAGAGAATAATTTAGAAATAGCATATGGGCTTACAGGTTGAAAGACTGTTTTTTCATTTTGTTCTTTTTCATTGTTAGTGCCAAATAATTCACTTGTTGACGCTTGGTAAAATCTGATTTTTTTATTAAATGTTTTTATAATTTCTAAAACATTAAGACATCCAATACCATTTATATTAGATGTAACTATTGGCAGTAAATTTGATATCTGTACATGACTTTGTGCAGCTAAATTATAGACTATCTTAGGTTTAGTTTTAATAATTATATCACTAATTGATCCATAATCTGTAATATCTCCATAATGCAGAAAAAATTTTTTATTATTTTTTAAGTGATCTATTCTAGATCTACTTTTCATTGAACTGCTATGTCTTATAACGCCATGAACGATGAAATGATTTCTTAATAAGTATTCAGCTAAATATGAACCATCTTGGCCAGATACACCAATTATAAGAACATTCTTCATCTTTAACTTATTATTCATGTAAATTTACAATTCAAAATTTTAGAGATAAGATTAAAATTATAGTAGTTATAAATGTTTTTTATATTAAAATAAACTCTTATTAATGATTGAAAAGAGTAGATATCTAATCACAACATCCGATCCAGAAACTTGGAAAAAAGATGAACCTGTATTATTACTAGGTGAATGGTGCATAAACCACAATAAGATTAGTTTAAAAGATGTAGATTACAGATTAGTTAAGCCTTACGGAATAGGTCATAAGAATAGAGACAAGGATATAACTAAAGCTAGAGAAATCGAAAAAAAAATCATTCCAATATTATCAGATATTTTAAATAATACTCATAATTTAAATTTTTCTGAGAGATATTGGAAAATTTTATTTTATCCATGGTTAAGAAGATACGTTGAAGTAATGATTAATAGAATAAATAATATAATGTTATGTTTTGAAAATTATAAAATAAGTGGATCAACCTTTTTTAATGATGATTACAATCTAGCTCCAAAAGATTCTTATGAAGCAATTTTAAAATATGATGATCATGTTTGGAACAACATTCTATATAAAAAAATTATTGAAAAATTAAATATTCATAATTTTGAAAAAAATATAATTAATAATAAACATCAAGCAAGTAATAAAAAAAATTTCAATTTTAAAAAATTTTTATTATTTTTACTTATAGATATTTGTAACTTTTTTACTAAAATATTTAATAAAAATTCTGGTGTGTATTTTGATCCATATCTATCTTTTAAAAATAAGATTAATCTCTATTTTAATCTAAGACAACTTCCATTTTTATGGAATAGTTCAAGAGAATTAAATTTTAAATATAAATATAATAATAAGCTTAGGGAGTCTCTCGGATCTAAATTTATTCAAGTGAAACATACTGATAAAATTGAACAAATAATTTTTGAAATGGTTTTTGACTTAATTCCTATGTCTCTTCTAGAAAGTTACCAATATATAAATAATATTTCAAATAAATTGTCTTTACCGAATAATCCAAAGTTTATAGCAACATCTAATGCTTTCGATTATGATGAAATTTTCAAATTTTGGGCTAGTTTAAAAATAGAAAAACAAAACGTTAAGTACATAATATTACAACATGGCAATAACTACGGTACTCATAGATATATTAATCCTTCAGTTGAGGAAATAAATGCCGATAAATTTATTACCTGGGGTTGGACAGTACCAAACAATAATAAATATATTAGAGGATTTATTAATAAGACATCGAATTTAAATTTTAAAAAAAAATTTAAACCTACAAAATATGTATTAATAACCGAGGATTTACATCATAGATACTGGACATATGATTCACATTTTGAATACTGGCAAAAATATGAATCTACTAAGAAATTTATTGAAAATTTTCCTGACACATTAAAAAATAATTTACTTTTGAGAATGCATATTTCAGATAAAAAATTTAATAATAATATGTATCATAGGCTAATAAAATCTTTTCCAAATTTAAAAATTGAATTTAGTACAAATAATTATTGGTCTACGATTAGTAATAGTAAAATTGTTATATTTAATTATGATTCTTCTGGAATTTTGGAATTATTATCACTTAATGTTCCATTTATTGCCTTCTTGTATAATAAAACAGAACACTTAAGAGATAGCGCAAAGCCTTACTATAATTTATTAGAAAAAGAAGGAATTATTCATTATAATGTTGACTCAGCAATTTTCAAAATTAATGAAATTTATGAAAATATAGACAAATGGTGGAAAAGTGATAATGTTCAAGAAGCTAGAAATATTTTTTGTAAGAAATTTGCCAGAACATCAAAAAATCCGGGGTATGATATTTCAAAAATTATTAACACAATTCCCTGAGCTCTCTTAATATGAGCAGTAATTATAAAATACTTAAAAATACAAATGTCTTAATTACAGGCCATTCCGGTTTTAAAGGATCATGGCTTTCTATGTTATTAAAAAGATTTGGCGCTAATGTAATTGGATATTCTAAGCCTATTGATGAGACAAACAAGCATTATAATTTATTAAATTTAGGTACATTAGTAAAAACAATTGAAGGAGATATTAATGATACAAAAATGTTAGATAATGTTTTTCTTAAGTATAAACCAGAAATTGTTTTTCATTTAGCGGCACAAGCCATAGTAAGTAAAGCTTATGATGATCCGTATAATACTTTTCAAACAAATCTAATGGGGTCCCTAAATGTTTTAAATGCAATCAATAGATCAGATGATGTTAAGGCATTAGTATATATTACTTCAGACAAATGTTATGAGAATAAAGAGTGGGAATGGGGTTATAGAGAAAATGATCAACTTGGAGGAGCAGATCCATATAGTGCATCAAAAGCATCAGCTGAAATATTATATTCATCTTATCAAAGATCTTTTTTTAAAAAGAAATCTTATTTTAGGTCTGCTTCCGCCAGGGCTGGAAATGTTATTGGAGGAGGTGATTGGGCATCAAATAGATTAATACCTGATTGTATTAGATCAATTGAAAATAATACCAATCTAGAGATTAGAAATCCCAAATCTACGAGACCTTGGCAACATGTTTTAGAGCCACTTTCAGGTTATTTAACCCTAGCTTGCAAACTGATGAATAAAGAAAAAAATATAGAAGGTTCTTTTAATTTTGGCCCTTCTACAAAAGATATAAGAGATGTCAAAACTGTTGCTGCTCAAATTTTTAGTATTATTGGAAAAGGTAATTTAATTACTAATGAAAATAATCATGAATTTGATGAAGCAAATCTTCTTCAGCTGAATTGTGACAAAGCAAATCACTACCTTTCTTGGACGCCAAAATGGGATTTTTCTAAGAGTTTATTTATGACAGCAGATTGGTATAAAAGATATTTGAATGATGAAAATGTTATCGATATAACTAATGATCATATTAATCAATATTTTGAGAAT
>MDTB01078617.1_pt1 | contig 45283 bp, 42 predicted proteins | sample 811161 | NCBI WGS metagenome assembly MDTB01 (sample SAMN05326650, study PRJNA326480) | marine metagenome | isolation source: seawater | place: Mediterranean Sea | collected 2009 | reverse complement strand
GGCAGTGAGATAAAACATAGCAAGTATAAAAATGCAAACTGGTATACTTTTAGATCTAAAAGCCCATATTGCTTGGAAGTAATGTCTAAAATCATACCAACTATAGGAGGGTTCACCATTGATACCACACCAACACTAAAGTTCACCATACACGTTGCATACGTAAACCTCTGGTTATCAAGCAAAACATTTAAAACAGTCAAAGCAATGATGATTCCGCTAGCCGCAACACCAAGCCCAAAAAAGAATAAAAGGGTTAAGGCAAAGCGTGTTTTAAAATAAACAATACTTAAGAAACATATGAAGCACGCAACAGAGTAACCAATTAAGGAATGGTCAGGGCGCTTTAATCGATCTGCAAAATGACCACTTAACATACAGCCAATAGCATACCCTATCCATGAAGCAAACATTAAAGTGCGGGCACCATCGGGAGTGATTGATTTTAATTTTAGAAAAATAAATATTTCATTTGATGAGAAATACTGAATACCAGAGTAAATTGACGCGCAAAATATAATTAAAGTGAAAATGTATGGATCTTTTAACAACTCAGACATTGACTGTAAAGAAATGGACTGCGGACGCGCCGCACCTAAATCGTTTGGTATAAATGTAGCAATTGCAAGCGTCATACAACAACTCACAATTAAAAGGATTTGGTAAAAACTGTGCCAAGATCCATGCCAAAAATGCGATACACCAAAAGCGAAACTCGCTGAGAAACCTGCTACTAAAGCACCCCATCCAATTAAAGCACCTTGATAATTTGGACTAAAAAAAGTCCGCGTTAATAATACAAATGTAATTAGAGAGAATACCCCGCCAATTGCAGCCAAGCATCTTGCTAGTAACACAAAGTAATAATAGTCTGAATAAGATAAAATACAGTTACTTTGTATGCAGCATAAAGCTGCAAATATCATCACCGACTTGAAACCATACCGATTGATAAAAAAACCATTCACTAGCTGACCAAAAGTATAAATGAAAGCATATGCAGATGAGCTTAAGAGTGCAAACTGTGTTTTTGATAACGCCAAATCAAATTCAATTTGAGCTTGAAACGGTACAATACTATTATTTGCAAACAATACATATGAATTAAAAAACACACATGTCAGCCAAACCAACATTTGATGCTGAAATTCACTGAGACCGTTAGGTGTAATTAATGTAAAAAACCGCTTGAAGGAAGACATTTTCAGAGCCTGCTGGAAAAATGAGTACCCAAGAGTTTTTGAATACGATTTTTAACAAGATCAATACTACCCATACCATTGACCTGTAAAAATTGAGGCCTATACGTTATATCATTTTTGTAAAAACTTAGCACTGGTTCTGTCTGCTCGGTATAAACACTCAAGCGTTTTTTGATGGATGCCGGCTGATCGTCATCTCGAGTAATAAGTGGTTCACCAGTCACATCATCTATCCCCTCTTTCAAAGGAGGACAATCTGTTTTGTGATATGTTCTACCTGATGAAGGATGGTATAATCTACCACTTATCCTTCGCACTATTTCTTCGGAATCAACCTCTATACTAAGTACGAAATCAAGCCTTATATTGAGAAGAGCTAAAGCTTTGGCTTGATCAATTGTCCTTGGAAATCCATCTAATAAATAGCCAGAATCACAATCATTTTTGCTTATTCGATCAATAGCAATATCAATAATTGCATGATCCGGTACTAAAGCACCTTTTGCGATCATATCTTTAAGACCCTTTAAAGCAGGAGAATCATTTTTGATAGCATCACGTATAATCTGTCCAGTAGATATTAGCGGTATTGAAAAATAGTTACTGATGAATACACCCTGGGTCCCTTTCCCGGCACCGGGAGGACCGAAAATCACACCCTTCATTATTATTCTACGGTTGGAAACGGAATGAAAGATGCTGCTACAAGACAGACACCCAAAACGAGCAATGTAACGACTTTTGAAAGGGGTGGGTTCATTGGGTTCTTTCGATGTTCAACATATTGAGTAACAGCCCCAAGTAATAACGCTATACCTGAGATAAAAAGAAGATTAACCATGAATGTGCCACCTAAATGGATAAAATCATTGATGTCTGATAAAGACTTAGTCGGATTTGGACCACTCTGAGTAACAGCTACTTGTGCAACGTAATCACCTAATTCGGCTGGATGTGGTTGAACCGCTGAAATTACAGGTGAGAGAAAGATTGCTATATAATAAAGAATTTTTGACATGTTTTAATTAGATCAAACTAAAAATTTAAAATCAAGGCCTGATCAAGATCATTTTCTCTGAGGCCATATTTTAATCAGTTCAACCCTGTTTTTTCGAATACGAACAACTTCTACTTTAAATGTTTTGATTTCTATGCATACCTGTCCATCTGGAATGCATTCTAGTGTTTCTGTCACCAGACCGTTCATTGTATTAGGTCCGTTTTCAGGAAGATCCCAATCCAGCACCCTATTTAAATCTCGGACAATCATTGTGCCCAAAATCCAAAAGCTACCATCTGCATTTGGCTTGAGATCCTCCAGCTTAAGTAAAGAATGTTGTGTGTATTCTCCTACAATTTCTTCAATAATATCATCTAAGGAAACCATACCAATGACCTCACCATACTCATCAACCACTAATCCCAAACTATAATTATCAGTTTGAAAATTTTTAAGTTGCTGTACTAATGCTGTCCTTTCTGGAACATAATGTATTGGCTTAAGGGACTTCATTAGATTATCTCTATTAAACTGGTCACTCTCAAGCAACTTAATCACGTCATTTAAATGACAAATACCTAAGGCTTTATCAATATCTCCATCATGAACCACCATACGCATCCGATGTGCATGAGAAAACGCCTTTACAACAGAAGACCAAGACTTTGAAATATCAACACCTGCAATGGCCGAGCGCGACAACATGACTTCATCAACATGAATTTCATCAAGGTTTAAAACACCAAGCATCATATCTTTTACAAACTTATTTGCTGATCCTGACTGTTGTAAGACTCCAATTAGATCCTCTTTCCCAAATGTCTCTGCCCACCCAGTGTCCATTGACCTCACACCAAAGACGTATAACATTCCTTTAGCAATCAAAGATAAAATATAAACAAAAGGGCCTAATAACTTTAAGAGAATACATAATGGCATAGCCACAAATCTTGAGACCCCCATCGGCTTTAAAGCTGCAAGGGTTTTGGGAGTAATTTCAACAAAGATTAGTACGACAAGAGTCAAAATTGCGGTACATATCAAGATTCCTGCTGCATCAAAATAATATGCAGCAAGTACTGTTGCGATTGCAGAAAGCATTAAATTCGCAGCAGTATTTCCCATCAATATGATACTTAATGTTCTATCTGGCCGCTCTAGCAGTGTAACAATTCGTTGAGCAATTTTGTCTCCTTTGTTGGCCTGATTTTTTAGTTTATAACGATTAATACCCATCAACCCTGTTTCAGATGCTGAGAAAAAAGCGGATAATGCCACTAAAAGAAACAAAACACAAAAAAGTAAAAACTGGTTATCCATTAATTAAAGAAATCTCCTTAAACCTTACTTAATAGTTTATATCAATTTTTTGATAATGACAGGCCTAATTGAGATATTGATTAACAGAAATAAGTTGATATAATTGAGACCTTGAGTAGAGTCATACATGATGAAAAAACAAATTGTTGGTTTGGGTCATGCCGTTACGGACCTTATCGCTAAGACCTCAATAGGTTTAGTTGCCGATTTTGGCCTAGAATACGGGGGCATGAAACTCATTAGCCATGATGAAGCAAGTAAAATACTAAAAACATTTCCTCCTCATGAAAAAACACACGGAGGCTCCACCGCAAACACTCTTTATCATCTGGGAACCTTAGGGCACTCAGTAGAATTTGTATGCGGTATTGGTGATGATCGTTTTGGACATGATTTTGCAAAAGATTTTGATTCCATTGGTATCAACATTGACCCAGGATGCGTACAATCTGACAGTGCAAGCCACTTTTCAATCATTTGCGTTACGCCTGACTCTGAACGGTCAATGGGTACATTCATCAATGAATCATTGCCTATCGAATGTCATATGCTACCCAATTCAACTTTAAAAAACTGTGATTACTTGTATTTAGAATCCTACTTATGGAGTCATGACATTTCAAAAAAAAGCGCCTTAGAAGCAACACATCTTATAGATCCTAGACGTGGAAAGGTACTCATCACACTTTCAGATCAAAAATGTGTAAAAATGCATCATGAAGATTTATTCCCATTTGTCATTGATCATTGCCACTATGTTTTTGCAAATCATGAAGAGATTTGCGCTTTGATGCAAACATCCCATATTGATGAGGCTAAGAAAAAATGTCACAACCACCCTCATATTATATGGATCATCACCGAAGGTCGTCATGGCGCATCGATAATTTCTGGTACTCAACAAATTCATATTCCTGCCATAAGCGTTCCTAAAGTCATTGATAAAACAGGCGCTGGCGATCTTTTTGCGGCAGGGTTTATACACGGATTGATTAATAACTTGCCACTTACACTTTGCGGCAATAGCGCCTCACAAACAGCAAGTGAAGTCATTCAAACCATTGGGGCGAGAGTACAAAAATCTGTTCCTTTCAAATCAAACCAGGAGTAATATGTTTGAACAACTAACACAAAGTCTTACCCAAACCTTCAAGAATCTGACTGGCCGGGGTCGCTTAACAGAGGCTAACATTGAAAGCGCATTGAAAGACATTAAAAATGCTCTTATTGAGGCAGATGTTGCACTTGAAGTTGTTAAAAAATTCACACAGTCAGTTTCAGAACATGCCATAGGTCAAGAAGTTCTTGGGGCATTGAAGCCTGTAGAAACCCTCACCCGAGTAGTTCATGACGAATTAGTTAAAACCCTAGGATCGAATCCGGTTGAAGATCCAATTCCGCTAAAAGCAAAACCACCCGTAGTGATTTTAATTGCAGGCTTACAAGGGGCTGGTAAAACAACTACTGCAGCTAAAATTAGTAAATTACTAAAAGAAGAGAAAAAGAAAAACATATTATTGACATCCGTTGATGTTCAAAGACCTGCTGCGATTGATCAGTTAGAAACACTAGCAGAGAAAGCCGAAGTGGATTTTTATCGTCATTCTGGAAAACAGACTTATCAAAACATTATTCCTGCAGCTATTAAAAACGCAAAAGAGAAACATTATGACGTCTTAATAATTGATACAGCTGGTCGCTTGCATGTTGATGATGCTTTGATGTCTGAAATTAAGGCAATCAATAAATTATGCAAACCTGAAGAAATTTTCTTTGTAGCAGATAGTATGATGGGGCAAGATGCTGCCTCTGTAGCACGCTCATTCAATGAAGCCCTACCCATTACTGGAACAATTTTAACTAAACTCGATGCAGATAGTCGAGGTGGTGCTGCATTATCAATTGCTGAAATCACAGGTAAACCAATACTCTTTGTGTGTGAAGGTGAGCATTTACATCAAATCGATGAATTCTCACCAGCAAGAATTGCGTCACAAATACTTGGAATGGGGGATGTTGTTTCACTTGTAAAGCAGGTAGAGCGACAAGTCGACGAAAAAAGAACAAAAAAAACCAAAGAAAAGCTTAAACAGGGACGATTTGACTTAGAATCTTTTCAAAACCAATTAGAAGAAATTGTGAAGATGGATAATATTGAAGGGATGATGAATAAACTCCCTGGTGTGGGCGCTATGTCAGATAACATCAAATCACAACTTAATCAGCAATTAGATATAAAACAATTCAAACACATGTTAGCAGCAATTCGGTCAATGACACCAAAAGAAAGAAGCTTCCCTGATTTAATTAAAGGATCTAGAAAACGCAGAATTGCAGATGGTTCAGGCACTGATATCCAGCTTGTAAATAAACTCATGAAGAAATTCAAAACCATGCAAAGAATGTCTAAGAAGTTGAAACCAGGCTCAAAAAGCAACATGATGAACCGCTTAAAGAAACAAAATGTTGATGAAGATTTCTTTTCTGCGAACTAAAACTTTACATTGAAAGTTTTATAAAGTAAAATCATGTTTTTTTGAAGGAAATTTATATGGTTGTAATTCGTTTAACGAGAGTCGGTGCAAAAGGTAGACCTTTCTATCACATTGTTGCAACCGATAAAAGAAATGCACGTGACAGTGGTCGATTCATTGAAAAAATTGGATACTTTAATCCTTTGGCTAAAAGTAATGAAAAGAAACTTGTCATTGCACATGATCGTTTCGAATATTATCTCAACGAAGGTGCAAAATGCTCCGAGCGAGCTAATGCACTCCTTAAAAAACACCTTAAGGAAAATAAACTCACCATAACTATAGAAAAGAAAATCCCAGCTAAAGATACAAAAAAAGCTGTAAAAGCGAAAAAAGTTGAATCTAAACCAGCTGTTAAGAAAACAACTGAAAAGAAACCTGCTGCCAAAAAACCCAGCACCGCTAAAGCAGAAGAAAAGACTACAGCTAAGAAACCAGCAGCTGCCAAAAAGCCAGCAGCGGCAAAAAAACCAACAGCACCTAAGAAAAAAGCTGAAAAAGAAGGTTGATTATTGAGAACACTGTCTTGATGGGACGATTTGGTCGACCCATCGGATTAAGAGGCGAAATCAAGCTCTACTCTTTCTCGGATCCAATTAAAAACATTCTTGAATACTCCCCTTGGTATACTTTAATTAATAACCAGACTTTCACTCTTGAACCAAAAACCGCTCACGAGAGAGAGAATTTTTTAGTGGTATGCTTAAAAGATGTGCTCGACCGAACCAGTGTTGAAAAATATGTAAACAAGGAGATTTTTGTTAGCAGGCAAAGCCTCCCTACCCCAGAAGAAGGTCAGTTTTACTTGTGTGATTTAATTGGAAAAAAAGTGATAAACCAAGAAGGAGACGTTCTTGGTACTCTTACAGAATTTCAACACAATAATGCACATTATTTGATGTATGTTGAAAATGAACATAAAAAAACAATTCTTATTCCTTATACGAAAGAAGTCATTACTGAAATTAATGAGGATTCAATTAAAGTTGATTGGTACCATGAGATTTGATGTTATCACACTGTTTCCAGAAATAGTTGAAGCAATGACTCAAAGCATTGTTGGAAAAGCTGTCGAAAAAAAGTTGATATCTATCCATTGTCATAACCCAAGAGACTACAGCAGTTACCCACACAAACAAGTCGATGACAAACCCTATGGTGGTGGGCCAGGTATGGTGCTTCAATATGAACCCATTGTCAAAACACTTGAAAATATAAAAAAAAACACTTCATTCCAAAATAATCAACGACTTGTAGTCTACCTCTCACCATCAGGAAAGCTTTTTAAACAAAGCTATATCCAACATTTTAAATCATTCCAACAAATTATCTTTATTTCTGGTAAATACGAAGGAATTGATCAACGCATAATCGACCATCATGTTGATGAAGTATGGTCAGTCGGCCCCTATGTCTTATCTGGGGGTGAGCTACCGTCATGCATCATGATAGACTCTATTTCTAGAAGCATAAAAGGCGTTTTGGGAAATGAGGCATCCTTTAATCAAGACTTTGATGCATCCGATTATGACACCAACTATCCAGTATATACGAGGCCTGAAATAATTGATGGCCATGAAGTTCCCAAAATACTCTTATCTGGTCATCATGCTAAAATTAAAGCGTGGCTTAAAGATAAGAAATGCCCTCGATCAAACGAAAATGACCAATAAAATTAAAAGTTTAATAAATATGATTCAATCATTCAAAAAACATTGACAATATTAGATATAAATGGTTTAATTTAATTTTTGAATTTAAAAGCTATATGAAGTCCAAGATTTTACATTATTACGAAAGCACCCAAATGGGTGACCAAAAAATGCCTGAGTTTTCTGCGGGTGACACTGTTATTGTTAAGGTAAAAGTAAAGGAAGGCGATAGAACGCGTCTCCAAGCGTATGAAGGCGTCGTCATTGCAAAAAGAAACCGCGGTATCAACTCATCTTTCACTGTACGAAAAGTTGCAAATGGCGAAGGTATTGAAAGAGTATTCCAAACCTTCAGCAAACAAATTGACAGTATTAAAAGAATACGACAAGGTGATGTTAGACGCTCTAAGCTCTATTTTCTTAGAGAGCGATCTGGAAAAAGCGCTAGAATTAAAGAAAAAATCAAGAACAAAGTCAGATAGTTCCGACGATGACAACTGTTTTTACATTATTATTAACGGTTATAATAGACATCATGGGGATTGGGCTTGTATTCCCTGTTTTACCCGAATTATTTTCAACTAGCACTAACCACTTTTTAGTCAGTCACAACTCATTATATCAATTTTTTTGTATTACAATGATGATAGTTCCATTTGGTTGGACAGTAAGCGGATTATTCATTGGCTGCCTTTCAGACCTTTATGGTAGAAAAAAATTAATCCTTTATAGCCTCATAATGAGCACTTTATCTTACATTGTGTCTGCATTTGCTATAACGCACCATCTTTTAGGCTTATTTTTATTTTCCCGACTTATGGTGGGCATCTCCGGAGGGTGCTTTTGTCTAGTACAAACCGTGATGTGTGACATTGCACCAGAAGGTAGGTTATCCCAATATTTAGCCTGGGTTAATTGTGCAAGTGCACTTGGATTTGTTTCAGGCGCCTTGGTAACCACCCTATCCACTTGGAAAAATATTACAGTTGACGTAACTTTACCTTTTTGGATCGGAGCCATCATGAGTGCATTAAATGCATGCATGGTTCTATTTTTTGTAAAAGAATCTTCAAAGCAAACTCAACCCACTGAAAATATAGGGCTTGGTGTCATCCGGTCAATTTATTCTTTATACCAATCTGACTCAACTCGTAACCTCTTGATTTCATTCTTTTTAATAGAAGTTGCTTGGGGTGTCTATCTTCAGGCATCGCCTATGATATTATCGCAATACTATCATTACTCAACGAATCATATTGCGCTTTTCTATCTGGGTTACGGGCTATGTGCTGCTGCTACAATTATGTTTATTCAACCTATTTTTGAAAACCATTTTTCATATGAATTTGCCAATCCATGGTTATCATGGTTAGTGAAAGCATCAATATTTTTCACATTCATCGGGTCATCTCACTTTATGAATGTAATGGGTATGATTTTCTCTACCTGCGCTGAATTCCTGTTGTTTACTGGTGTATTAGTAATGATCTCTCAACAATCGGAAGATTCTGCTAGAGGACAAACCCTTGGTCTAGTGAGCACGTTAATGGGAGCATCCTTCCTTTTCAGTGATTGGATTATAATGCTCCTCGAGTCGCATATGATCAAATTCAACCTTCTTGTAGTGTCATTGTTGTTACCTGGTTTTTTCTTTTTATCTACCAAGCCAAATCCAAAAGAAGTCACTGCTTAATTCATCTTCAAATGTTTTTCAAGAAATTGCTGTAAACGTTCCATCTCGTCAGTTGATGGGTTAACAATTTTTGATCGTACTTTTTTCTTATGTCCCTGACTCATTGCACTTATATCGTCTTTTTGCATTGACTTAAGGTTCAACTCTTCTTGTGATGAAGTCATTTTTAAATATACTTCTGCAAGTATTTCAGTATCAATTAAAGCGCCGTGAAGTGTTCGATGTTGATTCGATACACCTAAACGGTTACACAATGCATCCAATGAATTTTTCTGCATAGGATATAACGATCTAGCCATTTTTAATGAGTCAGTAATTTTACAACAATCTTCCATTTTTACTTTTTTTCCAATACGACGTAGCTCAGCATCAATGAATCTTTGATCAAACGATGCATTATGCATAATAACCTCTGCTCCATCAATGAATGTTAATAATGCATCAGCTATTGCAGTAAATTCTGGTTTATCTTGTAAACTTTCTTCTGTAATACCATGCACTTTTAGAGCACCTGGATCGATGGATCGCTTCGGATTAATGTATTCATGAAATGACTTGCCTGTTAGTTGGCGATCTACCATCTCGAGTGCCCCTATTTCAATCACACGATGGTCTTCAGGGTCAATTCCAGTTGTCTCAGTATCCAGAAAAACAATTCTAGTCATAGGTTACACTCCTACATTTTGATCGATTGCCTCATTTGCAATGGTGTCAGCAAGCTCATTATATTGATCCCCACTATGCCCTTTCACCCACTTCCATGTAATGTTACGCTGATCACATACCTCAACAAGTATTTGCCATAAATCCATATTTTTTACAGGCTTGTTATTGGACGTACGCCAACCTCTTTTTTGCCAGTTTTTCACCCATTCCATCATTCCTTTCATGACGTACTGTGAATCCGTATGTAATATAACATGAATGTCTTTATCAATTTTCTTTAAAGTAAAGATGACAGCTGAAAGCTCCATTCGATTATTTGTTGTATCCCTCTCAAATCCATGTACTTTTTCATGGCCCGATTCATGCAAAATAACGCCGGCCCAAGCGCCTGGTCCTGGATTACCACGACACGCACCATCTGTATATACTTTCAATTCTTTCATCAATAAAATATCTCCGCAAAAATGACGAATACCGCATATATAATCACTCCATACACTACCCCATTTGATGGAGCAATTAACTGATGCGAGGGGCCATAGCGCATTCTCTCTTTTAATAGAATAAGGGATGGAAACAATATGTTAAGGATTGCTACTATAAATCCTCCAAATCGTAAAATTTCTAAGAATGCTGCTGGATGAATATTGACTATCATCCATGGGATTAAAACTGTTAATAATGATGGTAACCAGTTTGATTTCATCTTAAAAGCATCTGTAATAAAGTCCTTTAAACTCAAAGCAATACCCAATAATGAACTAACTACCGCAGCAAAGATAAATAAGTTAATGATAAATCGATGTACTAGGCTTTGTAATAACACTGAAATAGCGACTGTTTCATCTGAAAATTGAGCCAATTCTAGTAAATCCTTTTGTTTTAAACCTATCAACACACCAACTGTCCAGAAAATATAAATAATCAGTGGTAACAAACTGCCATATAACACTGCATTGGGCAATCGTTCTTCGTGACCATTCAAGTAGGTACGCACACTAGGTAAAATGACTTGAAAACCAAATCCAGCCACAATAATGGGTAATAAATGACCCATACCTGAAATTGTGGGTTTAATCGTTAACCAAGGAGAGTGATTTGTGTGCATAAATAAAACCATCATCATGAGCACTATCGTCACTACAAGTACATAAACCATCAGCCGGTTCATTGCATCGATAAACTCCGTACCCATGCTCACCACAAGCCAAACGACCAATGCTACTAATGTGTTTCCTATTCTTCGATCATCAAAAAAGACATTGTTAAAATCGATGAGTGAAGAAAGTGAGGAGAAATATGCCATTAACAATGTAATCAATAATACACCATATGAAACCCATGCTATTAATTGCCCTATATAGCCAAAATTATTCTTTGCAAGCGTTACAAAACTAGTCCCTGGTGGATAGTTGATACATACTTCAGCCAAGATCAGTCCACTAATGTACATCACCATCCAAGCTGACAGAAACAAAATTAAAACACCTAACAATCCGATTTTAGCAGTAGCTATTGGAAGAGCAAGTGTAACTGCTCCAATTGTAGTACCGGCAATTAGTAAACTTGCACCTGTGGTTAGATTAAGAAGCATTAATGAATAGTCTCTTTCTCATGTACATTGTGACAATGTGTTTCAGAAATAAATAGCGATAAGAATGCACTAAATACAAACCCTAATGGAAAAATAGCAAAGACATAGTTATATGCTTCAACTGGGTAAACAGAAACACCTCGATAATCAATATGCCCACCAAATACATCAAGCACCACACCAATCAAAGGAATCATCATTGCCCCTAACAAAACAGACAATAAATTACAAAATGAAACAGACACACCACTCACTTTTGGTGGGTTTATTTCCCCTGAAAGTGCATAAGAAGCGATTAATCCACTGTTTGCTAAACCATAAATGAACATAATGACATTACACTGGAAAGGTGAAAGGGAAGGAATATATAAAATCATTAAAAATGTGATTGCACTGATAAATGATGCAACGAGCATGATTGGTTTTCTCAACTTTAATGCATCAGACACTTTTCCTATGAGCACTCCCCCAATCACCCAGCCTGTAAACAAAAATGTTAAAACAATGCCAGCATGATAAAGATCGAAGCCTTTTGTTTGAATCAGGTAGGGAGCTCCCCATGCTTCACCAAATGCAACCGTTGGCATATAAATAAGACCTGCATAAAGCCCATTCAACCATGACTGAGGATTTAATATGACAACTTTTATCCCTTTTGCTAAATCGCCCATGGATTCGACTTGATTTGATTTTGCATTAGGATGTGGTCGCATTACTAAAATACTGAGTAAACATAATATGAACATGCCTATTCCAATAGCAAATATATAGCCACGCCAACCTAGAAACACTGCAACAGTTGACATAGGCCCCTCTCCTACAGCGGCACCAAGCATCCCAGAGCATTGAGTAAGACCGGCTAAAAGACCGAGCATGCTTGGAGGAAACCAGACTAGAGCAATTTTAAATGCACCAATAAACGCAAAGCTGCCAGCAAGCCCCATTAACAAGCGACCAATCATGATCCAAAGAATGCCTTTTGCAAAAGAAAATAACATACAAGCAAGACCAAAAATAAACGTATTGAGTATTATTAATCGCTGCGCACCGAATCGATCAACCAATGCACCCACAGGTATTTGCATAAATAAATAAGTGACATACAAGTAACCTGCCATCTGTCCAAAGATAGTAGCACCAACCCCAAAATCACTCATAATTGATTCTTGGATGATACTAGGAGATACCCTTGCAATATACATTAAAAAGAAAAATATTGCCCCGATAGACCAAATGAGCCACGGATAATACGCATGATGATGGAAATTTTTTAAATATTTGAACACGAATACCTCAAGTTATGGATTAAGTTTATCAGTATACTGAATCATACCTTTAATTAATAGAGGAAACACGCTGAAAAATAAGAGACATTATGCCTCTTTTTTTCTAAGGTATATTATGGAATAAACTCCTAAGAATAAAATCAAAAAATTCAGTGATAAATTGATCCATTGATCGACTAAAAACGCAGGTTGTTGTACAATCACAACTCCAATGGTTAGCACTGTCACAATGAATAGTCGCTGATATATATTCAAATAAATCTTTCGAGAGACTAAAATCAGTAACGACACTGCAAGCGAACTTAACGCAAGAAGTGGTGTCATAATTCGTGTAACAAATACCATGAATGTATCATCGTTTAAAATTCCGAATCCTTTACTATGAATTAATGCGCGATATAACTTTGATAGACTCATCCTTGTAGGAGCTGCAACTGCAGCAACGAGTACCGAAGGGTGTAAACCCGAATGCCAATTCGCTTTATCAGACGTTGTAATATTTTCATGTTTTTCTAAATTCATTGCTTTAATATCGTAAAGCTCCCATTCCCCATTTTTCAAAAAAACAGCGTACTTTGCTTTTTTATAGGCTACTAATCGATCATTTTCCACAGTGAAAAAATCAATCCCCTCTAGTTCTTCGGGAGATGTAACTGATTGCACATGAATATAATCGTTCTTTTCTTTGAACCATAAGTTATTAATATTAAAGTTTACTGCCCCATGAGACACTGAGTGAGTACGTATTCTCTTGGCGTATAATTCAGCATCAATTGCGATTGTCTCACCAATATAGGCCATGATTGTGACAAACATAAGATGTACTAAAAAAACATTTCTTAAAATACCCCATGCATTTACACCAAAAGATTGGATTACAATCCATTCCTTTTTGGTGATTAGTTGATACAAAGTCATAACGCCAGAAGCAATGACAATAACGATAAGCAAACGATACAAATTACGTGGGGTAATCATGATGGCATACATTAAACTGTTTGTTGTTAATCCAAGTTGATTTGGTTGCAACGTAATATATATGAATAAATTGAGAGCTGATAACATACCTGTTATAGCAATAATATTAGAATAACTTAATAATCGAATACGATGATTGATTCGTTTCATCGAAAAAACCTTTGTAAATATCTATAACAAAAAACCAGCGACAATAAAAACATATTGGGCAAAATTAATGCGTATTCAATAGAGTGAATATACCCTCTACCTGTTTGACGTTGTATGAAGATTATCGATAATATGGATAGGCTAAAAACACCTATAAAACTTATCATCGAGTATGAATAACGGGATCGTGACTGACTAAACATCGTAAATGACACCATAAGCATCATTATCATACAAATAATAGGAAGGCCTATCATCCAACAAAGCCTCGATAGCTCTTCAGGACGTTGGCGTCTTTCCCATAATCTTGTAAAACTTTTCACTTTAATATTATTGATTGATATATCAATATTTAGAAGTTTGTATGGAAATACTGAAGCATTTGAGAAACTGATGGACTTTTTTTTATTTTCCAACAATGAAAAACGAGTTGCTTGACCATCTTCAAGCTCCGCTGAGCCACTTTTAGTTTCCTTCAATTTTTTTGAACTGACCACTGTCCACTCATTATTTTTATCCAATTGCGCTGCAAAAAAGTTCTTCAATGTATGTGTACTTGTATCGACATCATCGGCATAGATCATGAGTCTGCCTTGTGATTGAAATGTATCTGGTTGAATCATTGAGAATATATGTCTTTTTGTATAATTCTCAATCATTAGAGACCTATTTGCTACAGCAAGTGGCTCTACCACACTAACTGCTAGCCAAATTAACAAAGCACCTAATATCCCACATTGCATCACCCAACCAATCAGTGTACGATCAGGCACTCCGAGGATTGAGATTGAGTTTACTTCACCATTTTCAACGTATTTTGATGTTGCCCAAAAAGCACCTAGTGGAAACATGAAAGTTAACACAGTAACTAAGACCGATGGAAGCGAATACAGCATACACATCCATAAAAAACGTGTTGAGACACCTTCTAATTCGTTATTTAATTCAGAAATTTGCATTACTGAAAAAATGATTGCAAACACTGAAATAAGCTGAAAAACCTTTTTCAATATGTTTTGAACTATGTAACGCTGATAACTGACCATGATCTAAAATATATACTACCAAATGAAAATAGAACACGCTATAATCAAAAAAATGTCATATAAGGTTTTCTTTCACATACAAAACGATCAAGACACAATGACACCAATTTCATTTTTTTTAAAAGTTATTATTGATTACTTTGAAAAAGGGTTTGGTCTGAAGGTTGTGTGTCAAGACCATTGTACATGTGAATTGTTTGATGACGCATTATGGTCCTATCCTAGTCAAGGATTCATACCACATTTTATGGAAAAAAATATATGCTGGGTCAATCAAACCCCGAATGCCAAAGATTCTTTAAAATCGAAACAGCCATTGCAATTACTTAATGCAAGTTGGGAGTGTTTAAAAGCTAGCTCTGAAGAAGACCAAATCATTGAATGCATACCGAATGATCCTTTTTTTAAATTCCAAGGACGAGAACGCTACAAGTTTTATAAAGATCATCATTTTAACCCCGAAGTAATCAAAAGGTAAATTATGGATAAACAGTTCAACCCTGGAGATCTCGAAAAAAAATGGCAAGCAATTTGGGAAGAATTAAAAATCGGCCAACCAAGCAATCAAAATAAAAAGTTCTCAATCATGTTCCCTCCCCCCAATGTCACTGGTAACTTACATATGGGACATGGATTTTTAATCACAGTGTCTGATATTTATGTCAGATACCAACGAATGAAAAAACAAAACGTGTTGTGGCAAATGGGAACAGATCATGCTGGTATCGCAACTCAAATTGTTGTTTCTAGAGAATGTGAACGAAAAGGCATCGATCCAAAAAAAATCGGTAGAGAACGCTTTCTTGATCAAGTTAACGAATGGGTTAAAGATGTAAAAATTCATGATCAAATCAAAGCAATGGGTGCTAGTGTTGATTGGTCAACTGCGATGTTTACAATGGATCCAGATCACTCCCATGCCGTAAGACAATCATTTATAAAGTTATACAGAGATCAACTCATTTACAGGGGAAAGCGTCTTGCTAATTGGGACACAACACTTCAAACAGCATTATCTGACCTAGAGGTTGAAAATCGAGAAGAGAATGGATCCTTGTATCACATAATATATCCATTTAATGACAAATCAGGACAGGTAACCATAGCGACAACACGTCCTGAAACTTTACTTGGTGATGTTGCTGTAGCAGTTCACCCAGACGATGAACGTTTCAAAAATGAATTACCTCTACTCCAATTACCTTTAACTGATCGCATTATTCCAATCATTAAAGATGACTACGTTGACCAATCATTTGGAACAGGTTGCCTAAAAATCACACCTGCCCATGATTTTAACGATTACGAAGTGGGACAACGCCATGCATTGGACATGATCAATATTTTATCTCCAACTGGACATTTAAATGAAAACGTCCCAGAAAAATACCAAGGTTTAACGGTCGTTGAAGCTCGAAAAAAGATCATTACTGATCTTGAAGCACTTGGATTACTTGTAAAAGTTGAAAAACATACCCACATGGTCCCCTATGGTGAGCGATCTGGTACAAAGATTGAGCCACTACTGACTGACCAATGGTTTGTTAAGATGAAACCCCTTGCAGATCCTGCGATTAAGTGTGTCATAGAGAAAAAAATTGAATTAATACCAGAGAACCATAGTAAAACCTATTTTCATTTTCTAGAGAACATACAAGATTGGTGCATTAGTCGACAAATATGGTGGGGACATCGGATACCTGCTTGGTATGACGAGGAAGGTAATGTGTATGTAGGTGAGAATGAAGTAGATGTCCGTAAGCATTATACATTAGATGAAACCCTTCCCTTAAAACAAGACGATGACGTTTTAGACACGTGGTTCTCTTCATCGATATATCCTTTCTCTGCGCTTGGATGGCCTCAAAAAACAGCACGATTATCTGATTTTTTCCCCACGGATCTTCTCATCACCGGGTACGATATTCTATTCTTTTGGGTGGCACGAATGATTATGATGTCTCTTTATCTTACCGGTGAAATACCTTTCTCTAAGGTCTTCCTACATGGTCTATTTCGAGATGAAAAAGGTCAAAAAATGTCCAAATCAAAAGGTAATATTATTGATCCACTCGATTTAATTCAAGGGATTCAACTGGATAAATTAATCAAGAAAAGAACTCAAGGAATGATGCAGCCAAAAATTGCTGAGAAAGTAAAAAAACAAACTCAACAAAGCTATCCTGATGGCATTGAAGCAAATGGTACTGACGCTTTGAGAATGTGTTACGCATCTAGTGCAAATCCTGGAAGAGACATTCGATTTAGTCTGGAAAAATTACGTGGATATAAATTCTTCTGTAATAAATTATGGAACGCTACACGATTTCTTACTATGTTATCCGGAGATATAAAATCTTATAAAACCATTGATGAGTGTCTTCATAACCCTGCTGACTTTTGGATTATCGATCAATTCAACCAAATGCTTTCTGAGGTTGAAAAACACATTCATGACTTTAGATTTGATCTATTAGCGAAATGTCTTTATGAATTCACTTGGCATCAATTTTGTGATTGGTATATAGAGTTTGTCAAAATCAACATACAAAATGACCCTAAAAGCCCAAGCTTCACAGTGGCCCACTTCATTCTCGAGCAGCTACTTCGTACACTACACCCTATTATGCCGTATATTACCGAATCATTATGGCAAATTGTTGCAAAACCGCTGAAACTTAGTTCTACAACCGTTGCTCTTTTAGATTACCCCTCAATCATTGAGATAAAAAATCCCATCAATTTAGAAGGGATGAAATGGTGTAAAGAATGCATTACTCAAATCAGAACATTACGATCAGAGTGTAACTTACCCCCCTCAAAACCGATTAAACTACAACTATCCCCTCTTTGTGAGCAAGAAAAAAAATGGCTTAATGACTCTAAAGAATGGATAACCAAAATGTGTCAAATAGAGTCTATTGAATGGGTTAACCAGCCAGATAGCGTATGTGCACGTGCAACGATTGGGCCACTTAATATCGATGTTCCACTTAAGGGTTTAATTGATGCCGAGGTTGAATACCAACGCATTAGTAAAACCATTACTAAAACAGAAACATTACATGAGAAGCTTAAAGCCAAATTAAATAATGCTCGATTCTTAGAAAATGCTCCTAAGGACCTAATCGAAAAAGAAAAACAGTTGCTAGAAGAACAAATCTCTAACCTTAATCGTTTGAAATTACAACAAGAAAAAATCCATCAACTATTATGAAAGCAATTGTCTTACTCTCAGGTGGTCTTGATTCCTCAACGTGTATAAGTTACGCACAGACACGAGGTTTTAGCGTATATGCGTTAAGTTTTGATTATGGTCAACGTCATGTAGCCGAAATTGAAGCGGCTAAACGCGTTGCACAACGATTCCAGGTCAAACAACATGAGATCATAAAAATTGACTATCTGTCACGACTTAAAGGCTCTTCTTTAACGGATTCAAATCAAAAAATTTCGTTGTCTTCTAACGAGGAAATTCCAGATACCTATGTACCTGCAAGAAATACTATTTTTTTAACACATGCGTTAGCATGGGCAGAAACATTAAAATGTCAGCATATTTTCATTGGTGCAAGTAGTGTTGATTACTCTGGTTATCCAGATTGTCGCCCAGAATATATTGAGGCCTTCACTAATCTTGCAAATTTAGCAACAAAAATTGGTGTTGAAGGGCATAAAATCACCATACATGCACCTTTAATGAACTTATCAAAAGCACAAACCATCAAACTTGGATCTGAACTTGGTGTTGATTACTCGTTGACTGTATCTTGTTATCAGGCTGATGCTCTTGGAAGAGCATGCGGACATTGCGATAGTTGTGCTCTAAGGCAGAAAGGGTTTATTGAAGCAAAAATATCAGACCCAACACTCTATAAAAGTTAAAAAAATTGACTTTTCACAATGATAAAACATAATAATAACATGGTTGAGGGATATACATCAGTACAAAAAGCACTGCACTGGCTTATTGCAATAATGATATTGAGCTCATTGGCGGTTGGATTCTCTTTTGATTTTCTTTCAAATTCAGATTTAAAAAATACCCTAAGAAATCTACATAAACTTTCTGGCGTCATCATCTTATTTTTAGTTGGTGTACGAATATTCTTCAGAGTGTATACACCTGCTCCGAAACTACCACTATCAAAATGGCATGTGTTGATTGCAAAATGTTCACACATGGTACTTTATGTTTTGATGGCTGCAATTCCGTTGAGTGGATGGATAATGAGTAGTGCGGTTAAAAAAATGCCATATCACCTCCCCTACTTACCTCTAGTTCCATTTAATCAATCACTTGCAAAGCAAATGTACTCCTATCATGGTTTTTTTGCATACGCCATTGCAATACTCATCACTGTTCACATTTCAGCAACTTTTATTCACATCTATCGTGGTGAACCTATTTTTGAAAGAATGAGACCTTGGTAATGGTTATTCAATAGAATTTAAAATATGAATCGCTTCAGCCTTTTTTTCCTCATCCAAAATTGTCATCGTGAGTATTTAATCAACCATATAACAACCCATTTTTTTGTGCGATTAAAAGAAATATTTTTGTTACTTGGTCAAATGAATCATGCTATCGTGCTGCATGATTTCCTTAGTGAGTCCAGACAATTCAAAAAGCAATTAAAAACAATATTTTTAGATCATATGCTGAAACATGACTTAAAGCATATGGATGGTTATATTCAAATTGGCGCATATACTGCCAATATATTTACACTTACGCTTTTAAATTACTCGGATGATTCGATAGATGAAACCTATTTAGAATTTACACCTTCCCAAAATGATCAAATGAGCCATTTCTCTATTTATTGGATGAGTGACGCAATACATGCACAAAAAGAATATGCTAAAGCACCATTTCTAAAACTATCAACCGACGCACTCAATAAAATGATTCACCAGAACAAAAATCAACTACAACATATTTTCACTGTATCTTACTCTGAAAATGACCATCTTTTAGCTTAATCGCTTTCAATAATTTAAGAACTACTCTACAATACGCAAGTAAACGACTAAAAAAGGGGGAGATCTATGGAGAATGAAAATTCTGAGCTAAATATTGTGGACATTGTTAATGAGATTGAAAGAATGTCTGAGAATTTCAATCAAACTGAAAATCAAATTATGAAATTGTTGGTCACTCAGTTAGACAGTCTTTCAAGTGGTTCTCCAGATACTTTTTCAAGAGATCAGTTAGTCATACGACTTGCACAATTTCCGATTGGAGGATACATTTTATACCGTTGTATTCATTCGTATCCAAGATTGTCACTTTTTGTTCGAGATTGTATCAACTATTGCATTGATGACAATGGTGTCATATCAGATCAAGTAACTGCACCTGATCCAAAATATACAGATCATAATAGCCGGTCAACATTTGATGGGCTCATTGAATCAGCTATTGGTTTTGATCTATTTAATACTTATCCTCATATATTGGAGTCATTAACAAGTAAGACTTTATGTGACGTAAAAGGGAATTTAAATAGGCTTCCAGGTATTATCAAGATGTGTGTTCACCCAAGAGGAATTGCGCTTCTGAGTGAATTTCCTGATTTACACTCTTTAATTAAAAAAGAAATATTTCAAAAACAATACACTATACCTGGATTTAACGAACCATTGAATTGTTTTCAACTTTTAACACTGAATGACCAAGGCAGAAAGTTACTTCTTGGCTCATCTGAATTACTCAACCTTATTGATGAAGATACTTTCAATGAACTCTTTACTTTTAATGGCCAGAATATTATCCCAGCCATTAGTTTATTAAAGCACAGCCTCTCCTCTAATTTTTATAGTTCGTGTCACTACGATATTTTACTCGACAAAATATCTTCTGATAATTTAAATAAAAGTTATAGCGCTGATAAGGCATCAATTCTACAACGTATTTTAGACGTTGAAATTCAAAATCAAAATACTGATTTATATATGCTAGATAATGAAAAAGTTATTCAAAAGATCACCGCTGAGGGACTCAATCTGTATCATGATGGTTGTACTGTTTTAGGTGCACTTGCAAGTACTGAAGCAGGCATGAGGTTACTGAATAAATATCCTTCACTTCTTAAAAAAGCGAATTTAAGTGCTCTTAATGCATATATCTCTTATGGCTTAGAAACAGATGGAATGACCGCGTTATCCTTAATTGCAAAAAATGAAGATGTGTTCATGGCATTAGATAATTGCACAAATTTCTCCGAAAAAATACAAGATCGAAGCATGGATTGTAAAAGTGAGTATATCTCCAATAACACATCATTGAGAGAATATTTATGCTCTGCATCGAAAAATATATTACAGAAATACGCTTTTACAGATTGTGGGAGGGCCTTAATTTTGTTTGCAAAAAAATGGAAAATGGAGCATGCGCATCTCAAAGTAAATTATGACATTAGTGAGTTTGACAGTATCGTGCCCATTCATTCAGAAATGCGTTGTTCAAACACTGGAAAACTAATGAATAATCCTGTAACCATTATAAATTCAACGCAACGAATCGTCTATGAATATGAAACAATTTATTGGTACTTACTCATTCATGGAACCAGCCCTACGATGGTCGATAAATTACTCGATTTGGGTGCGAACCCTGATACAATTATCCAGCCACATGATGAGCTAAGAAACTCGATTACTGAATTAATTAATGGTCAGAAAAGTGAGCTTGAAGCTGTGTCTGTTTTTAGGAATCATGAGTCGAGCCAGGATTCTTATATAGAGGAACATAGAGTAAACCCGTAATTTAATATTTTTAAAAAACGGTAACATTTGACTGCAGAGTATATGAAGATTATATTATAAACTTCCGGAGAGGTGCCCGAGCGGTCGAAGGGGCACGCCTGGAAAGCGTGTGTGCGCTAAAACGTACCGAGGGTTCGAATCCCTCTCTCTCCGCCAGTTTTTCATTCTCGAAAAGTTTTCGCTGGAATTTCCAAATTAGCGAAGACGCCTCTAAACCACAGCATTCATAGGCTCTAGCAAGTTTCAGTCATGGTCATTCTCCTTGAGTGTATTTTTCACAGCTTAGCTGATACAAAACATGTCGTTTTAATGGGCTTTGATCATCTAGCTTTGGATGGTCAAAATCATCTCTTTCATTATGTTGCAGGCCAATTTTCTGCATTATCCTAATAGATTTAGCATTACCAGCAGCTGTGAATGATACGATCTCTGGTATTTTCAATTCTCTGAATGCATAATCTAAAACAGCTTTAGCACCTTCAGTAGCAAAGCCCTTACCCCAATGGTTGGATGATAAACGCCAACCAATTTCTATGGCAGGAGTAAAATGTTCTTTAAAATCGGCTATTAATAGTCCGATAAAACCAATGAATTCACCAGTATCTTTTCTCACAGTTGCATAGAGCGAATAACCATGATTCTCAAAGTGAGTATTTACTTTATCTATAAAGTTTTTAGTCGTCTCTAAATCTTGAAGATCAGGAAAATATTTCATAACATTTGGATCTTGGTTAATGAGAAACATTGGTTGTAAATCATTATCATTCCAAGTTCGAAGCATTAATCGTTTAGTTTCTAATATTTTCATATTATTTATCTTCCTCAGCATCAGCATGAATTTTTGCTCTTGAACAGTGTAATACACCAAAACCAAGAGGGATTAAATTGTACATTTCCCACACAGTTTGGAGAGCATTATATTGGTTGATACAAACCTCCGCCAATGAATGATTTTGCACTGTTTGAAATTAGTACAAAAAGACCTCAAGATAAATAAAAACAAAAACAAATGCTAGGATAAATACAAAGCCAATAAGGCTTAAAACTCTCAAAAACCTTCCCGGATGAAAAGATTTTTCTAAAAGTGTTGATGTAACTACTTTATAATTTAAAAAAGCAAAAAAAGGTGCAAAAATAAAAGAGATACTTGTAACAACATCTGCAATCACCCTGAAATCTGTCACAGCAAAATGAATAATCAAATAAGCTAGCAAACTGATGCCGATCGTCAAAAAAAACCTTTGTCTCTTCTCAACGATATACGTGGTATTCATTAAGGTTTGAATTGATACAGAAATACTTCGAGGATAAATATCTATGACTGATATAGTTGTAGAAAAAATAGTAGTTAGCATTGCAGATCCGATCAATACTTCAGACCATTTGCCAATGACGGACGTATATACCGATACCAACTGACTCGCAAATTCAGAAGCATTATTTGAAATGATAGTACCTGAATGGCGTAAAACAATTGCTCCTAATATGTTAAAAAATACTGCTGTTAGAATCATCAAAACATAACCAAAGTTAAAATCAATCTTTGCAGATTCAAAGTTTAGTTTATGATCACCCCTATTCTTAGCCTGAAGCCATAAAGAATACCATACTCCCAACTCTATAGGTCCAGGCATCCAGCCCATTAAAGCAATTACAAAAGGCAATGAGGACTTTGACCATGCAGATGTTTGATACACAATATTGCCAGGATCTGGTGTGTAATTATTAATTGCAGCAATGGTGGTAAAAAGTGTTGAGAAAAATAAAATGACCATAAATACTTTCATGATATTGTCTAAAAAATCGTAATTTTCTAATGTAATGAGTATGGTAGTCAATATTAAAATAATCATCGAAAGTGTATTAATATCCAATTGACTTCCTAAAACTGATTTTGCGATTCCTGCTGTAAGATACGCTAAAAGTGCTACACCACCGATTGCAGATATAATATTAGTTATTAAAAAGAAAATTAAATAATATGTGCTTAATTGTTTGTATCCATATAACAAGTTATTACCAGTTGCACTCGCATAACGGAAACCATACTCAATAAATGGATATTTAAAGCAGTTAATTATAACAATAACCCAAAGTAATTCTAATCCAAAATAAGCACCAGCTCGAGTTGATTGAATTAAATGCGAAGTACCAATTGCTGCAGATGCAAGTAAAATGCCTGGACCTAAATGGTTAATAAAATTAAAAATTTTTTTCAAAACTCCCCCCTGTTTAAATTAATATAGCCATGGATTTGACCAAATAGATGGTATCATAGTTTTAAGAAAACGAAAAATGTACAATACACTTAGAAAGTGGCATACCTTATTTCATTGAACTAGATCAAAGACCTTAACTACTCAACGCACTTTACATAAATCATCAACTACTTAAATAACTGAGTAATGCTAAATAATGTTCTATAATTAATCTATAAGCATAAAAATAAACATACTGGAGTATTCACTCATGGCAACTATTATTGATAAGAAAAAAATTATGGGATTAAAGCTTCTCAACAATTCTGTACTCAATAAAGGTACAGCATTTACAAATGAAGAACGAGAAGAGTTGGATTTAGAGGGTTTTTTACCCATTGGTATTGATTCGGAAGAACAACAAGTACAAAGAGTAAAAAATCAACTTAAAGAAATCAAAGATAACCTTAATAAGTTTATATTTTTATCACAACTTCAAGATAGTAATGAAACACTTTTTTACCGAATTGTGATGGAAGATCCAATGACATACTTACCGATCATCTATGATCCTGTCGTTGGTGATGCATGTTTAAAATTTGGACACATCTATCGTAAATCGCGTGGTTTATATCTCTCATTAAAACATAAAGGTAAAATTAAAGAAATACTTAAAAAAAGACCTGAAAAAGACGTTCGATTCATTGTCATAACCGATGGCAGTAGAATACTTGGACTTGGCGATTTAGGTAGCAATGGAATGGGAATTCCAATTGGTAAGCTCGCACTTTATACGGCTACCGCAGGTGTTCCACCACAATATCAACTACCGGTAATGTTTGATATGGGTACAGACAATCCAACAAACCTAAACGACCCATTGTATCTTGGCTTACGACAAACTCGTATTGAAGGTAAAGAGTATTTCGATTTAATGGATGAATTTGTTCATGCCGTTCAAGAAGTCTATCCAAAATGCTGTATTCAGTTTGAAGATTTTGCAAACTATAAAGCAATCGGGTTACTTGAAAAATATCGAGATAAAGTGTGTATGTTCAACGATGATATTCAAGGCACAGCCTCTGTAACAGTTGCAGGCTTTTATTCTGCTAAACGGTTTACTGGCATGGATATCAAAGATCATAAGATTCTATTTTTAGGTGCAGGTTCAGCTGCTCATGGTATTGCAGATTTACTGTGTTATGCCATGAGAGAACAAGGACTATCTGATGAAGAAGCGCGTGATCGATGCTGGATGTTTGATACAAAAGGCCTTGTAGTAAAAAATCGAGAAAGACTTGAAGATTTTAAGGTACAATATGCAAAATCGTTTGATCATTTAGAACATTTTGTTGAATGCATTGAAAAAATAAAACCAACAGCGATTGTTGGAGTAAGTACGACTCCTAAACTGTTTACGAAAGAAGTCATTGAGGCAATGGCAAAAATCAATGATCATCCTTTGATCTTCCCGTTGTCAAATCCAACTTCGCAAGAGGAATGTTCTGCAGAAGAAGCCTATCAACATTCTGATGGTAAAGCCTTATTTGCTGCTGGTGTGTTATTTGATCCAGTAGATTATAAAGGCAAGACATTCTACCCTGCTCAAGCAAACAATTTATGGATATTCCCTGCGGTAGGTATGGCAATTTGTGCAACTGAAGCAAAACGCGTTACAGACGAAATGTTTCTTGTTGCGGCTGAAACCCTTGCAAACCAGGTCACTGATGAGCAAATTAAATCAGGCATGTTATTTCCACCAGAGTCAGACATTATTAAAGTGTCACTTCAAATATCTGCAGCAGTTGCAAAAGTCATATTTGATCACAATCTACAAGGTGATGGAATAAAACGACCAGAATACGATGATCATATTATTAAACTCATAGAAAAAAGAGTCTATCATCCATTTTATAAACATTATTCTAAATAATATTTATCAACGAGGAGAGCGAACATGTCGAGTAAACGTACCGAAACAGATAGTATGGGTTCCATACAAGTCGAAAACAGTAAATATTGGGGCGCACAAACTCAACGTTCGATTGTTCACTTTTCAATTGGTCAGGATTTAATTCCACATGAAGTGATTAAAGCCATTGGAATATTGAAAAAGTCAGCAGCTTTAGCGAACAATGATCTTGGTATATTACCTGATGATAAAAGAGATCTTATTGTAAAAGCTGCAGATGAAGTTATCGATGGGAAATTAAAAGATGAGTTTCCTCTCCATGTCTGGATGACCGGTAGCGGTACACAATCCAATATGAATGTAAATGAAGTCATTTCAAATGTTGCGATCGAACATGCCGGTGGTGAGCTGGGTAGTAAAAAACCAATACACCCTAATGACCATGTCAATATGTCACAATCTTCTAATGATACCTTTCCAACTGCTATGTACATTGCAACAGCATGCGAAATAACTCAAACGTTGATTCCTGCTGTAAAGATCATGCATAAAGATTTAGTGAAAAAATCAAAAGAATGGGATGATGTCGTTAAGATCGGTCGTACTCACATGCAAGATGCCGTACCTCTTACTCTTGGACAAGAATTCTCCGGTTATGCAGCTTTGTTGAAAAAAGACATCGAACGCATTGAGCACGCATTAAAAGATGTTTATGAGTTAGCCATTGGTGGAACTGCAGTAGGCACTTCACTCAATGCACCGAAGGGTTTTCCTGAAAAAGCAGCTCAACACATTGCAAAATTGACAGGGCTACCTTTCGTTTCTGCACCAAATAAATTTGAAGTTCAAGGGTCTCATGATGCCCTCATCGCGATGATGGGGCAAATTAAAACACTTGCGGTGTCATTATTTAAAATCTCAAATGATATTCGTCTATTGAGTTGCGGACCGCGAGCTGGTTTTCATGAACTATTAATTCCATCAAATGAACCAGGTTCTTCAATCATGCCAGGTAAAGTAAACCCAACTCAATGTGAAGCTATGGCAATGGTTTCTGCCCAAGTAATTGGCTATGATGCAGCTGTGGCCATTGCAGGTAGTGCCGGCTACATGGAAATGAATGTTTACAAACCAATGATAATATTCAATATTATTCAATCGATACGCTGTCTATCAGATAGTTGCATAAACTTTACAAAGTTCTTATTAGAAGGAACAAAACCTAATAAAACAAAAATTGATCAATATTTAAATGAATCACTGATGCTTGTAACCTCACTTAGTCCATTGATTGGATATGATAGAGCCTCTGAAATGGCACACTATGCAAATGATCATGACGTTACGTTAACGGATGCAAACAACCACTTCAAATATTTGACAGATAAAGAGTTTAAAGAAGCCATCAATCCCTACAAGATGGCTAAAGGTGGACGGGTTTAACCCATAAAATTTATTGCAAAAAGGTGCTACAATGTATCGTTATATTAAAGCTTTACGTAAACTTTAACCTTTTTTATTATTTCCACTTCCTATAAACTGATTACATTATGTTTTACAAAAACATCAAAGTACATAGTGTAATTCTTCTCAGTATTGGATACTTAGGTACTTGGTTTTATTTTCAGTGGCCATTCATTTCTCTGCTAATTACCCCCCTATTTTATCTATTAATTCAACCAGAAGGAAACATATTCCTTACACTTGAACGGATTGACAACTATTTGGGAGTGCTTTTTAAACCTATTCTCTTTATTTGTAATCACGATGAGGAAGCTCAATATGATTTAAACTTCACATTCGGTTTGAATTTATTTTTTTTAATTCTATTCTTTATGTTATTAGAGCTCATGCATTTGTCATTTCTCTTAATGTTACTACCTATCCTCATCATTCCAACGGTCACTCGAAACATTCTATTTAAATCGTGCTTTGAAATAATTTTAATTTCAAAATGGGTGACACAATTTTCGATGTATAGTGTTTATCAACCATTGTTTACAGACTATTTAAAAATATTATACGATCATGATCTTAAGTTTTGGGAAGATGACTCTAGAAAAATATTTGAAGCTCATCTATTTCAAACATTAACAAACGAGTTTCATACTAATGTATTAGACCATTTTGCAACTCGCGATATTCAATCCTTAAAAGAACTACAAATCGAATTAAGTCAAGTAGAATCTAAATACATGGTTTATGAAAAAGAGAACATGTTCACGGAGTTCCACGATAAATATAACGAAACATTTGGGGACCATTTTAAACAAATCATTGATTATTTATGCATTACACTTCCATCACACGAAATACTATCACGGTATAAAGCGTTTCCAATTCATCCACCTACCATACACACACTTGCTAGTATTGAATGCTTTAAAAGTAGTTCCATTTTTGACACAAACGATGATTGGAGTAATCTACCCCTAGAAAAACTCCAATTACAGAATAGTGTTACGATTACTGATAATGAGCCAAATGACGAGGAGGAAAGAAGTTTCTTTGACGGTCCATTTGATTCTTATCCTGAATTAAATGAGGAATCTAACAGCCTTTGATTCATATCACCTATATGATGAAGGAAATGTTCTCAAGTATGCTAAGACGTTTAACTAAACCCAATAAGCTATGTTGTAAAATGATTTCGTTAGTTAGTATTTATAAATAGTATGCCATTAAGTTATTGATTATCTATTATATTCGTTTTTAAGTAATTGTGTTCAATCCAACTACTTCTACATTGGATCTGTTGGAATACAGAAAAAACATTAATTGATTTTTTATATGCTTGATTTTTTTCGATGTAGCGATTTATCTTAGCCTGTAAAAAAGACTGAATGAGTCGAGAAGAACAAAAGTTGTCAAAAAACATCTCGAATGTAAAACTCTCATTGAAATATTGATCAAGAAATGTGCCAAAAGTCTCATCTAATTTTAGTTTAATGTAATTAGTTAACTGTTTATATAAATTGTTTAATAAAGGATTTGAGGTTGAACTAGTCGCAATATCTTTAATGAAACTTATATACTCATTTGGTTCTAGTAATTCTAAATTCATCAGTTCCCCCTCATTAGGTAAATTTAAAGAAGCACGATCATCAAAAAATTGAATAATGATTTTTTTCATCAAAAGGGTTGTTTGATTTGCTATAGAATATCTAAAATCAAAATAATCCTCTGATTCTCTTTGGTAATATCTAGAATCAAAATAATCCTCTGATTCTCTTTGGTAATATCTAGAATCAAAATAATCCTCTGATTCTCTTTGGTATTGTATGTCTTTTAGGTCTAACTTACCCTCTATAAAGCTATTTCTAATATCTTGATCTTGAAGTGCCTGTATTGCTTTAGGGTTAAGTTGATTAAGTTGAGCAAATGTAATCAATTTTTCCTGAAATAGTTTTCTGATGTTGCCGTCATCAAGTGCTAGTCTGGCAACAAAATTGAGCTTACTCAGTTGGTCGAATGTTATGCTCTTATTAATGAAAAGTTCTCTTATATTACTATTTTGGAGTTCATTTTTTTCAACGTAATTAAGCTGGTTGAGTTGTTCAAAAGTGAGTTGATGACTAATGAAAAGTTCTCTTATGTTACTCTCATCAAGTGTATGTCTAACTTTAAAGTCAATTTGCTTAAGTTGTTCAAAAGTGAGTTGGTGACTAATGAAAAGTTCTCTTATGTTACTATTTTGGAGTGCATCTTTTGCATTGTAATTAAGCTGGTTAAGTTGTTCAAAAGTGAGTTGATGACTAATGAAAAGTTCTCTTATGCCATTATCATTAAGTATCACAATGGCATCTCTGTCAATCTGATTGAGTTGCTCGAAAGTAATTAAACCGCTTTTAAATAGGTTTCTTACGTTATCACTATCAAGTGCCTTCTTAAGTGAGGCTTTTTTACGCCAATCAAGCCGATTGATTTGTTCTAAAGAAAAATACTCCATGATGAAAAGTTCTCTTATGTTACTTTCTTCAAGTGCATATATAGTACTAAGATCAATCTGATTGAGTTGCTCAAACGTAATGTTCTTATTAATGAAAAGTTCTCTTATGACACTCTTATCAAGTCCATCTCTAACTTTTAAGTTAATTTGCTTAAGTTGTTCAAAATTAATCTGACGGTCTACATATAAATTTTTGATACAATCAGTTTCTATAGCCAATTTAAAATTACTGGAAAATGCATTTCCAACAATGTCATAAAATTCAATTAGATTCTTAAAGTATAATTCCCTTAAGTTTTTGCTGGAAATAAGCACACAAAAGGTTAATGAGCAAACCAATGTAACACAAAGACTGATAAACACTATCGGACTGAGTAATGCAGGAAGTACGATACTAAAATGAAATAAATATCCAGATAAAATCAATCCTAAAAAAAGTAATGAGAAAAAAAAACAAGTATTGATAAACTTTTTCAGGTAATCGTTCATAATGGCTTTCCGATTTATTTGATAATTTACATGATATAAGAAATGTTCTCAATTAACCAAGGAAGTTTTACAAAACCTAATAACTTACTTTTGGTAAAAGATTTTGTTTGTATCCATTAATCGCGTGCATGTGTAGTTTTTAATATATCGAACATCTTTGCATAAATTATAAAAATCAATATCATAATTGATTTTTAACAATATTAAGTTTTATCTTTTGAAATACCTTCAATAGCGTTCAATAATCTACTGTTAGGTGATTTACTTTGGAACAATGTATCAGCTGGAGGTACGGATGCTTTGTTTGACTCAGACGAAACTTTAGATTACTATCATCTAAAATCTGAGAAGTAATTATGACCGACTATACTGCATTCGAACAAAACATAAAAACTAGAACCAAAATACTTCACACCTCACTTGGATATGTAGTTGATGCATTGGCAGTTGCTGCATTTGGTGCTGCGTGTGGAATGATGATGGGCTTAACAGGCCTTCCAACATTATTGTTTTTAGCCCTTGAATTTTACTTGATATATCAATTCCATATGGACATTGAAATGGGACAACTTCATCATGCTGAAATGATTTTTTCCTTCTTTGCATTTTTTGTCGGAATCTCATTGTCTCCAATATTAGGGCTTGCAAATATTACACTTGGTTTTACATCGATTATTTGTGCAATGGCAATAACCCTTCTCATTCTTGGATTAACCTCCACTATTGCTTCTATTACTGCAAGACAATATCTTGATGACACTAGTCTTGATCCAGCACACTACCAAAAGTACGTCATTTCAATGTTGATTGGTTTATTAATCTTAGGAGTTTTTCTTCCATACACAGTCCACGCTCCGATTACACTAATAGTGTATTCCTCAATTAGTGCCATTGTGTTTACCTGTTTTCTATTTTTAGATATTATCAAAAGTCTTTGTTATAACCATCATGTTACCAACACCAGTGAGGATTTGGCTGATCTTATTGCTCTTAAAGCATCCATGTCTATTTTTCTTGACGTTATAAACATTTTTGAAGACTTACTTTTACTTTTCATTGCAAGTGAACAAAACAATCAAAATACAAGTTTCAATGATGTATCCTCTTTTCAAACAATTGTTGGATTGTTTAGTACATTCTGTTTTACAAGTTACATCATTTACAAATGTTTTTTTGAATCCTCGAGCGATTTAGAGAGGACACAAGATCCTGTACCAGCTAATGCTGTGTACGCCGAAAAAATACCTGGGAACGCCAAAGAAATGTCTACCAATCTTCCAGTAGCTCAGGTGGTATCTGAGGAGATTGAAAGTGATAGTTCAGTAAATGGATGCACTATATCTTAACTTTATTGCCGACCTCAATTCCAAGTTGTTTTGATAATCCACCATTTACTTCTAACACATAGCTTACACGTTGCGTAGATTGAGTTTTCTCTAAAGAGCCAATGTCTTCACGAGTCACTATTTGCTGAATGACGTTATCTTTTGTAATAAAAATCATATCGATTGGAATTCTTACATCTTTCATCCAAAACGTTGCAATTTTTGGTCTCTTAAAAATAAAAAGCATCCCCTCTTTCAAGGGTAAATAGTCTATATCTTGTAGCCCTTTAATCATCTTTTGAGGTGAAGAGGCAATTTCCACTTTAAAATAAATTGGGTCTTGATTAAAACGATGAATTTCAATTTGATGTTTTACATCCCCTTGAGAGACCATGGTCATAAAACTGATGATCGCAACTATCACATATCGTAAATTACGCTGCAATGGCATTTGACCTCTTAAAAAAAGTAGATAGTATTGTAGTAAATACAAAAGGTAAAAACATAAGTAATGACAATGCGACTACGACTGCATAATCTTGCTGATGAATATTCGATAATAAATCAATATGACCCCCTATAAAAGGAGATAATACAGATAAAAACAAAGCCACGATTGCATTTAAAAAACCATAAGCAATCGGTACATGCACCTGATTAATGTTTGAGCGCACATAAATGTATGCAAAACAGGATCCTGAACAAATTAAACCAATACTAAAATAGATAATCAACGCATTTAATCGGTGATGAATACCATAAATTGATAAGATCACGAAAAAACCAACGAATGCGATTAATTGCATCATAAGGATTGGACGCTTAATGGAATTATAAATTTGCCCTACTAGTAAACAACCTACTCCATATCCTAACCAAGCAGTACTCATACAAAAGCCGGCATCTGTTCGCGATAAGCCACGATGAATAAGTAATAACTGGCCATAATTTTCTGATAAATACTCTAAGCTTGAGTATATACATGCAGCATACAGACCAAGAATCCAGATCCAAGCATGTTTAAGAACAGATAGGTCAATTTGGTAATCACTCACTTTGTGTTCATTTTCTAATTTTGGGAATACGAAGAAGATCGCTATGAGTAATATAACACCAATTAGGGCAACTATCTGAAAAAGAGTACGCCAATCCATCGAGAACTGGTTCGCTATCCACGATAGAGGGCCTGCAACAAATATTGCACCTAGAATACCAATTAAATTCGACAACCCAATGTAAAAACCTTGCTTGTTTTTATTAAAGACAAGTGAAATTACAAATAACAATCCAACATACGAAAAAGCTGATCCAAGTGCCATTAACATACGTACGATGACAAACCATTCTGTTTTGTGACAAAAAGAGAAACAAAATGTTGAGATTGTAGATATCCCAACCATGATCAGTAAAAGTTTCTTCACACAAAATCGTTGCAACAAGTATCCTACTGGAACCTGCATGACGCCATAAACCAATACAAACGCTGATGTACTGATATAAGAAAAAGTCAAAAAGCTCATATGTAATTCATACATCATCTGTTCTTGAAAAGTTCCAACCAACGTTCTTAAGACAAACTCATAAATAAAAAACAAGACACTCATTATCCATGGGATAAGCTGGTTTATTGTTGGGCAATTGGAATTAGATTGAATGTCCATAGATATTTACTTGATTTCATCATATTAACATAACTAAACTAAATCCTCCAATGTAATAAGAGAGAATATATCAGGGCTTTCAAATATCTTCCATTGATATTGACTATGACTAACACAATTCTCATCTAAATCGTGGTAAACGTAGTTAAACCCCCCTCAAAAAAAAGATAAAAAAGCAACCCGAACTAAGAGATATCTCACACAAAAAAAACATATCATTGAATTTTCATCTTTTTTTTACCTGATTAATTGCTTCCAGGTAATTGACAGTTATTATAGATAAAAGTTATCATTTAGAAGTTGTTTACATAAGGTATTTTAGTTGGGGGATTAAAAGTGCCACATACAGGTAAAAAATCATTACCAGACATTTTTAGTGATATGCATCACTTTAATCTAGATTTATACCAAAAGTTCATTACACTTGTAGAGTCACTCGGAGCCAAGTACGATGATGATGAAAGTGGTACACAGTTTGTCGATTATGTTTTAGAATTTACTTCTTACAAAAAGAAAATAGCCCCATCCTTTGGTCTTGCGTATTTGTGTAAAATTCTCCGAATTGATATTGAAATGGCCGTTACTCAATTTAACGACAATAGCGTTTATAAAAACCTATTTACTAGTGACATCATTCCAAATGAGAAACGTATCCAAATTCAGACCCTATGTACTTTCACCAGCGAAGATGATGAAACGATTCAACTCATATCGTATGATTCAGACACCCAGAAATTTACTCTAGAAACCAATCCGACGAAATCAAACGTGCAATCATTATTGATAGAAATGATTGGTATTGCACTAATCCTTAAGTCAATCACTGATTCGAAAGATCAGTATACCATTGCTAAACGTTTTAAAGACCAAATAGCACTAGCTCCTGAAACTGGAAACTTACATAACCTAATGGTAGCACTATTCAAAAGCTGTATTCCCCTTAAGGAAGAAACTAAACATGAAATCAAACATTTTAGATGTTTGAAAAAAATGCCTGGCGATAAAAATGTACAACCATTTCAAGATGTTTTAGAAACAGATCTTTTATTGCATCAATCAAGAGAGCCTGTTGAAGTCCTATTTCCAATCAGCGTAGGCTATTCGATATATGAACAGCAATCAGAAATGAAAAAACTTATTAATGCCATAGGGAGATTACGAATACAAATTTTACCTACCCTTTTTATATCAGACCAATGGCATGAATTTACCTACGAGGCACAAGAACTACTATTTCCAAAAAAAGCAGATAATGGATACTCCGAGCATATAAACGACGCAGTTCTACACGCAACTGATCAGTTAAATACTGAAAAGGAAGGACCTACCTCAATGCAAGTAGAGAATGGATATTCAGAGCAGAAAGAGGAGGAGAACTTACGTACTAAGGCTACTCGCGAAGGAGCTGATTGGATTGAAAACCATTCAGAACATTTTAAAGAGGTATCAGGCTCAGTTGAGAGAAAAATATTCGAACGATGTGAAAATTTTCCATCGTACGATGAGGTCGATGGTATTTGTAAGGAAAATTTTAGCGAAGACCCTTTAAAAGAGGTCATGAACTTCGAAAAAACAAAATTTGCAAATAAAGCTAAAACTATTTTCTTTGTCAAACGGCTTTATAACGTAGGTGAACTTCAACACAAAATAGAGTGCCTTGATAAATTAAATTCGAATTTTAATAGCTTTATTAGTGGCACTGAATTATCACCTTATAAAGGGATGGATCTTAAGAAGAACCCTCTCATAAAAAGCTACATTGAAACCAACTTTGATAGATTTAAAAAGATTGAATCACCTAAAGATCAACAAAATATTTTACATCGAATTACTGAATTAAAAGCAAAATTGGCGGACGAACAAAAAGAATATAATAACGACGACATTTTTGGAAAAGACATGGCAAAAGATTTCTTTTTGAATGTTTCTAGTAGTTCAATGTCACACTTTCGGCGTTTTTATGAAGGCGAAGATTTCGAGAAATATATTAATGACCATTTAACCGAAGAAATATTTGGCCTAAGTATTAAATACAACTTATTAACTGCTGGTATGATTCTTTATTACTCTTCAGCAGTTGAAACAAATTGCAGATACAACGCCTATTATGGTCAAGAACAAGGGTATATGAAAGATCTAAAAAAAGTAATAAAAGTAATACAGAGTGAAGGGAATGCTAAAACCATTTGTGATCCAGAATTTTTGAAGAATCGTTCCCGAAGGTCTAACTCAAATTCACCTTCAAGAAATAGCAAATCAGACGGGGGTACATCAAATACTGATAGTATTAAAGCCCATAGCATGTTCCCCAGTGATCCTAACACTGATCCTACATGTCGTACTTTAGTATATGCACCTAGTAACTAATGTTCCTTAGAAAGTACCTCTACATTTTTTTAAAAACACTACCTGTCATTAGAAACATCATATTAGAAAATCAAAAACTCAAGGACAGAATATCTACTTTAGAAAATGATCTCGAATACATTTCTTTAATTTTAAAGGAAGCACCTGGCCATATGTATTGGAAAACACCTGATAATCTTTATGCAGGCTGTAATTATAACCAAGCAAAATTATTAGGCCTGAATGATCCTGATCAAATCAAAAAAAAGGATATTGAGGATATTTTCAATTTAAATGCTAATCATTTTAAGCAACAAATAGACTCAAAAGAGGCAGAAATCATTAAAGAAAATGATCGTAATATATTCATTCACAAGACTGAATCTACTTTTGAGGAACCAACAACCATCAATGGCCAAACCTACGTATTTCTGTCTGTAAAAAAACCTGTCATCAAAAAAGATGGTAGTGTAATTGGTATGGTTGGTATATCTGTTGATCTCACAAAACAGAAAAAGCTTGAAAAAAGACTGAATCGAGCCATTAAGCAAGCTAAATCTGATCGGGAAGCGAAGGATATCTTTATCGCGAACCTAAGTCACGATATAAGAACACCTTTGACAGGAATGCTTGGTTTAATTGATTCTCTTGATGAACATATGGCAGATGAAATTGGAACCGGTAAAATTCAGTCCTTAAGGTTATTAACCAACAAGTTTTTAAAGTTTTTCAATGACATTCTTGACACCATTTCATCACCAGGAATACTGAATATCAATCGTGAATATGTGAATACTGCTGATTTAATTCATAATATTGTAGGGCTTTTTATACCAGTCGCTAATAAAAAAGACATTGAAATCAATTATATTTTAGAAGAGAATGTTCCTGCATACATTAAGGTTTATCATTTAGCTTTCAAAAGCGTTATTTCAAACTTAATTGGCAATGCTGTTAAGTTTACAACAAAAGGATGTATTGATATTCATGCAAGTTATGATAGAGATAAAAATAGATTGACCATGTCATTTAAAGATACTGGAATTGGTATTGCACAAAATAAAATTTCAAAAATTTTTGAACGGTTTACGCAGTTAAACCGAAATCATGCTTCAAAATCTACAAGTTCTGGTTTAGGCCTCTTTATGGTCAAAAAACATATTCAAACTATGAAAGGTCGAATTAAAGTAGAAAGTACATTAGGTATTGGCTCAACATTTACCTTTAATATTCCTATTACTGAAACTAAATCTGCTATGCCCGAAGAGCTTACTCTAGATGAAAAAAAACCAATAACCCAGCTCGATTTAGAGCCTAAAACAGCTTTAATTGTTGAAGATACAAAATTAGCAGCGATTGCACTCAATAACCTACTTAAAAAGAATCGTTTTACAAACGATATTGTGGAAACAGGCAGCGAATGCATTCAAAAACTTAAGCTGCAACAGTATGATTTCATTTTCATTGACTTAGGCTTACCTGACATTGACGGTATAGACTTATTAGATCAAATTAAACAGTTGCCTAAATGTAAAGATTCACACATCGTTGTTTTAAGTGGTCATGTTAATTCTCATATTTCCAAACAATGTTTTGGTAAAGGTGCAAATAGTGTGTATGCAAAGCCTTTAACACTTGAAAATCTCAATAAATTAAACACCCTCTGATTTCCTAAAAGCCTTTGATTTTCTTGACATAAATAAGTAATTTACAATATAATCTTATTAAAGAGATAATTAAAAATGACAATAACAAATTTGAAACAAAGTCATGATAGACACAACCTTAGCGCTTTCTTAGACGGCGCGTTGGATTATCATTCAGATTTTAATTTTTTGCATTATTTTATTCAAAATAAAAATGAAATCTCTTTAAGTAACATTGACCTCGAAAAACGTATATTAAACCCTGAAGTAATTGTTAAATATTACTTGATGTGTAGTGTAAAAAACCAAACAAGTTGTTTCTGGAGTGTCTTTTGGAAATATATTCTTACTGTTAAAGATCCTCCGATTGTATGCTATCCGCATCCGGTTGAGAAAAAATTTATGGACATTATTCATTATTTTGAGGACTTACTTGACGCATTATCCTGTCCTAAAAAAGAATCACTAGGTCAACTAGGTGAATTTATTGGTAATGTTTTTGATGAGGATAATTGGGAGTTAAAATATACACTTGCAAAGACCCACCTTGCAAAAGAACAAAATAAAAAGAGGCAGATCGAAAAGAAAGAACAAGAAATTTTAAAATTCTTTTTATATTCTAATGCAGTTATTTTATCATTTGCATTTTTATGTTTGCTAATTGCATTAGTTCCTAATATCCCTATTGCTGCATCTTTACTTACCACGATTATTGTCATATCAATGACATTTGTTTATTTTGGTGGTGTCTCTCGTTTTTTGCTTAATGTCTTTCCAATTTTACGTCAAAAGATGACAGGAGAAGCAGAGGATCATTTTGAACAAAGTAAAAAGGCTACAAACTGGTGGTTGATATCCGTCATCGTAACATATGCTGTTGTATTATCTGTATTTTTCATTGCTATATTTATTCCACCTTCAATACCCTTTATTGTCGTTACAAACTTTATTGTGTTATCTGGTTTCTTAGCGTTTTCAGCACTATGCCCCCTACTTGGTACTAATGGATATGAAAAAAACCTTGATGATACAGATAAAACCATCACTTTTCGAGTGGGATGGGCAGAAAGTTTAGTATATACCATTGCGATTACTGTACTAACTATCAATATGTTTTTCCCTATTCCAATGGTTGTGTTACTATTTGCTTCAATGATTTTAATGGTGAATGCATGTCTAAAACTTCATGACTTACACATGAAAATCAATGAAAGCCCAAAGAGTATTGATCCTATTCATATGCCTGAAAAATCAAATAGCTTTGATTCAAATAACAACACATTAGAACCCAATAATGAGATTGATGTGCAATACCAAACATTACATTCAAGGTCCTCTGACACAGAAATCTCAGATGATGATAAATCGAGCTTGCTTTCCACCTATAAATGATATAACATAACATTTTATTGGACAATAAATTGAAATTAATCACATTAAATGAAGATCATATCGGTATACTATGCTCCGGTTTATGTTTTATCCATTGTTGCATACTGCCAATACTTGTTGGGTCCTATACCATTACCTGGCTTCCTGACGAGTTTTTTCATACTTTCATAATGGTTCCTGTTATTGGAGTAGCTTTCTTTGGTTTTAAAAAAGGGCTAAAAAAACACGGGCAACTATGGATGACACTTCTTGGGTGTGTTGGAATTAGTTTTATGTCCGCTGGTTTATTTTTAAATGAATCAACAGAGACACTTTTTACTATCTTTGGGATCACATTGCTTGCAGCTGCGCATTTTGCAAATCATCGTAGCATCTGTAAAGCAGGACACTGTTGTCATACTTACTAAGTTTTTAATGTTAAACAATCACTCAACATCTTCAATTGAACACATCCGCGATGTATTTCGCCAAAAAAAACAACTTTTCAGTAGGAAAAGGCAAGCTATAGTTGAAATTTTATTGAGCCACAATAAGCCTATGTCTGCATATGAAATTGCAGAGCAGTATCTTCTTGACGAGGGAAAAGTCATTGCACCTATGTCAGTCTATCGAATCATTGATACACTGATATCGTTGGACATAGTGCATAAAGTTCACTCTATCAATAAATTCATTGCGTGCACGCATTTAACCTGTCAAAATTCACACGGTTTATTAATGCTCTTTATATGTAAAACATGCAAAAAAGTCTACGAATCAACCATCAACCCTACTATGCTTCAATCATTCATAAGTAATATTTTACCAAATGGATACCATACAACAAAAGAACCACTAGAAATTCAATGTATATGCGAGGAATGTCATGTCTGACTGTCAATGTTGCAACCGAACAAAACCAAATCCGGAAAATTCATTTAAAGAAAATTTAAATCTAGTAATACTGCTCATTGGACTATTGATGCTAATTCCAAGCGTTGATATGGTCATTGATTCATTAGTAGGTCCTATTCCTTTTTTTGTTTTTTCGACACTATTGATTGGACTTTCAGGTCATTTTGAATTTAAAAAGCACTGGCATTATGGGGTGCTCGCATGTTTATCCATTTTATGGATTATTTTTTCACCATCACTACTTGCAAATTTCATTGTAAATCCATATTTAGTAACAGCAACTGTATCATTATTTGGGGCAGCAATGTTGTTTGCTGTCATCGATCACCGAATCATTCAGGAAAAGGAGTCTATCTCACGAATGACCTTTATAATTTGTTGCATCACATGGACATTATCATTTGCAAGTTTCTTTCATCCTAACCTACCGATGATGATTGATGACGTATTTTTAACACTCGGCATATTTACAAATCGAGGCCAAATCTCATCTTTTGTACTTAAATTACTTGGTAATGAAATGAACACCCCCTCTTGCAATCACGTGGATGATAAATGGGGACCCATTTACTTAAAATCTCTTTTAGTAACATCGATGGCTTTGGGATTAATTCATGGAATTTTCCACCTATCGTTAATAACTGGAGTATCCGCTTTCATCCTAAATTATATGGTTGCCTGCCCTTGTATTTTCATACTGGCTAAGCAGCATTTTCAAAAATATGTCGAAAATGAACTACTTAAAAAAAATTTCGTTGTTAGTAACAATATATGTGTGTCTGTTGAAATGTCAACTTCATACGTAAACAGTGACGTTTTTGGAAAATTTCAAATTTATAATCAGTATGAACCTGAAGTAAATGATATCATCAGCATTGAAGAAGATAATTATCACAACGTCATAGTAATTGCTGTCTTATTGGATGTTATGATATTAATTTTCATCAATTATTGTCTTTTTTCAGGCATTCTTATCACACCTGGTGCAGTGTGTGCAATGAGTCATGCTGGTTGTCTATTATCGTATATGATGTCCATTCAAATGACCGACACCTCAACGCCTATCTTGAGCGCCAACTAAAAAAATAAATCAATTTTAATGCTAAAAAAGCCTAAATACGCTATAATATATGTATGGGAGGTACATTATGGACATTGAATTTTTAATTACATTCTTTAGCTATTTTGCACTCGTTAATGTGGTATTACTCATTGCGCTAGGCATTATAACTCATATAAAAGTACTCAGTAATGCAGTTAAAAGTGGTCTCAAAATGCTATATGGTACCGGTGACAAAGATGTAAAAGAGAGCTATCACAAATTCCTCACACTATACAAAGCGTACACCGTATTCTTTAGTATTGCACCATTAATTACACTACTCGTCATAAAATCCATGTAAATGGTTTTTTCTAATTAGTTTTTAATTAGAGCACAGCCCTCTACCTTGTATTGGGCTGTTTCTTTTGATTTTTAATGTATCTTCAAAGGTAATCGTTACATCTAAATAATCCCTTTGGAGTTGCTTTAATGATTCAACCGTATCAATAGTCCAACAAGCACTCAAAAATGGATATAATGACCACATACCAACTGACAATGCTTTATCCGGCATTGGTACTGAATGTTCTTCAAAATATACATGGATCTTTGTAAAACGGTCTCTAAAATCATCTCGTTTCAATAACTCTTGCAAAACCCCTATGCTAATCTCACCACATAACCCGTTTCCAGCAAAATAAATGTCATTAGAGTCAGCAGAGTGATTTTCTAAATGTGATTGTACGATCGCAGTATAATCTCTAATAAGATCATGAATACTCGATGATTGAATGAGATCAATATGGTAACAATGTAGTTCCCTCTCTTTAAAACGCATAATTAGGTTTCGAACATCTTTTTGGCTCGAGCTAAACGCAAACATTAATGGCAAGCTATCTTTATCTTTTGAATTGAATAGAGGAGAAAGACTAAACTGGAAATCCTCAGATTTAGGAGTCATACGTCCAATTGATTCAGGTTCTATTACCATTTCTGGAATGGACGGGATAAAACTAAGAATAAAATATAATGATTCAAAGAGGTTATTAAGGATTGGGAGAAGGAGTTTAAAAGGATAAAATATTGTAGAAATAAATGCTTTTAAATAAACCATCGTAAATGCAATGATAGAAATAAAGAATAAAAACATATTTGGAATCATCATAAACAATTGAATCAGACTAAATTCAAAAACATTGGGCTCTTCAAAAACATTGCGATAAATGTTTTTTAATTTCTTTGTCAGCTGATGAGCCCAATCAAAGAAACAATCTTCTTCTTCTGTATTCTGAAAAAAGAGAGAGTATTTTTTTAAAGTACGAAAAAAAAGTTTGATTGGATAAAAAAAACAATCTAGCACTAATGCGATTAATATTGAACATTCAAGTGTGAATCGATAAAAAGTTTGTTTTATTCTATCAAATATCATTACAACTTATATTGAGATGAGACTCAGAATGTTCCTTCGTTATACATTGAGACGAATTATAAGAAAAAATGGAAGATCCAAGTAACTCATCTCTTGTTGAACTTATAGCATGGATCTTAACGTTTGCATATTGATCTAAATCTTTTGCAAGATCATGATTATTCATATTCCAAAATGTATCCATATATGGCTTCACACCCCATAAATCCCAAGAATCAATAATACCTGACAATGAGGAGAAGGTATGATAAAGCAAAATTTTAATCTGTTTATTCTGATTAAAATCCTTATGTCGAGCGATTTTATTTGCTAATGACAAACTCACTGCTCCCCCCATAGAGAAACCATATAGCACTATCGTGTCATGGGAGCTTATTTGTGATTCAATACTATTAAAGAGCTGATCAATCAGTGTTTCATAGTCCCTAGCCTTTCCAAACTCTAAATACATAACATCGCATGTTTCTTTCATGATACCTTGTTTTTGCAAGAAATCATCGATCATGAAACTAAGATTATCTTTAGTATTGTTGGCATTCATTGCATTTCCACCAGTTGCAAGCACTAGTGTATTTCTGGATCCAAAATTTTCAGCAGGTTCTTTAATGACCTCATCTGAATTCCAAAGGACTACTGGCGCGAAAAAAATCTCAGCTGTATATATAGGAATAGACAAAAAACACGTATCGAATAGATCCAAACAATATATTATGAATTCTGGTAGCCAATTTGAAAGAAATTTTAAAATTTCATGGAAAACCTTGGAAACGAACCACACAACCGATACAATCAGCAGAAGAAATCTTATTATAATATTAAAGAAGAAAAACATAATTTACTTACAAAAGATCAATCTGATGTTACCATTTAATGTAAATTTTGTCAATGAAACAACACGCTACAATAAAGAACGAAAATCATTATGATTCCCTTTAAATGTTTTTGTATGCTTATTATAAAATACTTTCCCTCTCAATACATTGTCATTGTGAACACCTGTAGCGTAAATGAAGATGTTTTGTGAGTTTTCTAGTCTCTGGTTGATGGCTTGATTATTCATTGGCCAAAAAACTGCATAATACACATATGGAACAAATAAATCATACGCTAATATGACATCAGATAAACTACTAAAGGTATTTTCTAAACTTACCGTCATTTTTTGATGAGGGTATTTTGAATGATATTTTTCTGACATTGAAAGGGCTAATGCACCTCCCATGGATAGACCATGAAAAATTATATGGTTATATTTTTTCATTTCAACTGCCTTAGAAATTGTTTTATCATACATTTTAATAAGTGTGGCATAGTCTTTGGCTTGTTTAATATCAAATAACAAATGATCCAAAGGCTGATTAAATGTTTCAACATAAAAACGATGGATCTTGGCTGAATGCTTTTCTAAACTTCTCCTATCTCCCTTTAGAGGCATATTATTTCCACCAAATGTAATTAATAGTCCTTTATTTTCACTAGAAGCTGAAACATTTAAAATGTAATTTGAATTATGGTTACCAATACTCACCGGTACTATTGCAGATTGTGCAACGTATGCTGGTGTACAAATGACATAATCTACATTTTGCAATACCTGTTCAAATGCCGTACCAAACACACTACCTAAGCATGAAATTATAAACAGGTAGACGTAGCTTAAAATAATTGAAATTGTTCCCAATAAACCAATAAAAATGAATAGAAAATTATTCAAATATGTTGTTAGCACTTGTACTAAATAAATCACTACCTTAAGTTCCAATGATATAAAAAAGTAATTATAGATTAGATCACACCCTCTATTAAAAACATTTTCCTTGCTTTTATAGTATCAATGTGCCCATAATGTAAGGTAATAATTTTAATAGTGGAACTTCAGTGAACTCATTTTCAGATCTTAATATCGACTCAGGCCTCAAGACACAGCTTAGCAAACTTGAATTTAATCAACCAACTCCCATACAAGCTAAAGTAATACCACTTGTCATCGAAGGCAATGATGTTTTAGCAACTGCACCAACAGGAACAGGAAAAACATTAGCATTTGGTCTTCCAATGATGACTCAACTGATTAATCGAAACATTCATAGTGCACTCATCCTCACTCCTACTCGAGAGTTAGCCATCCAGATTCTTAAAGAATTTAAAAAAATCAGCAATCAATTTAAAAGTGTTCTACTTATTGGTGGTGAGCCCTTTCATAAGCAACTTAGAGATTTAAAAGCGAATCCAAGAGTGATCATTGGCACGCCTGGGCGTGTGATGGATCATATTGAACGCGGTAAATTAAGTATCACAAAAACGGATTATTTAGTATTAGATGAAACAGACCGTATGTTAGACATGGGTTTTGCAATGCAAATCAATCCTATAATTGAAACTATGCCAAAAGAAAAACAAACCGTACTGTTTTCTGCAACTTTGCCACATAAATTACGACTGATGGCAAAAAAATATCTGAACAACCCAAAAGAAATATCTGCTGGTACTCTGAATGCGCCCGCTAAAAAGATAAAGCAACACACCACTCACCTTGAACAAAAGGATAAATTTAAACATTTAAATGAATTAATGCAAGCTCATCCTGAGTCTAAAATAGTATTTGTTGCTACTAAACGTTCATGTGATCAAATTGCGACCACACTATCAAAAAAAGGACACCGTGCAGAAGCGCTTCATGGTGACCTTAACCAAGGAAAGCGAAAAAGAGTGACACAAGCATTTCATAGCGGGAAGTTTAATACCTTGATAGCAACTGATGTTGCTGCACGTGGACTTGATATTCCTCATGTTGAGCATGTCATTAACTTTGATTTACCATACCACCCAGAAGACTATATACACCGTATTGGACGAACAGCAAGAGCCGATCAAGATGGTTCCGCATGGAATCTAGTTTCTGCAGAGGACAAGTTCAAATGGAATGCCATCGAGCGATTTATTAGTTCTGAAGGAAAAGACCATACTTCGGCCAAACAGTTAAGTCGAAAAAGTAACACGAAATCGCGAAAAGAACCATGGTATAAGACGAAATCAAAAAAACCTGCCTCCTCTAATTCAAAAAAATATTTCAACAAAAAGAAATAATGACACGTCCTTGCCAAAATT
>MDTB01155236.1_pt1 | contig 45291 bp, 41 predicted proteins | sample 811161 | NCBI WGS metagenome assembly MDTB01 (sample SAMN05326650, study PRJNA326480) | marine metagenome | isolation source: seawater | place: Mediterranean Sea | collected 2009 | reverse complement strand
TCCATAGGGGGCAGCTATAACGTAGCCACGCTTTTCTGCCTCGGGGATAATTCCTTTGTAGTTAATGATTTGATTAGGATTACTGCGAAGCCCATGCAGAAGTATAATTAGAGGATAACTCTGAGATTCATCATAAGAATTAGGTATGTATAGAGTATAACTTTGGTCCTTGTTGGCTTGTTCAAAAAAGTAACTGTGGTTTAAAACTTCACCAAAGTCGTACTTATTAGCCGTTACGATCGTTTTGGGGTTTTGATTTACATCAAATTTTGCCAGTGGTTTGGAACTGCAACCTACTAATAAAATTGCCAGTGTTATTGCCAGTATTTGATGCATTTCTGTTCTCGAAATTAACCCTATGCTCAATTGTAATGTAACCAGATTTTTTTTGGGATGTTTATGATAGTTTGAAATGCCATAGATTATGGTATTCTCCGGTTACACGGTGTGAAAGTATCGGTGGGTTTTAAACGGTTTTGATTGATTTTTTGTCGGCTGAAGGCAAAGGTTCTACTTTCACACTTGTTTCACACTTTTGAAAATATCAATATAATCAATGGTTTACAATCATGATGTCATTGAGTGGGAGTAATATATAACTAATCATTATGGATCCAATATCTCAAGGTACAGTTGGCGCAGCCTTTGCCCAGTCCTCAGCTAACAAAAATAATATTGTTAAGATTAGTGTTATCGGTTTTATTGCAGGAATGGCGCCTGATTTAGATGTTTTTATTAGGTCATCAACGGATCCAATTTTATTTCTTGAATATCATCGGCAGTTTACTCACTCGCTGTTTTTTATTCCGTTTGGCGCTTTGATGGTTACTTTTTTTCTATACCCTTTGTTTAGAAAAACTATGAGTCTAAAAACTGTCTATCTGGCAAGTTTTTTGGGTTATGCAACCCATGGGCTAATAGATGCCTGTACTTCTTATGGCACGCTACTCTTTTGGCCTTTCTCCAACGAGCGAGTGACTTGGAATAATATATCTATTGTCGATCCTTTGTTTACCATTCCTATCTTAATCCTTACAGGGACTGCAATAAAAACCAGAAAACGGTTGTTTAGTTTTTTTGCCATTGGATGGGTCGCTTTTTATCTGTCGTTAGGTTTTGTGCAGTATGAAAGAGCTTTATCAGCTTTGAACGAGCTTGCTTATTCGAGAGGGCATAATCCAGAGCGTTTGACGCTTAAACCGTCCTTTGGAAATCTGATTTTGTGGAAGTCTATTTATCAGCATGAAGAAAATTTTTATATTGATGCTATTCGAACAGTTCGATCTTCAACCTGGTGTAGGGGAGAAAGCGTTGGAATATTTGATTACCAACGTCATCTACCCAATCTTAATAAAGATAGCCAGCAAAAGAAGGATATTGAAAGATTTCGTTGGTTTTCTCAGGATTATTTGGGCTTTGACAAAGAGAAAAACTTAGTTACCGATATTCGTTACTCAATGATCCCCAATCAAATTGCGCCTATGTGGGGGCTAGTTATTGATGATCAGCGTGATATCAATGAGCATGCAATTTGGTGGGCAAGTCGTGGTTTGGAGCAAGGTCAGTTAGATGTATTTAAACAGATGTTAATCGGTAAAAACTGTCGAGATAGTGCTTTAGCGCTTTAGCTTTATTCAGGCAATTCAAAGATCTCTTCAACCGAGCAGTTGAGAGTTTTGGCAATCTTTAATGCCAACACGGTCGAAGGAATATAAACGCCATTTTCAACAGCATTAATACTTTTTCGTGATACATCAGCACTCTCAGAGAGCTGCTGTTGAGTCAGCCCTCTGGCTTTGCGAATCTGCTGCAGATTATTTTGCAGCTTTTCGTGGTTTTTACCCATGGCTACTTTTCTTCAAAATCTTCAACAGCTTTTGATAATAGGGCGCTATCATTGGGAAAAATATATCCCGCAATTATGGTGCCAATGCCAATTGCGCCAACTAGAAGACCAACACCTTTGATAACACTGCCTAAGGCAACAGCACCTAAAAGATACAAACCAATACCCACAAATAAGGTGATGGTGCCGCTTCTTCTATGATTTATAGGCTCTTTTTTGCCCTGTAGCTGATCAAGAATTTTCGTAATCTCAGCGGGATCTTGAATGTTTTTAGAGATTTCAATAAGCGTGCTTCTTTTGTTTTTTTCTTCAAAATATAACCAAGTAAATACGCCTAAGGGGATAATTATTCCCGCCAAAATTCCTAATATAGGGATAAGTTCTGCCATGATAGTCTCTTTCTGTAAAATGTAACGTAAAAGTATCATTTTGTTGAAGTGAAGTAAAGGTTACATTAATAAATATGTTTTTGATAATTATCTGAGTAACAGGTTTTATTTTGTGGCTTTTTTTCTTGAATCCTGATGACAGCAGATAAAACGCTGGCGTTCATTTTATTTTAAGGAATCACCTATGTTTAAAAAATTACTAATCTGTCTGATGATTGCTGGTCTTGGCGAATGCACTCTTCTATCTATTCCTTTGGCTGTAGTGGATACGGCGGCGGGTATTGTTAAGCTGCCAATTACCGCGGTTGATTCGGTGATTGATGCGATTAATGAAGACGAAGACGAAGACGAAGAGTAATCTTATTCTTTTAAAGAATCAGACTTTTTGCGCTTTCTCCCGCTCTTTCCTGTACCAATTTTGGCACTAGAAACCCGGGTAATTCAGTTTGAATTTGGCTAAAAATTTCCACAGCTTGACCCTTGGGTATATCGAAGTGGCTAGCACCCTGAACAGGGTCTAACATATGCAGGTAATAGGGCATAATACCTGCATCAAAGAGTTTTTCACTTAAAGCAATGAGTTGGTCGCTGCTGTCATTGATGCCTTTAAGCAATACACTTTGATTAAGTACGCTGATACCAGCTTGCTTTAATCGATCAACCCCTTGGCTAAGCTCTGTGCTTATTTCATTGGCATGATTAATATGCAACACAAAGGTGGGTTTTAGTCGAGTATGGCCTAACCAGTTTATGAGTGGCTCGTCGATTCTAGCGGGGATAACCACGGGTAATCGGCTGTGGATACGCAGTCGTTTAATATGTGAAATAGATTCTATTTCAGCGGTTAGCCAACGTAAAAAATTATCATTAGCCGCCAGTGGATCGCCGCCGCTGTATATCACTTCGTTAATTTCTGGTTTGGTTTTTAAATAGTCTAACGCCTCGAGCCACTGTTGCTTACTTTGGCGGTTTTCATCGTAGGGAAAGTGTCGGCGAAAACAGTAGCGACAGTTAATAGCGCAATTAGGGCTGATAATCATCAGCACTCTATTGTGATATTTATGTACAATGCCCGGCACTGGATTGTAGTTGGATTCATCCACTGGATCGGTGCTGAAATTGCTATCGATAGCAAGCTCTGACGAAATAGGTAATACTTGTTTTAGTAGTGGATCATTTGGGTTGCCATATTCCATTAGTTGAACAAAGGGCTGTGGTACTTTAATAGGGAAATCAATAGCGGCTTGCTCGGTGGCACTCAAATCATCGGCATTGAGCCCCAGTTGGATGAGTAAATCATCAATTGAGCTGACACAGTGACTTAGTTCAGCTTTCCAGTCTGAATAAAGATTAATCGGTTGGCTTATAGGGCTAATTGACATTTAATAGTAGTTTAAACATTGTCTATAACATCGAGTTTACGCTATTTTTTGTTAAGCGTGGCGATTACAGGAATAATTTTTTGGAAAATGATAGCGCCTTTATGAGGCAAGCGTTGGACTTAGCAAAACAGGCCGCCAGAATAGAGGAAGTGCCAGTGGGTGCTATTGTGGTTGCTAATGGCGAGGTCATTGGTCGAGGGTTTAATTGCCCTATAGACTCTAAGGATCCAACTGCTCATGCAGAAATTGTCGCCATGCGTGACGCGGCGAAAAATCTGGGAAACTATCGATTATCCGGTTGTGAGCTCTATGTGACTATTGAGCCCTGTACTATGTGTTTGGGTGCTATGGTGCATGCGCGTATTAAGCGCGTTATTTTTGGCGCGCCGGAACCTCGTTCCGGTGCTTTTGTGAGTAATCCTATGTTGATGGATGCCGATCACCTTAATCATAAACTCGATTGGTCTGGTGGGGTTCTTGAAAAGGACTGTAGTGAATTGATGAAGGGATTTTTCAAAGGCCGAAGGTAGCTTTAATTTACGCTTTACAACGAATCTGGGGCTGTGGGTTGCCAGTTGTCTAGGGCATTAGTTTCTATGCTATCTATGGTGGGTTGTTTGGATACAGAGTTGAGTTGTAGGTAAGATCTGTAGTACTGAATATTGTCCACATAGATAACCGGCTCGTTTCCTCGTGCATAACCTCTTTTTACCGTGCTGTAGTACTGCTTTTTACTGAGTAGCGGCAGGTGTTTGCGCACATCTTCCCAACTATCTGGGTTGTGATTATTGCGTACGGTGAGTATTCGTGCATCCTCTAAATGCCCAAAGCCAACATTATAGGCAGCTAGAGCGAAAAGGGTACGATCTGGATCATTGATGCGTTTGGGTAGGCGCGATTTTAGTTTTAGAAAATAAGCGACTCCGCCTTCTAGACTCTGGATAGGATCCAGTCGATTGGTTACATTCATTTCTTTGGCGGTATCCAGTGTCAGCATCATTAAGCCGCGCACACCGGTTGGCGATTTGGCCCGAGGATTCCAGTGTGATTCTTGATAGGCAATAGCGGCAATAAGGTGCCAGTCCAGATTATTTTTTTCTGCAATTTGCTTAAACAATAATTCATATTTGGGGAGTCGTTTGCGCACTAACTGGCCAAGTTGTTGTGAGTTTGCGGCTGAAAAGTGTTTTGTCTGTGAGAAGATCTGTTGTTTAACCCCGTCTAATTGACCGCTATCGGAATATTGTTTTAAAAAGCGATTTGCCGCGGCTAAAAGTGTGCCATCTCCGCGTTCTGGAAACGCCCATGCAATAGCCTGGGGCTTGGTTATATCAAATGCCTTGCGTGCATTTGGGTAGATATGCCGGCTTATTTCGAATGCTATTGAATCAGCTACGGTATAACTAATTTCACCATCATGTACTTTGCGAATCATTTCGCTTATTTCTGCATCATTTTCTTCAATCCATTGCAGGTTAGGTAGTTGTTGGCCAAGTTGTTTGAGATTTTCACTGTGTGACGAGTTGGCAATAACTGATAAGTCCCCCTGCAGGTCTTTCATCGATTGGGGTTTTTTGTCACCTGCACGATAAATTAATTGCTGAACAACTTGATGGTAGGGTGTGGAGAATCTAAATGATTTTCCGCGATCAGCTGTACTCACTAGGTTCGCCGCGGCAAAGTCACCCTGTGGCCCCCCAACTGACAGCAATAAACTCGAAAGCGTAGATTTTGTTGTTACTTTTAATTCTACCCCTAAGCTATCTGCGAATGCTTTTGCTACTAAATATTCAAAGCCATTTTTACCGTCGCCGTCCTCAAAATAAGTGGTAGCTCCGGGCAGGGTCAAGACCAAAAGATGCCCGCGTTTTATTACTTTTTCGAGATCGCTAATATGGGTGCTATCAGAAATATACGCCAAGCATAGTAGGGCAATAGCTATAAGCATGACGCGATTGCGAAAAATTTTCATGCCTGTGGATAATGAATCCATTAATAACCTTGCCTAATGTACTAAGTGGGATATTTTTGTTTTTATCGTAAATATTTTACATGGTTTACAGGTTATAGCTAAATTTCTGTGCAAACTTATGCATCTATATCTGCCTAAAACATAAATTTTCAGATAAAATGCGTGGTTTAAAATAACAGTATAGTTTTGGGACTCACCCTGTATGATTATTATTTCTGGCGCACCTGCTCTTTCCGCCTTTCGCCAAAGAAAATTGCTTGTTAATTTAAAGCAGGCAGTCCCATCAATTACTGATGTCAAAGCTGAATATCAGCACTTTGCTGATATCTCAAAACCATTATCAAGCGACGATACCAATACCCTCAAAGCATTATTGCAGTATGGACCTATGGAACAGCCAGTTACTGCCAGTGGTCAGTTACTGTTAGTGGTGCCTCGGCCGGGTACTATTTCACCATGGTCAAGTAAGGCCACAGATATTGCCCATAACTGTGGATTACAGGATGTTGTGCGTATCGAGCGCGGAACGGCCTATTATATTGAGTCTAGCGCAGTATTATCAGAACAGCAGATAAATGATCTAGGGGATTTACTTCACGATCGGATGGTTGAAACTGTGTTCACTGATTTACAGCAGGCGCAAACCCTATTTGTCCAGCATCAACCGAAGCCACTCAACGAAGTAGATATTATGGCCGGCGGCGTTAAGGCGCTAAAAGACGCCAATATATCTCTGGGTTTGGCTTTGGCCGATGACGAAATAGAGTATCTGGTGTCCAGCTTTAAAGAGTTGGAACGCAATCCAACCGATGCTGAATTAATGATGTTTGCACAGGCAAACTCTGAACATTGCCGTCATAAAATCTTTAATGCTAGCTGGACTCTTGATGGCGAAGATCAGCCCAATAGCCTATTTGGCATGATTCGTAATACCCATAAATTGGGCGGTGAGAATGTCCTTTCAGCTTATTCTGATAATGCGGCGGTGGTTGCCGGCAGTATGGGTGGTCGCTTTTATCCTGACCCAGAGTCTAAAGAATATGGTTACTCCCAAGAACCTGTTCATCTACTGATGAAGGTTGAGACCCATAATCACCCAACAGCTATTGCGCCTTTTTCTGGCGCTGGTACTGGCTCTGGTGGTGAGATTCGCGATGAGGGTGCGGTGGGTCGTGGCTCTAAACCCAAAGTAGGGCTTGTAGGCTTTACGGTTTCGAATTTACAGATTCCCAACTATACCCAGCCCTGGGAAGAAGATTACGGCAAGCCGGATCGTATCGTATCGGCATTGGATATTATGATTGAGGGCCCGATTGGTAGTGCGGCCTTTAATAATGAATTTGGGCGGCCTAATTTATGTGGTTATTTCCGTACTTTTGAGGCTGATTTTGACGGCCAAAGACGCGGTTATCACAAGCCAATAATGATTGCCGGTGGCTATGGCAATATTCGTGAAGAGCATGTGGATAAGCCTGAATTTGCCCCAGGGGCAAAATTAGTGGTGCTAGGTGGACCTGCCATGTTGATTGGTTTGGGTGGGGGTGCCGCCTCAAGTATGACCACAGGCTCTAGTTCAGCGGATTTAGATTTTGCCTCGGTACAGCGTCAGAATCCCGAAATTGAACGACGCTGTCAGGAAGTGATCGACCAGTGTTGGCAGTTGGGCGATAACAACCCCATTGCATTTATTCACGATGTGGGTGCCGGCGGTCTTTCAAATGCATTGCCAGAATTGGTCAAAGATGGCGGAACTGGGGGTGTTTTTGAATTGAGAACCGTACCCAATGACGAGCCGGGTATGTCACCCGTAGAGATTTGGTGTAATGAGGCACAAGAGCGCTATGTGCTAGCGATTAAGCCAGAAGATGTACAAAGATTTGATGCTATTTGTCAGCGTGAAAGGTGTCCATTTGCACTGGTAGGTGAGGCCACTGAAGATAAAACAATTCGGGTGACAGATCAGCAGTTTGATAATAATCCCGTTGATTTACCGATGTCGGTACTGTTTGGCAAGACGCCAAAAATGCATCGTTCAGCTAATAAGCAGGAAATCATTAGCGAAGACTTTACTACTCAGTATTTAAATATTAATGAAGCGGTGGTTCGGGTGTTACAACATCCATCAGTGGCCAGTAAAAGCTTTTTGATTACTATTGGCGATCGCTCAGTGACCGGTATGGTTGCTCGCGATCAAATGGTGGGGCCATGGCAGGTGCCTGTGGCCGATTGTGCTGTGACCACGGTGACCTATGATAGTTATGCCGGTGAGGCTATGGCTATGGGAGAGCGAACCCCGCTAGCGCTGATAAATGCTCCAGCTTCAGGGCGTATGGCCATCGGTGAAGCTATTACCAATATTTGTGCTTCGCGTATTGCGGATATTAAAGATATTAAACTGTCGGCAAATTGGATGTGTGCCGTAGGCTCACCCGGTGAAGATGAAAAACTCTATCGCACTGTAGAAGCCCTGGGCATGGATTTATGCCCAAAATTAGGTATTACCGTCCCTGTGGGTAAAGATAGTATGTCTATGCGCACTGCATGGCAGGAACAAGATCATGACAAGTCAGTAACAGCGCCATTATCTTTGGTTATTACTGGATTTTCTCCCGTAGTCGATGTGCGTAAAACACTGACGCCGCAGCTGCATGATCTCGCTGAAGATACCCAATTAATTTTGCTTGATTTGGGTGCTGGTGCTAATCGCTTAGGCGGTTCAATACTGGCACAGGTCTATTCGAAAATGGGAAGTATAGCCCCAGATGTGGACGATGCCGATGCCTTAAAAGCCTTCTTTAATAGCATGCAGGCTCTTATCGAAAGCGATAGCTTGTTGGCCTACCATGACCGCTCTGACGGTGGTTTATTTACTACTCTTGCTGAAATGGCATTTGCTGGACATATTGGTGTTTCTATCGACATTGGCGCATTAGATAATGATGCTATGGCGGTATTGTTTAATGAAGAGCTAGGTGGCGTTATTCAGGTCAAAGCAGATCAGGCTGAGCAGGTACTGGAGCAATTTTCCAAGGCCAATATTAACGCTCATGTAATTGGTACGATTAATCGTGCTGACACCATAGATATTAGTTCAAATGGTGATTTGTTGTTTTCAAAGCCGCGAACTGAATTGCAGGAGCACTGGAGTCGCACCTCATACCAAATCGCCGCTCGAAGAGATAATGCCGATTGCGTTAAAGAAGAATTTGACCGCATTGCTAATGCTGATGCGGGGTTATCGGCCAAACTAAGCTATGACCCATCAGATGATATCTGTGCCCCCTATATTCAAAAAGGCGCCAAACCCAAAATGGCTATTCTGCGAGAGCAGGGTGTCAATAGCCACTTAGAAATGGCGGCAGCCTTTGATCGCGCGGGCTTTAGTGCGGTTGATGTGCATATGAGTGACTTGCTCGCCAAGCGTCAATCACTTCAAGATTTTTCTGGGTTAGTCGCCTGTGGTGGTTTTTCTTATGGTGATGTTTTAGGTGCTGGTGAGGGTTGGGCCAAAACAGTTTTGTTCAATAATCAGCTGCGCGATCAGTTCGAGCAATTTTTCCACCGTCCAGAAACATTCAGTTTAGGTATTTGCAATGGTTGTCAGATGTTATCTAATTTAAAAACACTGATACCGGGTGCTGAGTTATGGCCGCGATTTGTTCGCAACCTTTCTGAGCAGTTTGAAGCGCGTTTCTCTTTAGTAAAAGTGGAAGAGTCACCGTCGATTCTTATGCAGGGCATGGCCGGATCCTATATGCCGATTGCGGTTTCCCATGGCGAGGGTCGAGCAGAGTTTGCTAATCCAGACGCGCTTAGTAGCTTGCAGCAAACCAATCAAATAGCACTGCGCTATTTAGAAAATAATTTGCAGGTGGCCTCTAAGTATCCGGCCAACCCCAATGGCTCGCCTGATGGCATTACCGGTGTGACCTCCACAGATGGTCGCGCTACCCTGATGATGCCCCATCCAGAACGAGTATTTCGCACTGTGCTAAACTCATGGTATCCAGAGGATTGGGGTGAAGATAGCGGTTGGATGCGGTTATTTAGAAATGCCCGTGTTTTTGTTGATTAACAGGAAGGTTATCGTATGAATAAAATTCCAAATGAGCCTGAATTAGTAAAAAAAGCGCTACAAATAGGTGCGGTATATGCTCAGAAGCGCGCCTACGGTAAAATCGAGTCCCATGATTCGGTCAAGCTTAAAGTGGAATTTATCTATAAGGTATTAGTTGAAGATAAGCTAATACAACCCCTTGCAAAAGATCAAATTAGCGATCCCAATATGCGACATAAGTTGGCACTATGGATTTCTCGCCAATTACCGGCTGATCATCCTTTATTAAAAAGTACTTAGCCTGAATAAGATAAGTATCTAACATTCAAAATTAAATATTTAAAAGGATTTAAATATGAAGACTCCCATCATTGAAATATATGCCTTATTAGTCTGCTTTATTACAGTAGCCTGTGCTTCGGTTTGGCTGAGTACTGGGTTGTACGCTGTTATTGGCGTCGGAAAGCCTAAAATAACTATAAGTGGTTGGGCTTATGAAATGCATCAATCTAACCAGCAATTTCAAAAGCCAGTGCTTGGCGAGCCCTTTCTTTTAGGTCCACCTGGTGCAGTAGAGGTCAATAAGCCAGAGCCAATTGAGCATTTATCTGATAAGGAGATTACTGAAAAAAGGCTGGCAAGCTATAAGTTAGAGTTGCAGTCTGAGGTTAGAAAACATAAGCGAGAATTAATTAAATCACTGATTGCATTTTTTATTTGCTTGCCGTTATTTTTTATTCACTGGCGTTTTGTAAAGCCAAAGTAGTCTTTATTTTTCTATTCTATCGCTCTGTTGCATGTTACGCTTGCGCCCGAGTTGGCCAGGCAATCGCTGTAGTAAAGTCTCTTTTGTTCGCTTGCGTTTAAAAGGGTGTATTACAGAGGAAAGTCCGGGCTCCATAGGGTAGTGTGCCAGGTAACACCTGGGGGGCGAAAGCCTACGGAAAGTGCAGCAGAGAGAAGACCGCCGATGGCTTCGTAAGAAGCACAGGTAAGGCTGAAAGGGTGCGGTAAGAGCGCACCGCGTTGCTGGTAACAGTCAACGGCATGGTAAACCCCACTCGGAGCAAGACCAAATAGGTTCCCATTAGGCGTGACCCGCGTTGGGAACGGGTAGGTCGCTTGAGGTAAGCGGTGACGTTTATCCCAGATGAATGATTGTCCTCGACAGAACCCGGCTTATCGGCCAACTCAACCTTATTTTGATGTTGTTATTGCTTGATTATTTTTTGCTGGCAACATGTAAAATAAAGGCGATATTTATTATTACCTTTCAATCTTAAAAAATATTTTTTTAAATCTAAATATTCTTAAAACCCCTATTATCTAGAAGTTACTTTAAGTTGTAGTCATAGCTACCTGTTTTATATTTGTTAATTATTTTCACCCTCACGACTGCCCGCCAACCCTAGCGGAACTGCCTGATTTTATTACTTTTTTTTCAATCTATTCGCCTTGACATTGGGAGGATACTGGCCATAATTAAAAATTGTGGGTAAAAGTGGCAAAAAGTGTACTTTTTTATAGTTTAAGTGGAGAAAAAGGGTTAAAAATGTTTAGGGGTAGTGATCCAATTAATATGGACGCAAAGGGGCGGATGGCTATTCCGACCCGCTATCGGGCTCTGCTCGATGAGGTTTGTGCCAGCGAGCTGGTGATTACTATTGATATGAAATCCCCCTGTTTAACCCTATCGCCATTACCCGAGTGGAAAAAATTTGAACAAAAAGTCGCCGCACTTCCGGCGATGGACGATCTGGGTGAAATGTTAAGCCGGTTTGTGGTCGGCCAGGCTAAGGATCTTCAGGTGGACGGCAGTGGTCGAATCTTGATACCTACTGAATTGCGTGGCTACGCTGCATTAGATAAGAAGCTGGTATTGGTTGGGCGAACTCAGCGCTTGGAAATTTGGTCTGAAGCTAACTGGAATGCGGAAAGAGAGAAATCTCAAGACAATTACCGCGCAATATTGCTAGACAAGGAGAGCATGTCCGATGCGCTTAAGAACCTTTCTTGGTAGGTGCTGTTCAGTCACCGGAGTCTGTTGTGGCTGAGCATTCCACTGTACTTCTACGGGAGGCTATAGATGCCTTGGTCGTCGACCCCGATGGCTTATATGTAGATGGTACTTTTGGACGCGGTGGACATACGGCTGAACTGTTATCTCGACTGTCTGTCAAAGGTTCTGTGATTGCAATTGATAAAGACTTGGATGCTATTGCCTCGGGCAATAAACACTTTTCTGATGATGATCGGTTATCCCTTTTACATGGCAGTTTCGCTGATTTAACGACTACTGTTGAACAGGCGGGCAAGCATGGTTATGTCTCTGGGGTGCTTTTAGATTTAGGCGTGTCTTCTCCTCAATTAGATGAGGCTGAACGTGGGTTTAGTTTTATGCGCGATGGCCCGCTAGATATGCGCATGGATACTAGTAGCGGTTTGTCAGCGGCTGACTGGATAGCCAAAGCTGATGAGCAAGATATAGCTAAAGTGATAAAAGACTATGGGGAAGAGCGATTTGCGCGGCGTATGGCGGCAGCTATTGTGCGTGAAAGAGTCGAGAATCCAATAGTGCGCACTGTTCAATTGGCAAAAATTTTGGCTGAAGCCCATCCTGCATGGGAGCGCGGCAAGCATCCAGCAACTAAAGCATTTCAGGCGATTAGAATTTTTATTAATCGCGAGCTAGCTGATTTAGAGGATTTGCTAGGGCAGGTGATTGATAGTTTGGCCATTGGTGGGCGTTTGGTAGTGATTAGCTTTCATTCTCTTGAGGATCGCAGGGTGAAGCGTTTTATTCGGGATCAGCATCGCGGTATACAACTGCCAAAGAATTTGCCGATTCTTGATGTAGATCGTGGCGTTCGCTTAATAAAAGTTGGTAAGGCCATAAAACCGTCTACTTCTGAAATTGAAAACAATGTTAGGGCTCGCAGTGCGGTAATGCGCATTGCTGAGCGTGTGGCATAAGAGTTATGGATATGCCGTCTTTGATCAAGATTGGTTTGTTATGGATAGCGGTAGTGGCCAGTGCATTGGCAGTTACACATTACAGTCATGTATCGCGACAAACCTATGGCCAGTTAACGGCTATGCAGAGAGAAGCAAATCAGCTTCAGGTGGAATATGGCAGATACCTGCTGGAGCAAAGTGCAGTGGGTTCATTGCAACGAGTTGAGATGACAGCGACCAATGGACTGCAAATGCGAACTCCTGAAGCTGATGAAATTGTAATGATAAAACAATAACGTAAACAGATTTTTCGAGCTATGGGCTCGATATTGGCAACCAAAGGTAAAAACGTGTCCAAGCAACAGACGCAAAAGTTAATACCCAGATGGCGTTACTTTTTAGTGATGTCGGGGTTATTCGCTCTGCCGATTTTGCTTATTACCCATATTGCTCAGTTGCAAATAATGCCAGATGAAGAGTTTGGTGTTGATTTCCTTCAGACCCAGGGCGATGCGCGCTCTATTCGCAGTGAAATTATCCCGGCATATAGAGGGCTTATTACCGATCGCAATGGTGAGCCATTGGCTGTAAGTACACCGGTCACTTCGTTGATAGCCAATCCTAAACATCTTCAAAAATTAGCCTCTAAAAAAGATTTAAAAGACCTTTCGAATGCGCTGGGGATTAGCTCCACTCAGCTTAGCGCTCGGTTAACGCGTTATCGCAATAAATCATTTATGTATTTGGCGCGTCAGTTGCCAGTGAATGAGGCGCAAAAAGTTTTGGACTTGGGTATTGTTGGTATTTCTGGTCGTCAGGAGTTTAAACGTTTTTATCCGGCGGGCGAGGTGACTGCTCAGTTAGTTGGATTTACCGATATCGATGATAACGGCCAAGAGGGCATGGAGCTTGCCTACAATGAGGGTCTTACTGGTCAAGCGGGATCGAAAAAAGTTATCAAAGATCTAACAGGTCGAATTATCAAGGATATTTCCTTGATTAAACCAGCCCATGCAGGAAGAGATTTACGCCTAAGTATTGATTTGCGCGTTCAGTATGCAGCTTACAGGGCGCTGAAGTCTGCGGTGCAAAAGCACAATGCTAAGTCCGGCTCTGTGGTTGTTTTGGATGTGGAGACCGGAGAGGTTTTAGCTATGGCTAATCAGCCATCTTTTAATCCTAATGACCGATCAAAACTAAGACCAGATTCTGTTCGCAATCGGGCAATGACCGATATGATGGAGCCGGGGTCAACGGTCAAGCCTTTTGCTATTTTGGCCGCTCTAGAGAGCGGTAAATTCCATTCAAATACTACTATTGATACTCATCCAGGTTACCTAAAGGTCGACTATAAGGTCTTTGAAGATGAAAATAACTATGGCTTGCTTGATCTGTCGGGAATTATCGCTAAATCAAGTAATGTGGGCACGTCAAAAATAGCCTTAGAGCTCAACCCAAATGAAACCAGAGAGTTATTTCAGCGAGTAGGCTTTGGTGAAAATCTTGGTAGTGGTTTCCCGGGTGAAACTAGCGGAGTTCTTCCTGCACATCGTCGCTGGGATCCAGTGACTCAAGCCAACTTTGCCTTTGGCTATGGTTTGAGCGCCTCATCACTGCAGTTGGCGCGAGCCTATGCGGTTTTAGCTAATAACGGTGTGCGCAAAGAAGTTTCCTTAGTTGCGGTAGATGCGATGCCTGAGGGCAGTAAAATTATTGATTCCGGCTTAACCGATGAGCTGCGCTATATGTTGCAGGCGGCTACAGGGCCAAAAGGTACGGGTAAAAAAGCCAATATAAAGGGTTATACCGTAGGCGGTAAGACCGGTACCTTGCATAAAACCAATAGTGTAGGCGGGTATCACAAAAGCCGTTATATGTCGGCTTTTGCTGGATTTGCACCTATTGAACAGCCGCGATTGGTGACTGTTGTGGTGATTGATGAGCCTTCTGTTGGCGGTTATTTTGGCGGTATTGTTGCGGCACCGGTGTTCTCTGAGGTGACGGGCACTGCATTGCGATTAATGCAGGTAACACCTGATCAAATGAAAACCAATGGTTCTTTAGTTAAGAGCCCCGCGTCTACGTTGCGAGGAGAGTCATGATGAGCCTTGCAAAAAAATGTTATTTACCGCTTTCACATCTAATTCAGGGTTTGGTTGATGAGGACCAGATACCACAGGTTAAAGTGAGTGGGGTCACTATTGATAGTAGAGCAGTAAAAGCAGGGGACTGCTTTATTGCTTTAAAAGGTGCAGTGATGGATGGTGCTCATTATATACAGCAAGCAGTAGCTGATGGCGCCGTAGTTATTTTGGTTGATCAAGCAACTAAAGTACCAATCAATTTGGCAGATATCTCCGTGCCCGTTTTCAGTGTTGAAAATTTAACACAGTGGGTTTCACAGATTGCCGGTCGTTTTTATGGCGATCCATCACACCAATTAAATATAGCGGCATTTACTGGAACTAATGGTAAAACAACCTGTTCTCAGCTTTACGCCCAGTTAATGTCAAAGGTACTCGTTAAAGATACGTCTGTTAAGCCTGCCTATATAGGTACTACAGGTTTTGGTATGGCTGAACCAAAGGCCGTAGATGCGGTATTTGAGCATAAACAGAGTGACCATCAGTTGACTACGCCGGATGCGGTTTCTACCCAAAGAATACTGGCTGAGTTATTAAGTAATGGTTCTGAATATGTGGCTCTAGAGGCCTCATCTCATAGTTTAGTCCAGCATCGTATTCAGTCGTTGCAGATTGATACTGGGGTCTTTACAAATTTAAGCCGCGATCATCTTGATTACCATCAAACCATAGAGAATTATGCCGCCGCAAAGTCTAGCCTGTTTGAAATGCCATCTATAAAAACTGCGGTAATCAATAAGGATGATGCAGTAGGTGCGCAGATAATCAAGCAACTGCGATCGGATATTAGTTTACTAACGTTCAGTTTGGACAACACCAGTGCAGATTTATATTGTTCAGATATTACTCTTTCAGCTATCGGTATTGAGGCGACTATAAATACGCCATGGGGTTCTGGGAAGCTTAAATCAAATCTACTTGGCCAATTTAATCTGAGTAATTTACTCGCGATAATCGCGGTTGCTTGTTCTCAAGGAGCTGTTCTGGATGACTGTTTGAAAGTTGTTCCAGAGTTATTAGCCGTATCGGGTCGAATGGAGTTGGTATCTGCACATATGCAACCCCAGGTAGTTGTGGATTATGCTCATACGCCTGATGCTCTGGAAAAGGCACTTCAAGCATTAAAGCCCTATTGTAATGGCAGGCTTTGGGTAATATTTGGTTGTGGCGGTAATCGTGATAATGGTAAGCGTGAGCAGATGGGTAAGATCGCTGATCAATACGCTGATAGAGTAGTTATTACCAATGATAATCCAAGATTTGAAGCCCCTGAAAAAATTGTAAAACAGATACTTGAGGGTATTGATGGTGAGACTGATGTTGAGTTAGATCGCAGACGAGCCATTGCCACCAGTATTATTCAGGCTGAAAAGCAGGATATTGTATTAATTGCCGGCAAGGGCCATGAAAACTATCAGATTTTAGGTAGTAGTCGTATCGCCTTTAGCGATCAAGAAGAGGCCTTAGCTGCATTAGAGACGGCTCAGTTAAATAGCTCGCCATCGATTGAAGGAGGTATCTTGTGATCTCCGATTTCCGATTAACTGATGCGGCCCTCACATTTGGTGGCACCCTATTAAATCCGGACTGCGAATTTAATCAGGTTTCTATTGATAGCCGAAATTTCGCAGATGGTGATCTTTTTGTAGCCATAAAAGGTGAGCGTTTTGATGCCCATAAATTTCTGGGTGAAATTGCGACTAAAGCTTCAGGCCTAGTAGTTAATATTCCTGATAAAAGTCTCCCTATACCCCAATGGGTGGTTGAAGATACTACCGAGGCGCTCGGCCAGTTAGCGCGAATGAATAGGGATCGGTTTGAAGGGCAGCTTATTGCAGTTACGGGAAGTAGTGGTAAAACCTCTGTGAAAGAAATGATTGTCGCTATTTTTAGTCAAGGCGCTAAAGTTCATGCCACAAAGGGTAATTTAAATAATCATATTGGTGTCCCACTGACATTGCTCACTATGGATGCAAGTGCCGATATTGCGGTAATAGAAATGGGTGCCAGTGATGCTGGGGAAATCGCCTACTTATGTGAAGTTGCCAAACCAGATATCGCTTTAGTCAATAATATACAACATGCGCATATTGAAGGATTCGGTTCTATTGAGGGTGTGGCCTCAGCAAAAGCTGAAATCTACAGTGGACTAAATGCTAATGGAACCGCGGTAATCAATCTGGATCTATCTTGGTCTCAAAAATGGCAGCAATCACTTTCTAATACCCGCTGTATTACGTTTTCAATCGAGAAAAAAGATGCAGATATCTTTGCAGATAATATTAAGACCCTTGACAGTGGTTGCTGTGAATTTGAGCTCTGCGCCAATAATAAAAAGGTGTTAATAAATTTACCTTTACCCGGATTACACTCGGTAAAAAATGCAGTTGCCGCTGCTGCCTGTGCCTTTGCATCCGGTATATATTTAGAGCAAATCATTAACGGACTCTCTTCTGTTAAGCCAGTATCTGGACGGCTAAATGCACACCAATTAGCCAATAATATAACGCTTATTGACGATACCTATAATGCAAACCCCGATTCATTTAAGGCGGCAATTGATGTGCTCAGTTCTGTCGAGGGAAATAAAGTGTTGGTGATGGGTGATATGGCTGAATTGGGCGATAAGGCAATGCAAATGCATGAAGAGATTGGTGGCTATGCTCAGAATAAAGGTCTAGATGAATTACATACAGTGGGAACCCTAAGCGCTATTACCGCCAATAAATTTGGTGGAACTCACCATGACAATAAAAATGATCTTATTAATGTTTTGAGTGAGATTTTTGACCGCAAAACAAAAACAACTATTTTAATTAAGGGCTCTCGAAGCTCAGGCATGGAAGAAGTGGTTAAAACACTTTCCAATAAGGAGATTAGCTAATGTTATTGTGGCTCGCTGAATATTTAAGTGAATTTTATACACCATTTTCGGTATTTAAATACCTCACTCTGAGGGGTATCTTAGCCGTACTCACAGCACTATTAATCAGTTTAGCTGCTGGCCCAAAAGTAATTCGTCTTCTTAATCGGTTGCAAATGGGTCAGGCAATCCGCACCGATGGCCCTGAGACTCATCTCGAAAAAGCCGGCACTCCAACCATGGGTGGCGTACTAATATTATTATCGATTTTTGTCAGTAGCTTGCTGTGGTCTGATTTGAGTAACCGCTATGTATGGGTAGTAATGGCGGTGACCTTACTGTTTGGTTTAATTGGCTGGGTAGATGATTACCGTAAAGTGGTAGAAAAAAACCCTCGTGGCTTACCCAGTCGCTGGAAGTACTTTTGGCAATCTGTGGTAGGTCTTTGTGCTGCATTATTTTTATACAATACAGCTCAGAGTCCAGCAGATTTAGAATTGATCGTTCCATTTTTTAAAGATGTAGCAATTTACATGGGACCATTTTTCATTGTTTTGACCTATTTCGTTATCGTGGGAACGAGCAATGCAGTTAACCTAACAGACGGTTTAGATGGTTTGGCTATCTTGCCAACCGTTCTGGTGGCTGGCGCTCTGGGGATAATTGCCTATTTAACCGGTCATTTTCAGTTTGCTAGCTACCTACATATTCCCTATATCGCCGGAGCCGGTGAGCTTCTTATATTTTCTGCCGCAATTTGTGGTGCAGGACTTGGTTTTCTATGGTTTAACACTTATCCAGCCATGGTATTTATGGGTGATGTGGGCTCTCTTGCATTAGGTGCTGCCTTAGGTGTTATAGCAGTGATCGTTCGACAAGAAATTGTTTTGATGATTATGGGCGGAGTGTTTGTGATGGAGACACTGTCTGTAATTTTGCAGGTTGGATCATTCAAGTTGACAGGAAAACGCATATTTAGAATGGCGCCATTGCATCATCACTTTGAATTAAAAGGTTGGCCAGAGCCGCGGGTAATTGTCCGCTTTTGGATTATTACAGTCATGCTAGTCCTATTGGGCCTAGCTACATTAAAACTGCGTTAGGATCGGATTTATAAATGTCAGATATTATTGTGACTAATCGTAAAACAGCTATCCTAGGTATGGGAGCTACAGGGGTCTCTGTCGCTTCTTTCTTAGCCTCTAGGGATATGCCTTTCGATTTTTCCGATAGTCGCAATGAGCCACCCAATATTGATTTAATCAAAGCCAATCATCCTCAGGCTGAAGTGTCTTTGGGCGCTTTTGATGCGGATTATTTATGTAGATATGACCGGCTAATTGTTAGCCCGGGAATATCACTCGATGAACCCGCACTAGTAAAGGCAAAAGCGCAGGGTGTTGAATTGTTGGGCGATTTCGAATTATTTCTAGAGCAGGCTCAGGCGCCAGTCATAGCAATTACTGGATCTAATGGTAAAAGTACTGTGACTGCTTTATTAGGGAAAATGGCTGAAGATAGTGGAATAAGTGTTGGTATTGGCGGCAATATAGGCACGCCAATGCTAGATCTTCTAGATGAAAGCCATACGCTTTATGTTATTGAAGTATCCAGCTTCCAATTGGAATTGCTCAATGATGCTCGCGGTGCTATTTCCTGTCTATTAAATATTAGCCCTGATCATCTTGATCGGTATAAAAATTTACAGCAATACCACAGTGCAAAGCATCGAATTTTTCGTGGTGCCAGCAAAGTGGTAATTAATCGTGAGGATGTTTTAACTCGTCCTTTAATATCGATTCAAATTCCAATGATTAGTTTTGGTTTAAATCAACCCGATCTTGGAAGCTTTGGTATTTTAGAGGGAATTAAAAACGGTTATTTATCCTATGGTATTGAGCGTTTGATGCGGGTTGATCAAGTAGCCTTAAAAGGCTCGCATAATATTGCCAATACACTTGCTGCACTGGCGCTAGGTTATAGCGTCGATCTACCAATGGAAGGCATGCTCGATACCTTAAAAACTTTCAAAGGTTTACCTCATCGCTGCCAAACAATTGCAGAGGTTAATTCAGTCAGTTTTATTAACGACTCAAAAGCCACTAATGTTGGAGCAACCATTGCTGCCATCAAAGGACTTGGTAATAGAGATAGTAAAAATATCATATTAATTGCCGGTGGGCAGGCTAAGGGGCAAGAGTTTTCAGCGCTAGCGTCAGAGATAGCCGCGTCCGTTAAGTTAACCATTTTAATTGGTGAAAACGCGGAGCAGTTTGCCTCAATTCTTCAGGATAGTAGCGAATACCAATTCTCAGATTCTCTAGATGGGGCAGTAAATCAAGCCAATCAATACGCTGATTCAGGCGATACAGTATTATTATCACCCGCCTGTGCCAGCTTTGATATGTTTGATGGTTTTGAGCATCGGGGTCATTGTTTTAAAATGGCTGTAGAAGGATTGAGTAAAGTTCAGGAGTCAATCCAATGAGTCAAACGATCCCAATGAAAAATATGGCTCAAAGAAATGATAGTTGGTATTTCGATACTAAGCTCTTATTGCCCGCACTCGCCTTATTATCTATTGGTTTGGTGATGGTTGCCTCAGCTTCCTTTAGTTATGCCGATCACAGATTTGGCGACCAATTTTATTTTGTAAAACGCCATTTTGCCTATCTTATTATCAGTCTTGGCGCTGTAGGTGTTGGGTTTTATCTCTCACCTTCATTTTGGTCTAAGTACAGACTAGCGTGGATATTATTGTCTATTTTATTATTAGCTGCAGTGCTTGTACCCGGTGTTGGTCTAAGTCTTAATGGTAGTCGTCGATGGTTGGGTTTAGGTGGTTTTACACTTCAGGTTTCTGAGTTGGTTAAAGTCGCTACAGTGGTATTTTTAGCCGCTCAGCTTGAAAAATATCGAGATACACTCAGTGATAGTTGGCCTCAGTTTGGCAAGTTAATGGCCGTCATTATTGTATTATCTATATTGCTTATATTAGAGCCAGATTTTGGCTCTGTAGCTGTTTTGGGCTGCACCTTTATGGCGCTGTTATTTTTAGGTGGCTCACATATACGTCAGTTTTTATCCGTTCTTGCACTAGCGGGACTCTCATTTTGGGTAATGGCTACCGCTGCCCCCTACCGTATGGCGCGATTAACAGCCTATTTGGATCCATGGTCAGATCAATTTAATTCTGGCTATCAGTTAACTCAGTCATTAATCGCATTTGGGCGAGGTGAGCTATTTGGCGTAGGGCTGGGTCAATCTGTGCAAAAAATGCTGTATTTACCCGATGCACACACAGACTTTGTTTTTGCAATCTATGCAGAAGAGTTTGGCTTTATTGGGGTGGTATGCCTGGTCGCACTTTACAGTTTTTTTGTAATTCGAATTTTACAGTTAGGAAAAAAAGCCATTAGCAAACAAAATTGGTATGCCGCCTATGTATTCATTGGTTTCGGCTTAATCCTTAGTGGACAGGCATTTATTAACCTAGGGGTTAACGCAGGCTTACTGCCCACCAAAGGTCTAACACTACCATTTATAAGTTATGGCGGTAGTAGCTTAATTGTCTGCTGTGCCATGTTAGGCATGATGATGCGCCTCAGTCATGAGCTTCAGCGAAGTAAAACTGTTTCAGGGAGGACTGGTTATGGAAGCTAATACACCATCCCTAAACTCTATGCGGGTCATGATAATGGCAGGCGGTACCGGTGGGCATGTTTTCCCAGCATTGGCTGTTGCTGAAAAACTTCAGCAGCAACAGATCAGTATTTCTTGGCTTGGAACACGCAAAGGGATTGAATCAGAACTTATTCCACAGCAGGGAATCGAGTTACATTATTTGAATGTCGAGGGTCTTCGTGGCCGTGGCCTATTAGCTCTATTAAGAGCGCCATTCAAACTACTTTCATCGATCATTCAAGCCTGCTCAGCACTAACTCAATTTAACCCATCCGTAGTGCTAGGTATGGGTGGTTTTGTTTCTGGCCCTGGTGCTATAGCGGCCAAATTAAAAGGTATTCCACTGGTTATTCATGAGCAAAACTCAGTGGCTGGAACAACTAATAGGCTATCGGCAAAACTAGCCACACGAGTAATGCAGGGTTTCCCTAATACCTTTAATCAAGCTGAGCATTGTGGCAATCCAGTTCGAGCTGAGATTGAAGCCATAGAGCCACCTAATGAACGTTTAGCTAATCGACAGGGCGCGATGAAACTGCTTGTTCTAGGGGGTAGTCGAGGTGCTTTAGCTATTAACAAGCTAATACCGGAAGCGCTAGCAACAATAGATCCGCAAAAAAGACCTGTGGTTTTACATCAAGTTGGGGATAAGCATTTACAAACAACCCAAGAATTTTACCAAGCCCAGAGTCTTGATATTGAATCCAATGCTATTCAAATTGTGTCCTTTATTGACAGTATGCAAGAGGCTTATGAATGGGCAGACTTTGTGATTTGTCGATCGGGTGCATTAACAGTTGCCGAATTAACCGCTGTAGGTCTTGGTGCGCTTCTTGTCCCCTTTCCTTATGCCATTGATGAGCATCAAACCTCAAATGGTGAGTGGCTAGTCAATGGGCAAGCAGCACTAATGATTCAACAGCGGGATATAACTCCCCAGGGTTTAGCGGATCAGATAGTGAGCCTAGCTAATAATCCCGAGCAGCGTCTAAGTATGGCAAACCATGCGCGATCACTGGCAAAAAATGGTGCAGCTGATCGAGTTGCCAAGGTGTGTATGGAGGTTGCTAATGTCTAATAGTTTAAACTTTCAACCACCAGAAATGCGCCGAATTAGTCGTATTCACTTTGTCGGTATAGGCGGCAGTGGTATGAGTGGAATAGCAGAGGTTCTTTTGAACCAGGGCTATCAAATTTCTGGATCAGATATCAATCTTGGGCCTACTGTTAAGCGATTGAAAGCCAGTGGTATGCAGATTTTTAAAGGACATGCTCAAACTAATGTTGAGGGAGCCGATGTTGTTGTTAAATCTTCAGCGGTGACATTAGATAACCCCGAAATAGTCGCTGCCTACGAGTTAGGAATTCCTGTAGTAAGGCGGGCTGAGATGCTTGCCGAATTAATGCGTTATCGCCATGGGGTTGCTGTTGCTGGAACCCATGGCAAGACAACAACTACCAGTTTAATCGCGGCAATTTTTGCCGAGGAAAAACGCGATCCCACATTTATTGTTGGTGGTCGAGTCAATAGTATCGGAACCAATGCCAAGTTAGGTGCCAGTCGCTACATTATTGCTGAAGCAGATGAAAGTGATGCTTCATTCTTGCATCTTCAGCCTATGGTCTCTGTGGTTACAAATATAGAGCCGGATCATATGGAAACCTATGGCTTTGATTTTGAACAGCTAAAAACCACCTATATTGAATTTTTACATAATCTACCGTTTTATGGTTTGGCCGTTGTCTGTATTGATGACCCAGTGATACGCGAGTTAATTAATAGTATAGGTCGACCCACACTAACCTATGGGTTTAGTGAGGATGCAAACTACCGTATTTCTGAGTTTTCCATGATAGAGGGTCACGGTCAGTTTGTAATTCATCGCCCAGATAATCAAACAACTCTAAGTATGAGTTTAAATATTCCCGGTCGCCATAATGCCCTCAATGCTGCCGCCGCAATTGCAGTAGCAACTGATGAAGGCATCTCCGATAAAGCAATTATTGCGGGTTTAGAAAAATTCTGTGGTGTAGGGCGGCGATTTGAAACGATTGGCCAATACCCAGTTGAAAATACCAAGGGTGGAACAGCCACGCTAGTAGATGACTACGGGCATCATCCCACGGAATTAAAAGCAACCATAGATGCTGTAAGAGATGGATGGCCAGAAAAGCGTCTGGTTATGGTATTTCAACCCCATCGCTATAGTCGTACTCGAGATATGTACGAAGATTTTGTTCAAATTCTTTCTGAGGTTGACCTTTTAATTATGCTTGATGTTTATGCTGCAGGAGAAGACCCTATAGTCGGTGCCGGCAGCAAAAATCTTTGCAATAGTATTCGCCAGCGCGGTGCTATAGATCCTATCTATGTAGAAAATATGGAAGAAATTCCAAATCTTGTGGCAGGTTTAGTGCAAGCAGATGACATAGTCCTCACTCAGGGTGCAGGTAGCGTGTCAAAACTGGTAGCTATGTTAAAAGATAGTCAGCTAAAGCCAGTAAAGGAGTGCAAATAATGACGTCTAAAGTCACTCATTTTGGCAAAGTAGGGGTGCTTTATGGTGGTCATTCATCAGAGCGTGAAATATCCCTATTAACTGGTGCTGCAATTGTGCAAGCTCTTCAGAATAAGGGTGTTGATGCCGTTGCTATCGATATCAAAGACCATCCGATTGAATCGATTTGTGCGGCTAATCTGGATCGAGCATTTATCGCATTACATGGTCCCGGTGGTGAAGACGGAACCCTTCAAGGTTCCCTTGAATGTCTTGGAATACCCTACACCGGAAGCGGTGTGATGGCGTCAGCTTTGGCTATGGATAAGTTGCGTTGCAAACAGATATGGAAAGGTATTGGCTTACCTACCACGGATTTTGCTTCATTAGATCAAAATACAGATTGGCAGCAAACCATTGATAGGCTCGGTGGCTGTTTAGTGGTTAAGCCAGCCTGTGAAGGCTCAAGTGTTGGAATGAGTATTGCCGAATCTCCAGAGCAGTTAAAGCAAGCATGGCAATTGGCGTCTAAATATGACGCCAAAGTAATAGCTGAACCTCGCCTAATGGGTGAAGAATACACAGTTGCCATACTCGGTGAGCAAGCGTTGCCCTCAATAAGAATTAAAGCCAATGCCACATTCTATGACTACGAAGCAAAGTATCTTTCAGATAAAACTAACTATTTTTGTCCATCGGGCTTAGATGCACAAAGAGAAAATGAGTTAGCTCAGTTATGTATTAATGCTTATAAAAGTATTGATGGCAAAGGATGGGGTCGAGTGGATGTTATGACCGATCTCAATGGTACATTTTTTGTGCTAGAAGTTAATACAGTGCCGGGAATGACCAGCCATAGTCTGGTACCTATGGCCGGAAAGGCAGCGGGAATGGATTTTGAAGCACTGGTTTTAGCGATCTTAGAGGAATCTATCTAATGACTCGTTCAGAACAGCAAGTTAGCTCAAGAACTAAAGAAGACGACCGAAGTGTTGTCGATAAGCTAATGAATAACATGAGCAAAATAATTACTCTGATTCTGTTCTTTAGTATTGCCTATGGTGCCAATCTAGCCATTCAATATTTAGATAAGCCAATCACTAAGGTGAGCATTGAGGGTGAATTCAAATATTTAGACCACCAGCAACTGGTTGCATTGGTCAATGGCCAAATGAATGGTGGATTTATCACCATTGATCTCAAAGCACTACAAAATGTTCTCCACCAGCATCCATGGGTTGCAGAGGTGAGTGTTCAGCGGCAATGGCCCAGCTATATGCGAATTAATGTAGTCGAAGAAGTGCCAATTGCCCGTTGGGGTGATGACGCATTTCTAAATAGATTAGGTGACAAATTAATTATTAAAGATAACAGTCAATTAGCTAAATTACCGCTGATGACAGCAGAGTTTGGAAGTTCATCAGAAGTGATGAAGCAGTATCAACGACTAACAGACCTATTACTTCCAACCGGATTAAAACTATCAAAATTAAAACTTGATCGCCTTGGCGCTTGGCAAGTGGAAACCAGTAATGGGATTCAGCTTATTCTAGGTCGCAACCAGGTAGGCGAGAAAATAAGACGTCTAGTGTTGGTTTGGGAAACTGATCTCAATCAGCAAGCAAGCAAGATTAAAACGATAGACCTTCGTTATCCAAACGGCCTAGCGGTATCTTGGAAGAGTACAAGAAAAGTTGCGATAAAAAGATTAGATGAAACATCAGATGAATTGAGGAAAGTGACTATTATCCGCGGATGATAGAAAACTATAGAGGAAAAAATGGCAAATACAAATGAACAAAATATGATCGTTGCGCTTGATATAGGTACCTCCAAGGTGGTTGCCATAGTAGGTGCCATTAATGCCAGTTGTGAACTAGAAATCATTGGCACCGGTATGCATGCATCAGGTGGCTTAAAGAAAGGTGTTGTGGTCAATATAGAAGCCACAGTAAATTCTATAGAGCGAGCAATCGAAGAAGCTGAATTAATGTCTGGTTGTTCAATTCACTCAGTCTATGCAGGTATTGCCGGTAGTCATATTCGTAGCTTGAACTCCCACGGTATCGTTGCAATTAGTGACCGCGAAGTACAGCCAGTAGATATTGATCGGGTGATTGATGCGGCTAGAGCGGTGGCCATTCCAGCTGATCAAGAAATACTGCATGTATTACCTCAGGAATACATTATTGATGATCAAGAGGGTGTGCATAAACCTATTGGTATGTCAGGTGTTCGTCTAGAGGCCAAAGTACATCTTGTGACCTGCGCCGCCAATGCATCGCAGAACATCAAAAAGTGTATACGACGTTGTGGTTTAGAGGTCGATAACATTGCATTAGAGCAGCTAGCCTCGAGTTATGCGGTACTGACAGAAGATGAAAAGCAACTGGGTGTAGCACTGGTCGATATAGGCGGAGGAACCTCAGATATTGCAATATTTACAGAGGGTGCCATTCGTCATACAGGTGTTATTCCAATCGCCGGCGATCAGGTTACCAATGACATCGCCATGGCATTGCGAACGCCTACAGCTCAGGCCGAAGAATTAAAAATTAAATACGCCTGTGCATTGGCTAAATTGGCGCGTCCAGAAGAGACCGTCAAAGTGCCAAGTGTGGGTGATCGGGATGCCAGAGATATGTCACGCCAACTTCTAGCGGAAGTTGTAGAGCCGCGGTATGACGAGTTATTCACTCTGGTTCAAGCGGAACTAAGACGCAGTGGATTCGAAGAATTAATCGCTGCAGGCATAGTACTTACAGGGGGCACCTCGAAAATGGAAGGTGTCTGTGAATTAGCCGAAGAAATATTTCATATGCCGGTTCGAATAGGTACGCCGACCGGTGTAAAAGGCTTAAAAGAAATTGTGAACAACCCAATTTATTCAACAGGGGTTGGGCTTTTGCAATTTGGTGTGCAAGAGCAGGCAAGGCAGGGTTTTAAGGAGGCAGTAAGTCAGGATAGTAATAGCATACTGGATACAATTAAAAATTTTTTCCAGGCGGGAGTATAGGCACAAAACCAATGGTTTTGATGTAATTTTTTGAGGCGCATAATAAGGGGAAACCTATGTTTGAACTAGTAGATAGCATTCCAAAGAATGCAGAAATAAAAGTAATAGGAATAGGCGGTGGCGGTTGTAACGCTGTCCGCCATATGATGTTGAGCAATATAGATGGTGTAGATTTTATCTGTGCTAACACCGATGCTCAGTCACTTAATGATATGTCTAGTGCCACCATTTTGCAGTTAGGTGGAAGCCTAACAAAAGGATTGGGTGCGGGCGCTAATCCTGAAGTAGGTCGGCAAGCGGCAATTGAAGATAAAGACAGAATTGCGCAGGCCCTAGATGGCGCTGATATGGTCTTCATTACCGCGGGTATGGGTGGTGGAACAGGTACTGGCGGAGCCCCTGTTGTGGCAGAAGTTGCCAAACAAATGGGTATTCTAACAGTTGGTGTAGTGACCCGTCCCTTTGGTTTTGAAGGGCGTAAGCGTATGGAACTTGCCAATCAGGGTATAGCCCAGTTAAAAGAGCGCGTAGATTCGTTAATAATCGTACCCAATGAAAAGCTACTGCAAGTATTGGGTAAAGATATGACGGTTCTCAATGCCTTTAAACAAGCAAATGATGTCCTATTTGGCGCGGTTCAGGGTATCACCGATCTTATTTTATTAGACGGTCTAATCAATGTGGATTTTGCTGACGTGCGAACTGTTATGTCAGAAATGGGAATGGCCATGATGGGTACAGGTGAGGCCAGTGGTAAAGATCGTGCAATTGTTGCCGCAGAAGCTGCCGTAAGATGCCCGCTACTAGAAGATATTAATCTTCATGGAGCCAAAGGTATTTTGGTTAATATCACCAGTGGTTTTGATCAAACATTGGGTGAATTTGAGGAAGTAGGCAATACCGTTCGCGAATTTGCCGATGAAGATGCCACCATTATTGTCGGTAGTGTGTTTGATCCAAGCTTAGAAGATCAATTGCGAGTCACTGTTGTTGCAACAGGACTTCGTTCACCGGCAGAACAGTCTGGACCTCGAGCAGTGATTGTTGATAATCAGCCCCCGCGCAAAGTAGGTGGGGATATCGATTATCGTCAATTGGATCGTCCAACGATTAACCGAAATCCAAGATCGGCATCAATGCATGGTGGCAGTGAAGCTACTGCCAGTCAACTAGATGCGCAGTTGGACTCAGAAACGGATTATTTAGATGTGCCAACATTCTTGCGTAAGCAAGCAGACTAATACCGCTAGCAACCTCCTGCCACCGCGCCTCAGATTATATCCTTGGTGGTAGGAGGGCTTGTCTGTTAGAATACACAGTATGCATTTAGCGAGCTGTGCTACCTATGGTTAAGCAAAGAACCTTAAAAAATCCCATACAAGCCACGGGTGTGGGTCTCCATACCGGTGAAAAAGTGTATATGACACTTCATCCATCAGCACCAGATACTGGTGTTGTATTTCGCCGTACCGATCTCGACCCAGTTGTAGAAATACCTGCCAAGGCAAAAAATGTTGGGGATACAACTCTATCAACCACCTTAGTCAAAGATGGTGTGCGAGTTTCAACAATTGAACATTTAATGTCCGCACTTGCTGGCATGGGCATCGATAATCTAATCGTCGATGTTTCAGCCCCAGAAATTCCAATTATGGATGGAAGTGCTGCGCCTTTTGTATTTTTATTGCAATCGGCCGGAATTAAAGAGCAGGATGCACCGAAAAAATTTGTTCGAATTAAGCGTCCTGTCACTGTTAAACAGGATGGAAAAGAAGCTACATTTAAGCCATTTGAGGGCTTTAAGATTAACTTCGCTATAGACTTTGATCATCCAGTATTTGACAGCCAGACTCTTAACGCAAGTATAGATTTTTCTAGCACCTCGTTCGTTAAAGAGGTCAGTAGAGCCAGAACTTTTGGCTTTATGCATGAATTTGAATATCTTAGAGCAAAAGGTCTCGCCAGAGGCGGTAGTCTAAATAATGCTATCGTGCTTGATGAATCACAGATTGTGAATGAAGATGGCCTGCGATTTGAAGACGAATTTGTAAAACATAAGATTCTCGATGCAATTGGTGACCTATACCTAATGGGTAATAGTATTATTGGCGAGTTTGATGCGCATAAATCAGGTCATGGTCTCAATAACGCATCAGTGCTTGCTTTAATAGCCGAAGAAGATGCATGGGAAATGGTAACCTTCGTTGAAAACGCAGACGAAGCCCCCATATCCTATAATAGTTAATATGGATGTTTGAAAAATATTATATAGGTCGGCGAGGCAATTACTTTCAGTGAAACTCATTCTTATCAGTAAACGATCAGACAAGGTTAGGACATTTAGCTTAAATAGCTGGGTGCGAGTACTTCTGTCAGTAGCATTACTGGGTATTCCTGTAGCTGCTGGTGTGCTTCTAGGGGTGAAGCTTTCCGATGGTCGTTGGCAATTACTGTTTGAAGATCATATCGTTGATATGCAAAATGAACTGACGGTTAGTCGTCAAGAGTTACAAGATGATCGTCAGCAAATTTCTCAAACACTCTCTTTAATGACTGCAAAACTAGCACAGATGCAATCCAGTGTTGTTAGATTGGATGCACTCGGAGAGCAGTTAACAGAGATTTCAGGTATAGAGGGAGGAGAGTTTGATTTCTCCAGTATGCCAGGGCTTGGAGGGCCAGAACACCTTGGCCAACAGGTTTTTCAGAATAATGACAGTAAGCATGCCGACCTGAATTTATTGATATCCGGTATAGCTAGCACGCTCAATCAGCGGGAGATACAACTAAAGCTTTTGCGCTCATCTCTGGCGGATAAAAATTTAATTAACCAACGCAGATTAGCGGGGAGACCTATTGCCAAAGGTTGGTTGTCCTCGCCCTACGGTATGCGCACTGATCCATTTTCTGGTCAGAGACGCTGGCATGCCGGTGTTGATTTTGCAGGACGACTTGGGTCAGATGTGATTGCAGTAGCATCCGGAATTATTACCTGGTCTGGCGAAAAAAGTGGTTATGGGAAAATGGTTGAGGTCAACCATAGTGATGGTTATGTCACCAGATATGCCCATAACCAAGAAAATGTTGCCAAATTAGGTACTGTGGTCAATAAAGGTGACGTTATTGCAAAGATGGGTTCCTCCGGTCGTTCTACCGGCCCCCATGTTCACTTCGAAGTCTTCAAAAATGGTCGAGTCGTCGATCCAGCTTCCTATATTCGTCGAACCAGTCGCTAATCTCCTAAACTATAGATAATATAGCGTAGTGTGCAAATAACTGTGTGCTACAGGTTTTGGTATGTTTAGGTGAAAAATTAATGTTAAGTAAGTTAGCTAAAAGCATCTTCGGAAGTAGTAATGATCGTGAACTTCGAAAGATGCAAAAAACGGTCGATCGAATTAATCAAATAGAGCCTGAATTACAGGATCTAACCTCGGAGCAGTTAAAAAGTAAAACCACCGAATTCAAACAGCGTATCAATTTAGGTGAAAGCCTAGATGATATTCTTCCCGAGGCCTTTGCAACCGTCAGAGAAACAGCAAAGCGTGTCCTAGAGATGCGCCACTTTGATGTGCAAATGATCGGTGGAATAGTCCTTCATCAAGGTAAAATTACCGAAATGCGCACCGGTGAGGGTAAAACCCTTGTGGCAACTTTGGCCGCCTATTTAAATGCCCTCAGTGGTGGCAGCGTTCACGTTATTACCGTCAATGATTATCTAGCAAAGCGAGATGCTGAATGGATGGCACCGCTCTACAAAGCACTGGGAATGTCTGTTGGAATTATTCAGTCTTTTCAAGGGCCTGATATGCCTAGCTCTTTCGCTATTAAGAGCGATGATCAAGGTAATCAAGCTAGTCCTTGTAGCAGAAAAGATGCCTACGCTGCCGATATTATTTATGGCACCAATAATGAGTTTGGTTTTGACTATTTGCGCGACAATATGGTTTTATCCATGGCAGATAAATCCCAGCGCGACCTAGCCTTTGCAATTATTGATGAAGTCGATTCAATTTTAATCGATGAAGCCAGAACGCCCCTAATAATTTCAGGCGCGGCACAGGATAGCTCAGAGCTCTACAAGGCTATTAACAAGCTAGTGCTAAAACTTGAGCCGCAACAGCAGATCGAAGATGATCAGCAAGAACCTGAACATAAGGGTGATTTTATCTTAGATGAGAAAAATCGTGGTGTTGAGCTGACCGAAGGTGGCCATCAAAAGATTGAAAAAACCCTAATTAAAGCAGGCTTGCTGGCCGAGGATGAAAATCTTTATCAAGCAACCAATCTAGGGTTATTACATCATGTTCATTCAGCCTTGAGAGCGCAGCATCTATTCCAAAATGATGTTGAATATATAGTGCAAAATGGTGAGGCTGTATTGATTGATGAACATACAGGGCGAACCATGCATGGCAGGAGATTGTCAGAAGGTCTTCATCAAGCAATCGAGGCTAAAGAAGGATTAAATATTCAGCAAGAAAGTCAAACTCTCGCCTCGACAACTTTCCAGAATTACTTTCGTCTTTACCAAAAACTATCGGGTATGACTGGAACAGCTGATACTGAAGCCTATGAATTCCAACAAATATATGGCCTGCAAGTAACGGTTATACCCACCAATGTTGAAGTAAAGCGAATAGATCATAATGATTTGATATTTATCTCTCAGCAGGAAAAATTTGAAGCTGTGATTGAGGATGTTAGAGAGCTAGTAGAAAAAGGTGCTCCAGTATTAGTGGGTACGGCATCCGTTGAAACCTCAGAAATACTTGCCGGCCTATTAAAACAAGCAAAAATTGAACACAGTGTCCTCAATGCTAAACAGCACGAGCGCGAAGCAAATATTATTGTTAATGCGGGGCGACCCGGTGCTGTTACTATCGCCACCAATATGGCGGGTCGTGGTACGGATATTGTTCTCGGCGGAAACCTTGAAGCAGAGCTAAAGGAGTTATCGCAGAACAATGTCAGCGAAAAAGCCATAGCCGCAGCTAAAGAAGATTGGCAAAAAAGACATGCCAAAGTTATTGAGGCAGGTGGCCTGCATATTGTTGGAACAGAGCGCCATGAATCACGGCGTATCGATAACCAATTACGCGGTCGATCGGGTCGTCAGGGGGATCCGGGTTGGTCAAGGTTTTACCTATCCTTAGAAGACCCCTTAATGCGTTTATTTGCCTCAGATCGCGTGAAAAATATGATGCGCGCCATGGGTATGGATCAGGGTGAATCCATAGAGCATCGTATGGTAACCAACGCCATAGTAAAAGCTCAGCGCAAAGTTGAGGGGCGCAACTTCGATATTCGAAAGCATCTTCTAGAATATGATGATGTAGCCAATGATCAGAGACAAGTTGTCTATCAACAGCGCAATGATCTTCTTTCAGACGAGGATATCAGCGATATAATTACCAACGTGCGTGATGATGTTGTCAACAGTACCATCAGTGCCTTTATTCCACCGGAAAGTTTGGAGGAACAATGGGATATCCCTGGCTTAGAGAAAGCATTATCCGCGGAGTTTTTGGCAAAATTACCAATACAACAATGGCTGGATGAAGATCAGCGATTTAATGAAGATCAGTTGCGCGAAAAAGTGGTTGCTGAGGTTCAAACTGCGTACCAAGAGCGATATGCCCATATTGGTAGTGCAATGCGTGAGATCGAACGTCAAATTATGTTGCAGCTACTTGACACACTGTGGAAAGATCATTTGACCAATATGGATCAATTGCGTCAAGGTATAGGTTTAAGAGCCTATGCGCAAAAAAATCCTAAGCAAGAGTATAAACGCGAATCCTATGATCTTTTTGAGCAATTGCTGGAAAATATCAAGCACGAGACCATTAAATATCTCAGTCATGTTGAAGTATCCTCCCGTGATGATGCAGAGCGTTTGGAAGATCAGCGTAGACGGCAAGAAACTCAGCGCCAGTACAAGCATGCACAGGTTGCCGATATGGGTGATGGTGCAACAGATCAGCAGAATTCAACAGAACCTAGCAAACCCGTGATAAGATCGACACCCAAGGTAGGACGCAATAGCCCTTGCCCCTGTGGATCGGGGAAAAAATATAAACAATGTTGCGGTAAAATTTGATTACACTATTTTGATAGTATGATTCCAGTAAGATTTAAAAGAGAAAATTAACGATGGCGACAGGTAGCGAAAAATTTCCAAACATGCATCCAGTTGAAGGGTTTCGACTAGCAACCGCCTGTGCCGGAATAAAAGTTACCGATCGCAAAGACCTCGTTCTTATGGAAATAGCAGGCGGCAGCACTGCTGCGGCTGTATTTACCCAAAATAAGTTCTGTGCAGCACCGGTTATTATTGCCAAGCAACATTTACAGCAAGCGCAACCTAGTTATCTATTAATCAATACCGGCAATGCCAATGCTGGCACTGGAGATCAGGGTATTGCTGACAGCCTAAGTTGCTGTCAGGCAGTTGCTGGTGCTACAGGGGTAAACCCTAATCAGGTTCTTCCTTTTTCTACGGGTGTTATTGGTGAACCACTGCCGACTAAGACTATCTGTGATGCTGTACCTAAGGCACTACAACAGCTTTCAGACAATGGCTGGAAAGATGCAGCAGAGGGTATTTTAACGACGGATACCCGCCCTAAAGGTGCTTCAGTTCAATGGGATATCAATGGGTCAACGGTCACTGTAACTGGAATCTGTAAAGGGTCGGGAATGATCAAACCCAATATGGCAACCATGTTAGGTTATATCGCCACTGATGCCTCTATTGATGACGAGCTATTGCATGCCGCCCTAAGAAAAGCCAATGGCAAATCCTTTAATCGAATCACAGTGGATGGCGATACATCAACCAATGATGCAGTGGTACTCGTTGCTACTGGCACCAGTGGTGTTGAAATAGATGAATCCAATTTTGAGCTGTTTCTAGCTCAGCTCACCGACATTTGCGTTCAGCTAGCTCAATCCATAATTCGTGATGGTGAGGGTGCCAGTAAATTTATAACAGTGAACGCTGAGGGTGCGAATAATGCTCAAGAGGCATTATCGGTTGCCTATGCCGTAGCCGAATCGCCACTGGTAAAAACAGCATTGACCGCCTCTGATCCTAACTGGGGTAGAATTTTAGCCGCAGTGGGTCGAGCAGACGTGGCTGATTTAGATGTATCAAAAATACAAATAAGTCTGAATTCAGTATTGATTGCAGAAAATGGTGCTAGAGCAGCATCTTATACCGAAGAGCAGGGTCAGCAAATCATGCAAGCCGAAGATATTGTGATCACTATTCAGCTAAATCGTGGACAAGTTAATGAGACGTTATGGACTACCGATCTCAGTTATGAGTATGTTCGCATCAATGCCGAATACAGAACCTAAAAACGACTAATTTATGTCAAATGTTCCGATCCATGTTGCAGTTGGTGTTATCTATAATAACCAGCAGGCGGATCAAATTCTTATCGCCAAAAGACCACAGCATCTGCATCAGGGAGGGCTGTGGGAATTCCCCGGCGGAAAGGTAAGTGAGAATGAGACAGTTGATCAGGCCCTAAAACGCGAATTATTTGAAGAATTGGGTATTACGGTGACTCAATCCCAACCAATGATGCAGGTTGAGCATAATTACCCAGATAAACAGGTCTTTTTAGATATTTGGACAGTGACTGATTTTTCTGGGGACGCGCGAGGGGTTGAGGGCCAAGAGTGCCGGTGGGTTAGGTTACAACAGCTTGTTAGTCCACAGAGTGAGTATCAATTCCCAGAAGCTAACCAAGCCATACTAGCAAAATTAAAATCCTTGTAAGCTTATTCTTCTTCCCCAAGTTTTGAAGGATCTAAACAGGGCTCGCCAGCAATACTAAAACGTTCTGTAGCCCAATCCCCAAAATCAATTTGTTTGCATCTATCCGTGCAAAATGGCCTAAAGGGAAATGCCTCTGTCCACTCAAATTTAGTATCACAGGTTGGACAGTTCACAATGGCTGGTTTGTTCATTACAAAATCCTAAGATATTTATTGTGATTTAGCTAAGTTTTCAAATTGATGATGCAGGTCCAACACTCTTTTATCAATGCTTTCAATCCCAAGAGAATTATCAAAAATATACTCAGCCAATTCCATTTTTTGTTGGCGACTCATTTGCGTGTTAATAATAGCTTGAATCTGTTCGCTACTTGCACCATCGCGCTTACTTGCTCTAAGTATTTGTTGCTCAACGGGTAAATCCACCAGTAGGGAGCAATTAATTAACTTGTATTGGTTGGTTTCAAAAAGCAGTGGCGACTCTAAAATAATATAAGGGCTTGAGCTAGGCTGTTCAATTTGCACTAAAATCCAATCACTAATTAGCGGATGAAGTAAATTTTCAAGCCAAGCTTTTTGTTCAGGATTATTAAAGATAAGTTCTCTAAGGGTTGCACGATTAAGCATTCCATCAACTAAAAGTGTTTGATCATCAAAGTGATTAGTAATTTCCTTTAATGCTTCAGATTCAGGTTCTACCACCGCCCTAGAGGCTTGATCGGCATCAATAACCCTTACACCTAGTCGTTTAAAAGCATCGGCAACTGTACTTTTACCACTGCCAATACCGCCAGTTAGACCCACGATATATTTTTTACTCATATTATGAATAATCCACTGCGGTTAGAGTGACAGATAGCTAAACAGATAGCTAAGTTGATCACCCCACTCTATAGCAAGCCAACCAGCCAGACAGAGGTAGGGGCCAAAAGCAAAGGGGCTGCGACGATCATGACCTAAAAATATAATTGCACAGAGGCCTATAATCGCTCCTAAGAATGAAGAGACCAGGATAACTGTTGGAACCATGTGCCAGCCAAGCCAAGCTCCAATAGCGGCGTTGAGTTTAAAGTCGCCATAGCCCATACCCTCTTTGCCCGTAATCCATTTAAAAAGGTGCATCACAGACCAGAGCAACAAATAACCTAAGCTAGCGCCAATAATTGCCGAAGTAGGGTTAGTCCAGTGGCCAAATAAGCTCGCAATCAAACCTAGCCAAACAAGGGGTAAGGTAATCTGATCCGGCAGAATTTGTTCGTGTATATCAATAAACGCCAGAGCGATCAAACTATAGGTAAAAATTAGGCTAAACAAAGCCTTTTCAGAAAGGCCATGGGCAACCAATATATAGGCAGTCAAAAATGCTGTAAGAAGTTCAATTATGGGGTACTGAACTGAAATTAGGCTGTTGCAATTACTACAGCGACCCCGCAAAAAACAGTAACTCAAAATAGGAATATTATGGATCGCTTTTAATTGAGTACCACAATCAGGGCATTGTGATCTGGGTGTCGATAGTGATAGAGAGGGTTTATCATCTGACACTATACCCAAGAATTGTTTTGCCTCATGGGTCCATTCCGCAAGAAGTATTCGCGGAACACGATAAATCACCACATTGAGGAAACTGCCAATAATGGCACCAAATAACAAACCTATCATGGCCAAAAGTGTGGGCGAAAAATGTAAGTCAAAAATCATCAGTTATCCGTTTTGTCGTCTATTTATTCAAAATGATAAGCTGCGCACCATATTAGTATATATGCACCAGTTGAAAAACGGGTAAATACATAGCAATTAACAAGCCACCAATAAGTAATCCTAAGGTAATCATCATAACAGGCTCGATCAGTGGAATTATAGTATCTAATACAAGCTCAATATCTCGATCATAAATCTGGCCTGCTTTTTCAGATAATGCTCAACAAAACTATACCCTAACCGCTACCCTAAAAAATGGGGGCAGGGTCGAATGGAATGATGGAGTATGTTCTAAGCCAGAACTTTGTTAGAAAGCTACTGTTTAGTTTTGGTTAGAGCGAAAGTCGCATCGATAGATCAATAGCCTGTATATTTTTTGTAAGGCTACCCGAAGAAATATAATCGATTGGCGTATCAAGGTACTGAGATAAGCTGTGCTCAGTCACATTACCAGATACTTCTATTTTGGTATTACCCAGATCAATAGCTTTAATTTGCATTATTTGTTCACGGGTGAAGTTATCTAGCATTACACGATCAGCACCTGCGGATACTGCCTGCTTTAATTCATCGAGACATTCAACCTCTACCTCGATTTCTTTGTCAGGTGACATCTGTTTAGCTTTATTCACAGCGTTAGCAATGCCACCGCAGGCGATAATATGATTTTCCTTAATTAAAAAAGCATCATAGAGACCAATACGATGATTACTACAGCCGCCAATATCTACGGCATATTTTTGTGCCAAACGCAGACCGGGAATAGTCTTTCTGGTATCCAGTATTCTAATCTTTGATTGTGTTGTTAAGTTGGCATACTGCCTTGCGGTGGTTGCGGTACCAGAAAGGGTTTGTAAAAAATTAAGAGCGCAGCGTTCACCACTTAGTAAAACCCGTGCATTGCCAGAAATTGAAAACAAAGTTTGATTTTCCTTCACCCAGTCACCTTCTGAGATATGCCAATCGATAACAATGGCTGGATCTAATTGAAAAAATACCTCATCAACCCATGGACGCCCACAAATTACAGCTTTTTCTCTGGAAATAACCCTGCCAGTAGCCAATTGATTGGCATCAATTAACTGTGCGCTAATGTCGCCAGAGCCAATATCCTCAGTCAGTGCGCGGGCGACACATTTTGGAATATCTTCAGCGATAAATTTTGGTAGAGAGCGCATCGAAACAACATTACCTTGTTAATAAATATATTTAGGTGTGCAAGTATAGCATTTTGACCTAACAAATTACCTCGTATTGGGTCGACTAAATAGTTAGTATAGTGAGCAATTAATGACTGGGTCTAAAACCTAAATTTCGTGTATAAATTATGGGCATAACAAAGGGTTGGCTGAACAGAGCAAAAAAACTTGAATCGCCTAATGCAGATCCAAGACCTGATGCTAATGATATTAGTCTTTTGGTTATCCATAATATCAGCTTGCCACCAGCGCAGTTCGGTGGCCCCTATATCGAGCAATTATTCTCAAATAATCTAAACCCTGATGATCATCCCTATTTTAGGGATATATATAAGTTACAAGTTTCCTCACATTTGTTAATTGATCGTCAGGGTAATATCACTCAGTTTGTCCCCTTTGATCAGCGTGCGTGGCATGCAGGTGTATCCGAGTTTGAAGGGCGCCAACGGTGCAATGATTTTTCAATTGGTATCGAGTTAGAGGGTACTGACGATATTGCCTATACCGACATTCAATATTCAGTACTTGCACAAGTAAGTCAGCAAATTATGGCCCAATATCCAACGATTACTAGCAATAGAGTAGTTGGGCACAGCGATATTGCGCCAGAACGTAAAACTGATCCGGGACAAGCCTTTGATTGGCAAAGATATAAGCAGTTACTTTATCCTTAATTGGATTGCTTGTCGCCTAACAGACGATTAACCCAGGTGATCAAAAATAGCACCGGTATGCCGATTAAAGCGGTAATTAAAAAGAACAACTCATAACCAATGCCTTCTACTATAGAACCGGAATAACCTCCTAAAATCTTAGGGAAAAGGGTCATTATTGAGGTAAAGATTGCATACTGCATGGCGGTAAATGAAATATTAGTCAAACTTGATAAAAAGGCAACAAAGGCAGCGCTAGCCAAACCAGCAGATAGGTTATCTGCAGCTATTACCCAATACAATAGCCAAATATCCTGACCGGATTTTGCTAGTAAGATAAATAAGATATTGGTCAATGCGGATAAAACTGCGCCCACAAATAAAATCCGTATTACGCCATAGCGCAATGCCAAAATTCCGCCGACAAAGCCGCCCACTATAGACATACCAAGACCAAAGCTTTTCACCACAGTGGCAATGGTATTTTTACTAAAGCCTATATCTTGATAGAAAACATTAGAAATCACTCCCAGAACTATATCTGAAACTCGATAAAGACCAATCAGTGCCAATAGAGTCAGTGCCGCAGAAAGTCCATAGCGATCAAAGAAATCTTTAACCGGTTTTATGTAAGCTTGATGAGCATGGCTTTTTTCAACCAAACCCATTTTGATGAGTAACTTTGCAATCAAGCCGGCTACAACTAGGGCCAATAGCAGTCGCAATAATTCAACAAGGGTGGCAGCTAAATAACCATTGGAAAGCAGCTGGGTCAGATGTTGTTTTAACAGTTCAGCTAATTCAGAACTTGCAAGGTAGCAACCAATAAAGCCAACAACTGCTGTAGTAAATAACAGAAAAAACCTTAAACCATTGTTGGTTGAAGGTTCATGACCGCCTCTTTTATGTATATCGGGCTCAGATATACACAACGTAGTTACAACGCCTATTAGCATAGCCAGTGCCATAAAAAGATAGGTCGATTGCCAAGCCTGATAGTTGTATTGATTGCTTGTAGAGCCTAGAAAGCTGGCTAAATATAGAGCGCCGGCGCCGGCAATGAGCATACCGATTCTATATCCAGCTATATAGCCTGAGGACATTAGGGCCTGAAATTCCTGTCCCGCAGACTCTATTCGATAGGCATCAATCACAATATCTTGGGTGGCCGCAGAAAACCCTAAGAGAACCGCGGCTAATGCCATTATGGTTAACTGGTCTGTTGCGGGATCAACAAAAGCCATTAGGCTAATAGATAGCATAATCATTAGTTGTGACAGCAATAGCCATGCCCGCCGTCGCCCCAGTTGTTTTGTTAAAAAAGGCAGTTGAAGGCTGTTGACTAAGGGTGCCCAGACAAATTTAAAAGAATAGCCCAGTGCTGCCCAACTAAAATAGGTCACAGCAGAACGATCAACCCCCGCTTCGCGCAACCAAAGGCTTAGTGATGAAAAAACAAGTAAAAGGGGAATGCCAGCGGATATGCCCAAAAACAACATGCTAATTACTCTGGAATCAGCGATTGCAGAAATACTATTCGTCCAGCTGGTTTTGGTCGAATTATTGTTTATAGTCATCGTTTATACTCATCTAAATCTGGTATAACTTTACACTAGCTTAAAAGAGATAACATTGAAAAAGCTTAAACTAAACCAATATACTAATTAAGTCAGTAATTCTAAGTGAAAATTTGGTAAAAATTATGCGTTTTGCACTACTACTATTTATTGTGATGCCCATCGTTGAAATGTGGCTACTTATCACTGTTGGCGGCCATATCGGTGCGCTGAATACTATCTTTTTAGTGATGCTGACGGCATTACTGGGTGTAGGTCTTTTAAAACGGCAGGGCTTCTCAACCCTTTGGCGAGGACAGGAAAAGTTGCAACAGGGACAAGTGCCGGCACAGGAAATAATAGAGGGTATTGTATTAGCTGTTTCAGGCGCGTTGCTATTAACGCCAGGTTTTGTCACTGACGTTATCGGCTTTTTGGGCCTTTTTCCACTGACGCGAATCATAGCGGTTAAAGCTGTTATCAGTAAATTTACTTTGGTTAATGCGTCATCGGCTCATTTTTCTCAGCAGTTTAGTTCTAAAACTGAGGATACAGGCGATACCATTGATGGTGAATCATGGGAATCCGAAGAAAGTCTAAAAAAACCTAAATAGATAATTTTTTTCATTTCGCCCTTGAAAAGGCTGAACAGTGACACCATATTAATAAACAAGAGCGGATATTAATAGGCCGTAACCCCATGCTAAATTTTTTTAGATAGATAATTGGAGATAATAAGTATGAAAATTCGCCCATTACATGATCGAGTGATCGTGCGTCGCGAGGAAGAGGAGCAGAAAACAGCCGGTGGAATTCTTTTGCCTGGTTCAGCCCAAGAAAAGCCAAATCGCGGAAAAGTAGTTGCTGTTGGCAGTGGCCGTATTCTCGACAACGGTGACACTCGTGCAGTCGATGTCAAAGTTGGCGATATTGTGGTATTCGGCCAATATGCCGGTAATGACACAATTGATGTCGAGGGTGAGGAGCTAATTATCCTCAGCGAGAGTGATATTAAAGCCGTAGTTGAAGGCTAATTATTTGAATTAGATTTTTGTAAAGGATAAGAATCATGGCAGCTAAAGATGTAAAGTTCGGCGACAACGCTCGTCAAGGAATGCTAGAAGGTGTAAATACGCTAGCTAATGCAGTAAAAGTAACTTTGGGACCCAAAGGTCGCAATGTGGTATTGGACAAATCATTTGGTGCACCCTTGGTCACCAAAGATGGCGTTTCCGTGGCCAAAGAAATTGAGCTTAAAGACAAGTTCGAAAATATGGGTGCGCAAATGGTGAAAGAAGTTGCATCAAAAGCGTCAGATGATGCGGGTGATGGAACCACTACGGCTACAGTATTGGCGCAAACCATTGTTAATGAGGGTTTAAAATCCGTTGCTGCTGGCATGAATCCTATGGATTTAAAACGTGGCATCGACAAAGCAGTTACCGTTGCCGTCCAAGAAATTGCCAAAATTGCTAAGCCCTGCTCAGATAATAAAGAAATTGCCCAGGTGGGTACTATTTCCGCCAATAGTGATGGAAGCATTGGTGATATTATTGCGGAAGCAATGGCTAAAGTGGGCAAAGAAGGCGTTATCACCGTTGAGGAAGGTTCAGGTCTTGAAAATGAGCTTGATATTGTTGAAGGTATGCAGTTTGATCGCGGTTACCTTTCACCCTATTTTATCAACAATCAAGATAGTATGAGTGTTGACCAAGAAAGCCCATTGATTCTTTTGGCCGACAAAAAGATTTCTAATATTCGTGAATTACTGCCTCTTTTAGAAGAAGTTGCAAAAGCGGGCAAGCCATTACTTATTATTGCTGAAGACGTTGAAGGTGAAGCCCTAGCAACCTTGGTCGTTAATAATCTTCGTGGCATTGTAAAAGTTTCTGCTTGTAAAGCACCTGGTTTTGGCGATCGTCGAAAAGCGATGCTTGAAGATATTGCTGTTCTTACTGGTGGTACGGTAATTACTGAGGAAGTAGGCTTGGATTTGGAAAGCACAACCCTCGAGCATTTAGGCACTGCTAAGCGCATTAGCATGACTAAAGAAGCTACAACTATTGTCGATGGAGCTGGAGTAGGCACTGTGATCGAAGCTCGCGTTAAGCAAATTCGTGCGCAGATTGAAGAAACTAGCTCTGATTATGATCGTGAGAAGCTGCAAGAGCGTGTTGCTAAATTAGCGGGTGGTGTTGCAGTAATCAAAGTAGGTGCTACCACTGAAATCGAAATGAAAGAGAAAAAAGCCCGTGTTGAAGACGCTCTTCATGCAACCCGTGCGGCGGTTGAAGAGGGCGTGGTTCCCGGCGGTGGTGTTGCACTAGTTCGAGCCTGTGAAAAGATCGCATCGCTCATCGGTGATAACGATGATCAAACTGTTGGCGTTGGTATTGCGCGACGCGCAATGGAAGCACCACTGCGTCAAATTGTTGAAAATGCTGGCGAAGAAGGTTCAGTGGTTGTCGACAAGGTAAGAAGTGGCAAGGGTAACTTTGGTTACAATGCTGGCACTGGTGACTATGGCGATATGATTGAGATGGGTATTCTTGATCCTGCTAAGGTTACTCGTACAGCGCTTCAGGCTGCGGCTTCTATTGCTGGCTTGATGATTACCACTGAAGCAATGGTGACAGATGTTGCCGATGAAGGTGGTGCTCCAGCAGCCCCAGATATGGGTGGCATGGGCGGTATGGGTGGCATGGGCGGTATGATGTAATCGTCTTTAAATACTACGCAATTAAAAGCCCCGTATTGATTAAATATGGGGCTTTTTTGTTTTTTTGTAATATTAAACTTATTTCAGTGTATTATTTAATTTAAACAGTTGATATTTACAAGGCTTTGCAGAACAATTGCGGGGTTTAGGAATAAAAGCCCATTTTTGGGCACCACATCAAAGGGGAACTGCTATGACAATGGAATTTATTAACTTTCTTGCTCGTTGGAGCCATGGACTATTTGGCATTACTTGGATAGGCATGCTCTATTACTTTAATTTTATACAGGGTGCTTACTTTAAAGAAGCCTCTGCAGAAGGGTTGGCTGATGCCAAAGCGAAACTTGCACCAAGAGCACTTTGGTGGTTCCGTTGGGGCGCAATGTTCACCTTTATCACAGGCATTATTCTTTTGGGCGGTGTTCATCATAATTCTCAAATGAATAACTACATCATTATTGGCGTGGTTATGGGTACTTTAATGGCTGCTAACGTATGGATGGTTATTTGGCCGGCACAAAAAATTGCCTTAGGTTTGGTAGATGGTGGCGATAAAGCTGCCGCCGCTGGAAAAGCCCTACTTGCCTCACGTACCAATACTTTTTTCTCTGCACCTATGTTGTGGGCAATGTTTGCTGGCCCTCATTATGCTGGTTACGGTTATGGTACTGCAGTAGGTGGAACCGGTCTTATTGTAGCTTTGGTTATCATTGGGGCTATTGAACTCAATGGTTTGAAAGGGCAACAGGGTCCTTTGACTACAGTTCGTGGTGTGATTGTTTCTAGCCTAGTTTTAACGGCAGTATTGGCTTTTTCTATAAATGTGCTTTAAGTTTTTCTGATTAAATCAAAACCGGCGCCAAAAGCGCCGGTTTTTTTATGCAATAAATTAAGTCCACTGGTATGGTTCTGCAATGAGATCGGAGTATAATCATTTACAAATAGCCTCAATACTTAGGTGTTAATTAAATAATGGATAACCACCATAACAACCCAATTGTTCCAGAACGAGAGGATGACTTAGGTCAAGGCTCTAATGGATCGAAATCTGAGCCCTACAAATCAAGAGAATCTCAAAAAAATCCTGATAATTTATCATCTGTTTGGAAATTGGTCGCCGCGCTAGCTTTGCTTGGTATGCTTTTCTTCTCTTGGTTTGGCTGGCAACAGTATCAGCAGTTTGTTGAACTACAGCAGCGTTTTAAGGTTTTAGATTCTAGGCTTAACAATACCGATGAGTCTGTCAATCAGTCAGGAGTTGCCATGCAGGTGAATATTGGTAAGCACAGCGAGCAACTCAAAAAACATTGGAGTGAAATTAGAAAGCTTTGGGGTGTTGCAGGTGATAAAAATAAAGGCAATATTTCTAAAAACACTAAGGATATCTCTTTTCTTGCCAGTAAACGTAACGATCTCGAATCTACTATTAAAAAACTGCGCTCTCAGGTGGATAAAGACAGATTAGTTGCTGAAGGTGTTGGCGAAAACTTTTTTGGCTTATCTGCTGATATGGACAAGCTATCACAATCTTTGGATGATTATTTTTTAGCGGTACAAAATGTTAAAGCCACTATTGTGCGTCAGGAAAAGCAAATACAATCTAATCTTGAGGCAGTGAAATCTGTTGATGCTTTCCGCCGGCAGGTTAACCAAAAGATTATTGATCTTGAAAAAAAAATTGAAAAGCAGGCTGTGGTAATGCCTGTAAAAACACAAAGCTTGGATCAGCAAAGTAACTCAAGTACCCTTAGCCCTTAATAGTACAAATAATTTTATAGTGAGCTAAATTAGAACAATGACGATTATTCGCCAACAAGATGTTACTACAAGTGTTGCAGATGCTCTGCAGTACATTTCTTACTATCATCCGGCGGATTTTATTCAGGCGGTTAAACAAGCCTATGACCATGAGGAGTCAAAATCCGCTAAGGATGCTATGGCTCAGATCCTTATAAACTCTAGATTATGTGCTATGGGGAAACGCCCCATCTGTCAGGATACTGGCATTGTGACTGTATTTTTGAAGGTAGGTATGCAGGTTCAATGGGATGCTAAGGTCAGTTTAGCAGATATGATTAATGAGGGAGTTAGGCAAGCCTATACCCACCCAGATAATGTTTTGCGCGCTTCTATACTTGCTGATCCGGATGGTGAGCGAACCAATACCGGCGATAACACCCCTGCAGTTATTCACTATGAAGTGGTGCCCGGCGACAAGCTTGAAATTGATGTGGCTGCAAAAGGGGGTGGGTCGGAAGCAAAGGCAAAATTTGCCATGTTAAATCCTTCTGACTCAGTTGTGGATTGGGTATTAAATGTTGTTCCCACTATGGGTGCCGGTTGGTGCCCACCAGGAATACTAGGCATTGGTTTGGGCGGTACCGCGGAAAAAGCCATGCTAATGGCTAAAGAGGCCCTACTTGAGCATATAGATATTCAGCAACTTCAGACTAAGGGTGCTGAAAATCGCAACGAACAGCTGCGTCTGGAATTGTTTGAAAAGGTAAATGCATTGGGAATAGGCGCTCAGGGTCTAGGTGGTTTAACTACCGTACTTGATATTAAGATCAAAGATTATCCATCCCATGCCGCTAATAAGGCGATTGCAATTATTCCTAACTGTGCGGCTACCCGACATGTGCATTTTGTTTTGGATGGTTCAGGCCCTGCTACTTTTGATCCACCTGATCTCAATGACTGGCCTGAAATTTCATGGGAAGCGGACGAGACCGTGAGACGGGTGGATTTAGATTCAGTGACTCAGGCAGATATTGATCAGTGGCAGCCAGGGGAAACCCTTTTGCTGTCAGGAAAAATGTTAACTGGTCGTGACGCGGCGCATAAAAAAATGACGGATATGCTGGCT